>Ga0210040_10006162_pt1 | contig 15019 bp, 7 predicted proteins | sample CryGeyCG12114_NA_FD_185462 | JGI IMG/M metagenome (GOLD analysis project Ga0210040, IMG submission 185462) | Groundwater microbial communities from aquifer - Crystal Geyser CG19_WC_8/21/14_NA (SPAdes) (version 2) | ecosystem: Environmental > Aquatic > Deep subsurface > Groundwater | place: USA... | reverse complement strand
GCCGACCCGGGCATCCAGTACGACGACACGATCAACGACTGGCACACCAACCCGGAGACGGGTCGGATCAACGCCTCGAACCCGTGCTCGGAGTACATGAGCCTGGACAACAGCTCGTGCAACCTGGCGTCGCTGAACCTGATGAAGTTCCTCAAGGACGACGGCACCTTCGACTCCCGGAACTTCGTGAAGTCCGTCGAGCTGATCATCACCGCGATGGACATCTCGATCTGCTTCGCCGACTTCCCGACCGACCCGATCGGGGAGACCACCCGGGCCTACCGGCAGCTGGGCATCGGCTACGCCAACCTCGGCGCGATGCTGATGGCCACCGGCCACGCCTACGACTCCCGCGGCGGGCAGACGCTGGCCGCGGCGATCACCTCGCTGATGACCGGCACCGCCTACCGCCGCTCGGCCGAGCTGGCCGGTGTCGTCGGCGCCTACGACGGCTTCGCCCGCAACGCCGACGCCCACGCCCGGGTGATGCGCAAGCACGCCGCGGCCAACGACGCGATCCGCCCGGTCGGTGCCGACGACGCCGACGTGCTCAAGGCGGCGACCGCGCAGTGGCAGGAGTGCCTGACCATCGGCGCGGAGAACGGCTGGCGCAACGCGCAGGCCTCGGTGCTGGCCCCCACCGGCACCATCGGCTTCATGATGGACTGCGACACGACCGGCATCGAGCCGGACTTCTCGCTGGTCAAGTTCAAGAAGCTGGTCGGCGGCGGCTCCATGCAGATCGTCAACCAGACGGTGCCGCGGGCGCTGAAGAGCCTGGGCTACCAGGACGAGCAGGTCGAGGCGATCGTCGAGTACATCGCCGAGCACGGCCACGTCGTCGACGCCCCGACCCTGCGCCCCGAGCACTACGAGGTGTTCGACTGCGCGATGGGGGAGCGCTCCATCTCCCCGATGGGCCACGTCCGGATGATGGCCGCGGTCCAGCCGTTCATCTCCGGTGCGATCAGCAAGACGGTGAACATGCCGGAGTCGGCGACCGTCGAGGAGGTCGCGGACATCTACTTCCAGGGCTGGAAGATGGGCATCAAGGCCCTGGCGATCTACCGGGACAACTGCAAGGTCGGCCAGCCGCTGTCCGGGGGCAAGGGCAAGAACGACGGCACCAAGGCCGAGGCCACGGTCGAGGCGGCTCCGGCGACCGCGCTGGCGCACCCGGTGCGCAAGCGGCTGCCCAAGAAGCGGACCAGCGTCACCACGTCCTTCAGCGTCGCCGGCGCCGAGGGCTACATGACCGCCGGGATGTACTCCGACGGCAGTCTGGGCGAGGTCTTCCTCAAGCTGGGCAAGCAGGGGTCGACTCTGGCCGGTGTGATGGACGCCTTCTCGATCGGGATCTCGCTGGCCCTGCAGCACGGGGTGCCGCTGGAGACCTACATCCAGAAGTTCACCAACATGCGGTTCGAGCCGGCCGGCATGACCGACGACCCGGACATCCGCATCGCCCAGTCGGTGATGGACTACATCTTCCGTCGCCTGGCCCTGGACCACCTGCCCGTGGAGACGCGGGCCGGTCTGGGCATCTTCTCCGCGGAGGAGCGGGCCGCGCAGGTGGCCGGCTCCTACGGCTCGTCGGCCTCGACCTCCTCGGTCGTGGAGGACGACGACGTGGACCTGGAGCAGCTGCGGGGCTCGGCGCCGATCGAGACCGCCAAGGTGGAGGAGAAGGTCACCCCCGCCGGCCCGAAGTCGGTGAAGGAGGCCCACTCCTCGGCCGAGCTGCTCGAGCTGGTCACCGGCACCGCCACCGACGCGCCGCTGTGCATGACCTGCGGCACGAAGATGCGCCCGGCCGGCAGCTGCTACGTCTGCGAGGGCTGCGGCTCCACCAGCGGCTGCAGCTGAGATCCCCCGACCGCCCGGCAGTGCACGACGGCCCGGTTCCCGTTTCCTGGGAGCCGGGCTGTCGGCCTGTCGTGGCCCGGTGGCGGCCGGCGGGGTCCAGCGGCGGGGAAACAGCCGGCGACGGGCATCCCCCGGCCCGGCCCGGCGGGTTGCCCGGCGCGTCCGGTGAGATGCGTGGACGTCCTACTAGTTCGGTCGTAGGGTCGCAGACGTCCCCATGACCGGCGCACCGCGGGTCTGCGGCACCTCAGTCAGGAGACCTCGTGGTCACGGCGCCCGGCGATCTGCACGTCCCCGTCCACCCGGTCCGGTTCGTCACCGCGGCCAGCCTGTTCGACGGCCACGACGCGGCGATCAACGTGATGCGCCGGCTGCTTCAGGCCCAGGGCGCCGAGGTGGTGCACCTGGGCCACGACCGCAGCGTCGACGAGGTGGTCCGGGCCGTGGTCGAGGAGGACGTGCAGGGCGTGGCGATCTCCTCCTACCAGGGCGGGCACGTCGAGTACTTCGGCTACCTGGTCGAGCGGCTGGCCGCCGAGGGCGCCGGGCACGTGCAGGTGTTCGGCGGCGGCGGCGGGGTCATCGTGCCTGCGGAGATCGCGCTGCTCCGCGAGCGCGGGGTGCGCATCTTCGCCCCGGAGGACGGCCAGCGCCTCGGCCTGCCCGGCATGATCAACGAGCTGATCCGGGCCTGCGACGTCGACCTGACCGCCACCGGCCCGGACGTCGAGGCGCTGCTCGGCGGCGACCCTGCGGCACTGGCCCGGGCGATCACGGTGCTGGAGGCCGGCGCGTCACCGGAGCTCGCCAGCCAACTGCACGCCGCCGCCGGCCGCCGCCCGGTGCCGGTGCTGGGCATCACCGGCACCGGTGGCTCGGGCAAGTCCTCGCTCACCGACGAGCTGCTCCGCCGGCTGCGGCTGGACTCCGAGGACGAGCTGCGGATCGCCGTCCTGGCCGTCGACCCGACCCGGCGGCGCGGTGGCGGGGCGCTGCTGGGCGACCGCATCCGGATGAACGCACTGGCCTCGGGTGATCGGCACCGCACGTACTTCCGCTCGCTGGCCACCCGCGCGGCCGGCGCCCAGGTGCCCGAGCACCTCGCCGACGTCATCGCCGCGGTCAAGGCCGCCGGCTACGACCTGGTCATCGTGGAGACCCCGGGCATCGGCCAGGGCGACGCGGCGATCCTGCCGTTCAGCGACGTCTCGCTGTACGTGATGACGCCGGAGTTCGGCGCCGCCTCGCAGCTGGAGAAGATCGACATGCTCGACTTCGCCGACGCGGTCGCGGTGAACAAGTTCGAGCGCCGCGGCGCCGAGGACGCCCGCCGGGACGTCGCCCGCCAGCTGGTGCGCAACCGGCAGGCCTTCGGTGTCCCGTGGGAGCAGATGCCGGTCTTCGGCACCAGCGCCGCCCGGTTCGACGACGACGGCGTCACCGCGCTCCACCAGCACCTCCGGGCGCTGCTCACCGAGCACGGCCTGCCCGCCGGCGCCGGGGTCCTGCCGCACGTCGACGTCCGGGCGTCCTCCGGGCTCACCGGCGTCGTCCCGCCGTCCCGGTCGCGGTACCTGGCCGAGATCGCCGACGCGGTGCGCGGTTACCACCGGGAGACCGCGGCGCAGGCCGACGTCGTCCGCACCCGGCAGCACCTGCGCACCACCGCCGCGCTGCTCGGCGAGAACCCGGCGACCGACCCCGCCGCGGCTCGGGTGGCCGAGCTGCTGGCCGGCGTCGAGGGCACGGTGCTGCCCGCGGTCGACGCGGCGCTGGCGGAGTGGCCGGCCCGGGTCGCGGAGTACTCCGGCGACGAGCTGGTCTACGCCGTCCGCGGCCGGGAGATCCGCACCCCGCTCACCCGGACGACGCTGTCGGGCACGAAGGTCCCCCGGGTGGCGCTGCCCCGCACCGCCGACGACGCCGAGCTGCTGCGCTTCCTGCGCGCGGAGAACCTGCCCGGCGCCTTCCCGTTCACCGCCGGCGTGTTCCCGGTCAAGCGGGCCGGCGAGGCCCCGGCCCGGATGTTCGCCGGTGAGGGCGACGCCTTCCGCACCAACCGGCGCTTCCAGCTGCTGTCGGCGGGGCAGCCGGCGACCCGGCTGTCCACGGCGTTCGACTCGGTCACCCTCTACGGCCGCGACCCCGACCTGCGCCCGGACGTCTACGGCAAGGTCGGCACCTCCGGGGTCTCGATCGCCACGGTCGAGGACATGGCCGTCCTGTACTCCGGGTTCGACCTGTGCTCGCCGACCACCTCGGTGTCGATGACCATCAACGGCCCCGCGCCGGCCGTGCTGGCGATGTTCCTGACCGTCGCCATCGACCAGCGGCGCGACGCCTTCCGCGCCGAGCAGGGCCGCGACCCCGACGAGGCGGAGGCCGCGGAGATCGCCGCCTGGGTGCTGGGCAACGTCCGCGGCACCGTGCAGGCCGACATCCTCAAGGAGGACCAGGGGCAGAACACCTGCATCTTCTCCACCGAGTTCGCGCTGCGCTGCATGGCCGACATCCAGCAGTGGTTCATCGACCACCGGGTGCAGAACTTCTACTCGGTCTCCATCTCCGGTTACCACATCGCCGAGGCCGGGGCGAACCCGATCAGCCAGCTGGCCTTCACCCTGGCCAACGGCTTCACCTACGTCGAGTCCTACCTGGCCCGCGGCATGGACGTCGACGACTTCGCCCCCAACCTGTCCTTCTTCTTCTCCAACGGCATGGACGCCGAGTACTCGGTGATCGGCCGGGTGGCCCGGCGCATCTGGGCGGTGGCCATGCGGGAGCGGTACGGGGCGGGGGAGCGGTCGCAGAAGCTGAAGTACCACGTGCAGACGTCGGGCCGGTCGCTGCACGCGCAGGAGATGGACTTCAACGACATCCGCACCACGCTGCAGGCGCTGTGCGCGGTCTACGACAACGCCAACAGCCTGCACACCAACGCCTACGACGAGGCGGTGACCACCCCCGGCGAGCACTCCGTGCGCCGGGCGCTGGCCATCCAGGTGATCATCGACAAGGAGTGGGGGCTGGCCGGCAACGAGAACCCGCTGCAGGGCTCCTACGTCATCGACGAGCTCACCGACCTGGTCGAGGAGGCGGTGCTGGCCGAGTTCGACGCCATCTCCGAACGCGGTGGGGTGCTCGGTGCGATGGAGACCGGCTACCAGCGGGGCCGGATCCAGGACGAGTCGATGGCCTACGAGCACCGCAAGCACGACGGCAGCCTGCCGATCGCCGGCGTGAACACGTTCCTCGACCCGCACCGCGACGACCCGCACCGCGACGACCCGCACCGCGACGATCCGCACCGCGACGACCAGCCCCGCCCGGCCGTGCAGCTGGCCCGGGCCACGGAGGCGGAGAAGCAGTCCCAGCTGCAGCGGCTGGCCGACTTCCACGCCCGGCACGCGGGCGACGCACCGGAGGCGCTGGCCCGGCTGCAGCGCGCGGCGCTGGAGGGCGGCAACGTCTTCGCCGAGCTGATGCACGCCGTCCGCTCGTGCTCGCTGCAGCAGATCTCGACGGCGTTCTTCGAGGTCGGCGGCCAGTACCGGCGCAATGTCTGAGGAGCTGCGAGATGACCTGGGGCACGCGGTGGCGCGACCCCGGCCGCCGCGGCGGATCGTCTCGCTGGTGCCGTCGCTGACCGAGGCGCTGGCGGTCACCGTGCCCGACCGGCTGGTCGGCGCCACCGACTGGTGCACCCACCCCGCCGGGCTCGACGTGCCCCGGGTGCGGGGCACCAAGAACCCCGACCGGGCCGCGGTCGCCGCGTTGGCGCCGGACCTGGTGGTGGCCAACCGGGAGGAGAACCGGCAGCTGGACGTCGAACGGCTGCGGGCCGCCGGCGTCCCGGTGTGGGTGACCGTCATCGAGTCCCTGGACCAGGCGTTCGCCTCGCTGCGCCGGCTCATCGACGCGGTGCTCGAGGTGGCGGAGCCCGGCTGGCTGACCGCCGCCGTCGCGACCTGGGCCGACCCGGTGCCGGAGCCACCCCGCCGGGTGGCGGTGCCCATCTGGCGGGACCCGTGGATGGCCGTCGGCTCCCGCACCTTCACCGGCGACCTGCTGGCCCGGCTCGGCCTGGTCAACGTGCTCGGCGACTCCGTGGACCGCTACCCCCGGGTCGAGCCGGCCGAGATCGCCGCGGCCGGCCCCGAGCTCGTCGTGCTCCCCGACGAGCCGTACCGGTTCACCGCCGACGACGGCCCGGAGGCGTTCCCCGGTACCCCGACCGCGCTGGTGCCCGGCCGCGCCCTCACCTGGTACGGCCCCTCGCTGGCCACCGCCCGCGCGGAGCTGACCGAGGCCCTGCGCGGCAGCTGAGCGGTCAGCGCGTGCCGGCCCGCACCGCCCGGCCGGGCAGCGCCGAGGTGAGCAGCTCGCCGTCCCGGACCACCGGCGTCCCGCCGACCAGCACGTGCCGGAAACCGCTGGACGGTGCCACCTGGCGGTACGTGGCCCGGTCGGTGACCGTGGCCGGGTCGAAGACGACCAGGTCGGCGTCGGCGCCCACCTGCACCCGGCCCTTCCGCCGCATCGCCGGAACGGCGGTCTCCAGCAGCTGCGCGGGCAGCAGCGAGGAGCGGCGCAGCGCCTCGGTCAGGGTCAGCACGCCGCGCTCCCGCACCAGCCAGCGCAGCGTGCGGGCGTAGGACCCGGCCGACCGCGGGTGGGTGACCAGCCCCGGCGCCGGCGGCCAGGCGTCGCCGACCGGGCCGCCGCCCGGGCGCACCAGCGGCTTCCCGCCGGAGGCGACCAACGGCATCGCATCGGTGGCGATCGCGGTGTCGGCGAGGGTGAACGACCGCTCCAGCACGGCGAGGTCGGCGGGGTCCTCCTCGTCCAGGAAGTGCACCACCACGTCGCCGCCCGGATCGGCCGCCCGCAGCTGCGCCAACCGGCCGGCGTCGGCGACCCGCTCGCCGGTGGGCAGGTAGGTCAGCTGCTGCGGGCCGATGCCCATCCGGTGCAGCACGTCCGGGGCGAGGAAGGAGGCGCCGATGACCGTGGCCCCCGCGCCGTAGGGGTAGGCCTCGGTGCTCACCCGCACCCCGGCGCCCCGCGCGACGTCGACCGCGTCCGCGACCTCGTCGATCATCCGGGTGGACGTGCTGTTGATGTGGCACATGTGCATGTGCGCGCCGGTGCCGGCGGCCGCGGCGATGACCTCCAGCGCACCCTCCAGCGAGGTGCCCGGCTCAGCAGTGGAGATGAACCGGGTGTGCGTGAAGGTGGGCACCCCCAGCCGGGCGGCCAGCGCGGCGAGCCGGAAGTACTCGGCCCGGCCGCTGTCCGGGGCGTAGCCGACCAGCACGCCGAAGCCCAGCGCCCCCTCGGCGACCGCGCCCTCCAGCAGGTCCAGGATCCGGGCGACGTCCCGGTCCGCGGCCGGTGCCCGCCAGCCGGGCTTGCCCTGGTGGGCGCTGAACAGGTCCAGCGAACCGTCCCGGTCCAGCTCCACGCCGTCCAGCACGTGCATCCGGGCATCGGTCCATGAGGCGGAGAAGCCGAAGTTCACCGGCCGCCCCTCGGCCTCCGCGCGGGCGTAGGCGGCGGCGACCGGCAGCACCCCGGCCTCCAGCTCCAGCGCCGTCGTCACGCCGTCCATGGCCTGCAGCCGCAGCCCGGTCAGGCTCTGCGCGTGGCTGTGCAGGTCGACGAAGCCCGGCGCCAGCACCAGGCCGGCGACGTCCCAGACGGCGCGGGCCGGCGGCACCGGCCCGGTCGATGCGTCGACCGAGGTGATCGTGCCGCCGGTGACCCCGACGGTGGCGACCTCGTCCCGGCCGCTCTCCGGGTCGATGACCCGGGCGCCGGTCAGCACCAGGTCGGCGACGGGCGCCGGCATCAGGCCTTCCGCGGGTTGGCCCGGACGCCGAAGTGCAGGTACTCCGCGCCGTCGTCCAGGGCGTAGAAGGTGACCGCCAACCAGCTCTCGTAGCCCGGCGGGCGGGCGGCGAACAGCCCCGGGGACACCGGGTGCAGCGCCATCTCCTCGACCGTCGAACCGGAGGCCTCCGCGACCGGGCCGGTGGGGATGACCCGGGCGACCAGGCCGCCGTCGCGCTGGAACACCTCGGTGGTGATCGAGCTGCGCTCGTAGGTGCCGACGTGGCGGGCCAGCTCGACGTCCGGGGCGTCGGCGGGCGGCTCGAACCGGTCGGCCATGGTGACCCCGGCGACCTCGGCGAACACCTCGGCGTACAGGTCGCGGAACAGGTCGGCGGTGTGCCCCCCGTTGGTCACCAGCGCGACGGCCAGCTCCTGGCCGGGCAGCACCCGCAGGTAGGCGTTCTGCCCGAACGTCGTGCCGTCGTGGCCGTAGAGCCGCTCGCCGTGCCAGTCGAACCGGATCCAGCCCAGCCCCCAGGAGTCGCCGAGGGAGTGCTTGTCCGGCAGGTCGGTCTGGTGCGCCTGCATCTCCGACGTCGACGCAGCGGACAGCAGCACGCTGCCGTCGGGCGCCAGCCCCCCGCGCAGGTGCACCCGGGCGAAGGCGGTGACCTCGCGGGCGGTGGCGTTGATCAGCCCCGCCGGGCCGAGCGAGCGGGGGAGCATCCAGGTGGGCGCCGGGTGCGACTCCTGCTCCGGGTCGGGCTGGATGTGGCCCACCGCGACGCGGTGCAGGATCGCCTCCTCCGGCAGCGTGGAGGTGTGCGGCAGCGCCAGCGGGGTGATCACCCGTTCCCGCAGGGCGGCGTCCCAGGTGGTGCCGGTGAGCACCTCGACCACCCGGCCGGCCAGCGAGAAGCCGGAGTTGCAGTAGGAGAAGGTGGCGCCCAGCGGGTGGTTCTGCGGGGCGTCGCCCAGCGACGCGACGTAGCGCTCCAGCACGTCGTCACCGCGCCCGGTGTCGGTGAAGATGTCGCCGTCGATGCCGCTGGTGTGCGTGAGCAGGTGCCGCATGGTCACCCGGGCCGCGACGTCGGGGTCCGACAGCGCCAGGTCGGGCAGCACCGCGGCGATCGGGGCGTCCAGGTCCAGCTTCCCCTCGTCGACCAGCTGCATCACCAGGGTGGCGGTCCACACCTTGCTGATCGAGCCGATCTGGAAGACCGAGTCGGTGGTCACCTCGACCCCGGTGGACTTGTTCAGCACGCCGGTGGCGGCCTCCACCAGCTCGTCGGCGCCGTCGGGCCCGGTGCCCAGCCGCAGCACGGCGAGCACCGCGCCGGGCACCGAGTGCTTGGCGGTGAGCTCGTCCAGCCGCTGCTGCCAGTGCGCCTGGTCGATCCCGGGTCGTGCGGTCGTCTGGCTCATCTGCTGCTCCGTCCGGTCGGGCACCCCCGGGCCGCGTCGGTCCGCCGGCCCTCGGCCGCAGCCTGCCGCGATCGCTGTGGTCGATCTTCGTCGGGAGCGACGAAGGGGGAGCCGCAGCGCTGGCCCCGACCACGAACCACCAGGTGGCCGGCGCTCCTAGGTTGCCCGCATGACGAAGCTGGACGAGGTCGCGGCCTGGATCGCCGACCGCCTGCCGGACCTGCTCGCCGAGCACCAGGTGCCCGCCGCGGGCTGGGCGGTGCTGGCCGACGGCGCGGTCGTCGACGGCGCCGCCGGGCTGCTCAGCACGGTCACCGGGGTGAGCGCGACGCCGCAGTCGCTGTTCCAGATCGGCTCCATCACCAAGGTGTGGACCGCGACGCTGGTGATGCAGCTGGTCGCCGAGGGCCGGCTCGGTCTCCAGGACCGGGTGGCCGAGCACCTGCCCGGCTTCGCCCTCGCCGACGCCGACGCCGCCGCGACGCTCACCGTGCGCCAGCTGCTGTCGCACACCGCCGGGTTCGAGGGCGACGTCTTCACCGACACCGGCCGCGGTGACGACTGCCTGGAGCGCTACGTCGGCACGCTCGGCGACGTCGACCAGCTGTTCGCACCCGGCGAGCGGTTCTCCTACAACAACGCCGGCTACTGCGTGCTGGGCCGGCTGGTGGAGGTGCTGCGCGGCGCGCCGTTCGACGACTGCCTGCGCGAGCACCTGATCGACCCGCTGGGGCTGACCTCCGCCGCCACCAGCCCGTACGAGGCGGTGCTGCACCGGGTCGCGGTCGGCCACGTGCGGCCGGCGCCGGACGCCGCAGAGGTGCCGGCCCCGGTCTGGGCGATGGCCCGCTCCAACGCCCCGGCGGGTTCCATGCTGGCGATGAGCGCCCGGGACCTGCTCACCTTCGCCCGGATGCACCTGGCCGGCGGTACGGCGGACGACGGCGCGGTGGTGCTGGCCGACGACGCCGTCGCGGCGATGCAGGAGCGCCAGGTGCAGCTGCCCGACCTGCGGGTGATGGGCGATGCCTGGGGGCTGGGCTGGGAGCTCTTCGACTCCATGGGCACCCCGGTGATCGGCCACGACGGCAACACCATCGGCCAGGCGTCGTTCCTGCGGGTGCTGCCGGAGCAGGGCGTCGCGGTGGTGCTGCTGACCAACGGCGGTGATCCGTACGGGCTGTACCAGGCCGTCGTCGGGCACGTGCTGCGCGAGCTGGCCGGGGTCGAGCTGCGGCCGATGCCCGTGCCGCCGGCCGACCCGCCGCCGGTGGACCCCGCCCGGTACGCCGGCACCTACGGCAGCCGGGTGGCCGACCTGGTGGTCAGCGCCGACGACGACGGCCGGGTGTGGCTGGAGATCCGCCCCAAGGGCGACGCGGTGGAGATGGGGGAGCTGCCCGAGCGCAGCGAGCTGGTCTCCTTCGCCCCCGACACCCTGATCCAGGTGCAGTCGCAGTCGGGGCTGCACATGCCGTTCGCCTTCCTGGGCGACGACGGCGCCGGGCACGCCCGGTTCCTGCACATCGGCCGGGCCGTGCCCCGGGTCGCGCGATGACACCGCGCGCCCACCCGAGGGGCCAAAGTCGCGATTTTGGCCCCTCGGGGACGGGGTGCCGGCTCGTCACCCCCGACGAGCCGGCGGGGGTTCCCTCGTCGGTCCGCACGAAGACCCCCTGCCCGGACCGGGGCAGCCTTCTCGCAATCGCCGTACCAGGAGAGGACATCCCATGAGGTTCATCCGGATCGCCGTCGGCGCCAGCGTCGCTGCGACCGTCCTGGCCGGGTGCGGCGGAGGCGACGGCGGCGGCGGCGGAGGTGTCAACGCCGAGGACGCCGAGGTTGTCGACGGTGGCACGTTCACCATGACCACGGACTCCGACCCCGGCAACCTCGACCCGCAGATGTCCGCCTCGGCCAACGTCGGCCAGCTCGGCCGCTTCGCCTACGACCCGCTGCTGAACACCGACGCCGACGGCAAGCTGGTGAGCGGGCTGGCCACCGACTGGAAGGTCGACGGGCAGGAGGCGACGCTGACCGTGGGCGAGGGCATCACCTGCTCCGACGGCAGCCCGTTCACCGCCGCGGATGCCGCCGACAACATCAACTTCGTCGCCGATCCGGCCAACCAGAGCCCGCTGCTGGGCACGTACCTCCCGCCGGGTGCCATGGCCACCGCGGACGGCTCCACGCTCACGATCACCCTGGCCGCGCCCGCGCCGTTCGTGCTGGAGGGGCTGGCCAACCTGCCGATGGTCTGCGCCAGCGGGTTGACCGACCGCACGCTGCTGGCCGCCGGCAGCCGCGGCACCGGCCCCTACGAGCTGACCGAGGTGGTGCCCAGCGACCACTTCACGTTCACGTTGCGCTCGGGGTACACCTGGGGGCCCGACGGCGCCAGCAGCGACGAGAAGGGCATGCCCGACCAGGTCGTCGTCAAGGTGCTGGCGAACGAGACCACGGCGGCCAACCTGCTGCTCTCCGGCGGGTTGAACGCGGCCACCATCCTCGGCCCGGACGCCCAGCGGCTGACCGGGTCGGACATGTTCAGCACCGAGCTGACCGCGGTGCTGGGGGAGATGTGGTTCAACCACATCGCCGAGCGGCCCGGCTCGGACCCGGCCGTCCGCACCGCGCTGAGCCAGGCCCTGGACCTGGGGCAGCTGCAGAAGGTGCTGACCTCCGGGCAGGGCACCGCGGGGACGACGTTCGCCGATGCCGCACCGGTGGCCTGCCCGGGCGACTCCATCTCCGACGCGCTGCCCACCGGCGGGCTGTCGGCGGCGCAGGAGACGCTGGAGGCCGCCGGCTGGAAGGCCGGCTCCGACGGCGTCCGGAGCAAGGACGGGACGCCGCTGGCGCTGGACTTCATCTACAACTCGGGCCTGGGGTCCGGTGGCGCGGCGGCCGCCGAGCTGGCCACGTCGACGTGGCAGGAGCTCGGCGCCGACGTCACCATGACCGGGCAGGACGACGCCGCACTGCTGCAGACCGTCTTCGGCAGCGGCAACTGGGACATCACCTGGCTGGCCCTCAACGTCAGCAGCCCCGACCAGCTCGTCCCGTTCCTGTCCGGACCGGCCGCACCGGACGGCAACAACTTCGCGCACATCGACAACGCCGACTACACCGCCGGGGTGACCCAGGCCATGACGATGAACGGGTCCGAGGGCTGTGACACGTGGCTGGCGGCGGAGTCCGCGCTCGTCGAGGACGCCGACGTGCTCCCCTTCGCCAACCAGACGGTCAGCACCTTCGGCAGCGGGGCGCGGTTCGCCTCGGGGGCGGTCGCCGTCATCCCGACGAGCATCCGCATGCTGGCCGGCTGACCCCCGCGTCGCGGGGACGGCGGGCAGCAGCAGAACGGTCGGGACGGCAGGGGAGGAGCGAGGTGGCCAGCACGGCGGTACGGCCCAGCGCGGTGTCCGGGGCCCTCGACGGCCCGTGGCTGCGGTTCGCCGCCCGGCGGGGCGGGCAGCTGCTGGTCTCGCTGTGGGTGCTGGTCACCGCCTCCTTCCTGATGATCCACCTGATCCCCGGGGACCCGGTCCGGCGGGCGCTGGGGCCGACCGCCCCGGCCAGCCTGGTCGCCGCCCGCCGGGAGTCCCTCGGCCTGGACGACCCGCTGCTGCTGCAGTACCTGCACTACCTGCGCGGTGTGTTCACCGGCGACCTGGGGACGTCGTTGTCCTCGCAGCTGCCGGTCTCCCAGCTCGTCGCCCAGCGGCTGCCGGCGACCGTGCAGATGGCGGTGCTGGCGTTCGGGGTCTCGCTGGCGCTGGCCGTGCCGATCGGCGTCGTCATGGGGGTGCTCACCCGCGGCGGGCGGCGCCGCGGCGGCGAGCTGGCGTTCTCCTCGGCCAGCGTCGTCCTCGGTGCCATCCCGGAGTTCCTGCTGGGGGTCGGGCTGGTCTACTTCTTCGGCGTGAAGCTGGGCTGGTTCCCGGTGGCCGGGCGCACCGGTGCGTCGTCCTACGTGCTGCCGGTGCTCTCCCTGGCGCTCGGCCCCGCTGCGGCGCTGGCCCGGATCATGCGGGTGGAGATGCTGACGGTGCTGCAGACCGACTACGTGCGCACCGCACGGGCCAAGCGGCTGCCCGCGCCGCGGATCTACCTGCGGCACGCCCTGCCCAACGCGCTCACCTCGACCATCACCCTCGGCGGGCTGCTGATCAGCGCGCTGATCGCCGGCACCGTGCTGGTGGAGAACGTCTTCGCCTGGCCGGGGCTGGGCAGCACGATCGTGGCCTCCATCCTCGGCAAGGACTACCCGGTGGTGCAGGGCATCGTGCTGGTCTACGGCGCCGCGGTGCTCCTGGTGAACCTGGTCGTGGACGTGGCGCTGGCCCTGCTGGACCCCCGCTCGGCGATCCGGGAGAGCTGAGAGATGACGAGCACCCCGATGAACGCATCCCCGGTGAGCGCTGCCGCGGTGCCGTCCCGGCGGTCGGCGTCCCGCGGCCGGTGGCTGTCGGTGCTGCGGACGCCGGTCGGCGCCGGCGCGGGGCTGCTGCTGGCCCTCGTGCTGCTGCTGGCGGTGTTCGCCCCGCTGCTGTGGACCGACGACGCCGACGCCGTGGACATCGACAGCGTGCTGCAGGGGTCGTCGGCCGGCCACTGGGTGGGCACCGACAACCTGGGCCGGGACCTGTTCTTCCGGGTGCTGGTCGCCACCCGGCTGTCCATCGGGCTGGCGTTGCTGGCCACGCTGATCGCCGTGGTGATCGGGCTGCTGCTGGGTGCCGCTCCGGTGGTGCTGGGCCGGCGCGGCGGCCGGCTGGTCACCGCCGGGGTCAACATCGCCGTCGCCTTCCCCGGCCTGCTGCTCGCGCTGTTCTTCGCGGTGGTGTTCGGGGTGGGCATGACCGGGGCGGTGCTGGCCATCGGCTTCGCCGGCGCGCCCGCCTTCGCCCGGCTCACCCAGACCCTGGCCGCCGGCGTCGCCGACCGGGACTACGTCGCCGCGGCCCGGATCGCCGGGGTGGGGCGGATCCGCCTGCTGGTGCGGCACGTGCTGCCCAACATCGGCGAGCCGCTGGTGGTGAACGCGACGATCGGCGCGGGCGGCGCGCTGCTGGCCTTCGCCGGCCTCTCCTTCCTCGGGCTGGGCGTGCAGGCGCCGGCCTACGACTGGGGCCGGCTGCTGCAGGACGGCCTGTCCGGCATCTACGTCCACCCCGCGGCCGCGCTGGCGCCCGGCGTCGCGATCGTGGTGGCCGGGCTGGCGTTCAACCTCTTCGGCGAGGCGGTCGCCCGGGGCATCGGGCTCACGACCGAGCTCGGTGGCGGCCTGGCCCCGGCGTCGGCTCGGGGGAGGGGGACGGTGGCGGCACCGGTGGCCGACCAGGGCCGACCGGCCACCGACCCCGGTCCCGAGGTCGGTCGGCCGGTGCTGGACGTGCAGGACCTCTCGGTCACCTTCCCCGGTCGGGGCGGCGTGGTGCGGCCGGTGCGCGGGGTGAGCTTCCGGATCGGCCGCGGCGAGGCGGTCGGGGTGGTCGGCGAGTCCGGCTCCGGCAAGTCGCTGACCGCGCTGGCCATCGCCCGGCTCATCGAGGCGCCCGGGCACGTCTCGGCGCAGCGGCTGGAGTTCCTGGGCACCGACGTGCTCGGCGGCAGCGAGCGGGCCCACCGCCGGCTGCTGGGCACGGCGTTCGCGATGGTGTTCCAGGACCCGATGACCTCGTTCAACCCGACCCGGCGGATCGGCGGCCAGCTGGCCGAGGTGGCCCAGCAGCACCAGGGGATGAACCGCGGCCAGGCGCTGGACCGGGCGGTCGACCGGCTGCGCAGCGTGCGGGTGCCGGCGGCGCAGCGGCGGGCGCACCAGTACCCGCACGAGTTCTCCGGCGGCATGCGGCAGCGGGCGATGATCGCGATGGGGCTGATG
>Ga0210040_10006161_pt1 | contig 15021 bp, 5 predicted proteins | sample CryGeyCG12114_NA_FD_185462 | JGI IMG/M metagenome (GOLD analysis project Ga0210040, IMG submission 185462) | Groundwater microbial communities from aquifer - Crystal Geyser CG19_WC_8/21/14_NA (SPAdes) (version 2) | ecosystem: Environmental > Aquatic > Deep subsurface > Groundwater | place: USA... | reverse complement strand
AAATTCTTACTGATGAGACTGAAATAAGTCATTTTTCAACTTTTTTAAAGCCAATAATTGCAAAGGTCATTTCTGGCTATATAACAACAAACTAATCATACGCAGAAAAGTGAAAAATTCATCGAGAGTCATTGTCCGTTTACCTGCACATCCTCCTTTTTAAGCCGAGTACCCTTTTCACCTACGAAGATATCATCTATATCAATCAGAACGTATCGTTTCAAAGTGACACTGAGTCGACCACGACTGGCGTACGAAATAGCGTCTATAAAAAGCAGCCGATTCAGCCATAGTTTAAGACCACCACCAAACAATACTTTTCGGATCCCATCAGTCTCCCCTTTATCCTAAAAAAATAAGGAAAATAATTTTCATCAATAATAATTTAAGTAACAAGAGTCTCCCCCACATGATTACAAAAATCAATATAAATGCAGCACAGCCATCCCAAATGTCCTCTTTCGTGATGAAAACACAAATTTATGGAATTCCAATGACACTTACGTTAAATTTATAGAGTCTCACTGCTACACTTGTGTGCACACTGTGGAACCCAATTTCCAATAAAAATTTCCTTTCCAGCCATTATATGATCATTATAGTGTGATGGGAAAATCTAAAAACTCACACCTGATCATATAATAATTCACATCTACACTATATACCTACACACTATTTACTACTTTCTATAGCGTTCTAACTTAGCCTCAACATCTTTCTAAAGAGAAATTTATTTTTCCTAAAACTTACTTTTTTGGTCTGTCTTGATCTAAAAAAAAAAAGTATGAGTAATGTGAAATTTTACAGAATTTTTTACCAAATTACTTTTTTTCTTTCTCCTTCTCACACCGTCTAACTTAACCATATTCCAGGATTAAAATTCTCCAAAAATGCTATAATCCCCACAAGATGGCTATTTGGATTGAACTGGAGTATTTAGCCAGCAAAATTCACAGTGCAAAGCTCATTCATAACTCACTCACCTGAATCACAGTGACAAGTGGCAAGTTGGAAGACTGTGGTGGGAACTCAATCTCATCATCACTCTCTCGAAACGTTGTGGCCAACGCAATGGGCTCGTACGTTGAGTGGTTTGCAGAGAACACGGTCCAGAGCCCATTTGGATCATTAGGCAACAAGCCGTGTACAATACCCCCAGCACGTGTCAACCTTAGTACTTCAGAATTCGGGTTCAGATATGCATCCTGAAAAAAATGAAGAAAATATCATCAGATATGCATGTAATCCCGATCGTAGCTAATAACAATTTTCTTCACACCGCCAAAGCATATACGAGACTAAATCGCATGATAACAAAAGAATGCAATTTCAAAAATTCACAAAATCTTCTCATGCAAGAGATTCCGTGTGATCCCAACATTTTAGAACTAATAATAATAATTCCCAAAAAAAAAACGATTCTACAAGCCATTACTATCTTTCACCATACATGAAGAAAATTTTCACACACAGTAGAAAGTCCAACTAATTTCCTCTCCCAATGGCCATAAAGCACACCAAATTCTATAATAATATTATTACACTACTGCCAGCTCATTTCATTAAGTGGCCATTGCCAATATTTATGAGCCAATAAAACGGCAGGGAGGGCAAAATTCACATGCTATGTACACAATATATCCCATACAAGACATTACTATAATAAATAAGTCTTCAATCACAGTGGTATACATTATACATACAGAGCGCAAATCTTTGACAACTCTAACCCCTAACTAACTAACTGGGTCTCCATATAGATATCGCATCCTATGTCAGTAAGCAAGCAACCATCTTATCTAAATGTTTCATCTCAATCTGAATAAATTGGTCCATGTAAAAAATAAGCCTTTCATTCCTTGACTTGAAAAATATGGGTGTGCCTTCTCCTACACCACTCGGATCCCATTTTAATGGAGAATGCCGAGTGAAAAGTTTGTCATGTCTGTACATGGTAGCTAGCAAGCAACCAACAGAGAGAGTAGTATATTATAATCCGCTTAGGATTTGCACATTCACTTTCACACTAGTATATTACTAACTGAACTGACTATACGACTGACTGTCAAAGACCAAAAAGCATATTCAACACAGAGACTGAAAGCGACACACGTCTCACATGGAAAAATAAAACTAGTCCTTTTTGCCCTGGCGTATGTGACTAGGAAGGAAATTTTCCGAGTGCTCCATTAAAGTCAACGGTGTCAAATATGAGAAATATTATGTCAGTGTGAAACAGCTATGGCACTCCCTTAGAGATGTCATACAATCTACGCGAAAAAAAAACACTCTGCATATGAATCCACGCATACTAACTACAACTATAACGAAGAAAACATCATTTTTTAGGCTTACTTTTGTAAACCGTTCATTTCTCCATTGTGAAAAATAAGTAAATGTCTATCTGTGGCTTTAAAGTTCGTATATATGGAAGAAAAATGTGAAAGAAAGATGCAAATTTGCTGAGAATTTTTATCCACGCTTTCACTGTAAATAGCTCACTCAGTCAGTCAGTAAACTGACTATCATTCATTGTTATTTGTTTGTCACCCAAGAAGAAGAAATAGGGCGCTACCATGCCGTAGAAATTTTTAGGGTTAAAATCCAAACAAATCGTACAATGGTTATGAGTACGCACCACCATCCGACCAGCATATTATGGGCAAATGGAGGGCCTCGCATGCTGAATTTAGTCATGTGATGTGTGTATACTGTACACACTTTTTGCTTTATAATACTGACAGTGTGGGACACATCACGAAATTCATAGTGGTGGAATTTTTTTTTTCTTTTTCATCCACCTGCATACACACACATCGATCAGGCAGTTATTCCCTAGACAGGTTCACAAAATGAATCAATTTTACGAGCATGAGACGTCCACTGGACATGCATGGATGTGCTCTTATCTGTGAGTTTCTTTAAGGTCAGGGGTCAACATTATGCCATCAAAAATTCACAATCTATTCCCAACCAGTTCTTTTATTCCTCAGAAAATCAAAAGATTTTTGTTATTACATAAGAATGAGTACAAAAAACTTACAACGCATAGAATTTTTTCTCGCCGATGAACAGAAAACAAGTTTTTCAAATAAAAAAACGTTTTAACGTTAAATTTAGGGTTTAAGATATTTGTTTACTGTTTTTTTCATCTATGCAATATGATAGTTAGTTAAAATGTAGATTCGGATTTTTTTTCAACCATGCACTCTTTTCATCTAAAGTCTGAATGTTATATTCCGACCTCTGCTACCTCAGTATGCACTACACGAAGAAATTGCATCTACCTCTGATTGATTGACGGAATTCCTTGTTCTCTCTCACTCTTGGGTCCACAAATGGACTGTACTACTGGACGAAATCAGTGAAATGACTAGTTTTTGGGTCCTCACACAACTTTCCCAAACATGCTCCAAATTGAAAATGGGACCTACTAACTAACAGACTCTTCCATCCATACATTATACTAATCCCATAGGTAACATTGGGCCGAAGCGAAAAGGTATTTGTAAATTGATTTCCCTCCTGCTCATGTTCCGTTATTGGGTTCACAAAGTCCTCAAAATGTGCACATCATTCACAAATTATTAATGCATAGAATTTTCTCGTCTACAACCCCTATGTGAGTGGCAATTGAGAAACAACTCATTGTTTTACTCAAAACATGCACACATCCAATTGAATCCAGTCTTGAGTCCTCATTTTTCAAACTCCTCAAAAATATAAACTTTTTTACCAATCTTTAAAAAAAATCGTACTCAACCACTACAAAAAAATGGGCATAATCATAAAACATGCACTACTACCTTTATGGTATACAGCTTTACACACACTATTGCCAAATTCGTTATAGAATACAGCATGTAAATCGAAAAAAATATATTCAAGTTTTATACCGTGAAAACTTAGATGTATTACCGGAACCAGTACAAGACGAAAACAGTCACTTTAGTCACAACAGTACTTGTAGCAAACTAATAGCACGCAATATGATTTATCTCAAGTTTACATACAAAAACACATGTATAGAAAAAACCTATTGGTACAACCTGCCTGAGCCCAACACAGGAGCGTATTAACTATCAAAAAACACATAATCCTAAATGCCAAAGAGAGCTAAATAAATACAGAGTTTTTAAAAATTCAATTTTTTTGTTCAATTTTTGTCACTATATGAGACCATAAGTAGAGGTTTTTAAACATATTTAGCCTCAATTCCACAAAATTACCCAAATTTGCCAAAAGCAGCCTCTCAATTACCTGAACAATGTGAATGACATAATGCTAAAGCATTCAAACGTTACAACAGATAGTTACAAAAACGCCGACAAAAAGTGTCGGTTCCATAAGCCCTATGTCGGGCTGCAAACACCCAATTTCTTCCCAAAAAATTAATCTACATAAGTCTACTACTACTAACACTGCTAACAAAAATTGTTCACAATTCAAAAGCAATTCTCACATTGTGTATATTAACACAACCTCAACCTAGCTTCAGATTTAGAATTCTCAGTACCCGAAATGGAGAAAAAAACTACGAGTACAGGTTCCTGCATTTTCCAACTTTCCCGTGTGCAAGATATGCAACGCTCATGAAATATTAACAGGGATCCTACATAATATGACTTCCATCGAATCTTCCGTGTGTTCGTGTAAGCCATGAATATTTGAGAGAAACTTTTACTCGAGATAAAAAGATGAACACATACGGGCGCAAAATGAATGGATCATCAGAATCCACTATACAATACACGTTCTACCATTATGAATTCCTCATCATACAAGGATAAAGTCACTTTTTTGGATCAGATAATCAGCTCCAAGCGTTTTCCTACTGTCATAATAGGAATATGTACTGTGTCTGTGTTTATCTTGACGATTAACGTTCCCTATGTAATAGTTAGTAAATCAAACATAAACATCCATTTATAGGGATAGATTGGAAAAATCGTTTGCCTTGTGCTGTGTCTGAAAACATGAAAGTCAATTATCTGGATGCTGTCCACAAATTTTGCTTCCCTAGTTAGTCAGTACGACAAAAACATTTCAGTATCATTATTGAAACAGTTTTCCGCTGTTCAAATTGAAAATATAGAATATCCATGCAAGTGAACAGGCATAAACTCTCACTGCTGAAAAGGTTACTTTTAATGCGAGAAAAGGTCACAAGAAGAGAAACCGACTTAGATATAGGATTGCATGCATACTATATTGGCTCAGCCAACCAGTCAATTTATCAACAGGGCTCACTCACTTACTTGCCCACGCACAGATAGAAATGTAAAATAATCTATCTCACTCTAGAAGCTCGAAAAATGGGATCTGTAACAGGGTTGGATGAGCATAAAATGTGAATTTTTCAAACCTGACAAGAAGACATGGAGAGAAAACTCTCCTGTATTTGCACAATATAAAGCTAATCGTGGGAGATGAAGTCGTTTCAATCATCTCCCATACATTTCAATAATGTGGGAAAAATGGACTCCTTTCATGCCCATAAATTCAGTCACAAGTGCAAGCTTTAGTGCTTGGGTTTTTTTTTCACAAAATATGCTAGAGTATCATGTGTGGCTACTTTATCTCTTTATTCCATAAATAAACATTAGTATTGATCCCATTTTGGGGATGGGAGATTTTTATGTCCGCTCATATCCCGTAGTGAGGTGAAAATTATGATTAACTTGGTTTGGTTAATAGTTACTGACTGACTGAGAAAAAATAGAAACTCTACAGTCATAAAAGTTGTTGAATAGCTCGCATTTTTGAAAAAAACTGAAAAATTCACTAAAAGCAGGGAACAAATGGCAAGATTTATACATAATTCCCAGTAGGTACACTTTTTGGGACGACTAAATAGAAAGCAAGCTTTCACAACTACAAATAAATAACTTCATCAAAAAATGCGCAAAAAAGGATGCGATTCACTTGGGATCCAAAAAAGTCCACGCTTCCTGACAAAAAAAGACAACAATTTCCTCCAACAGCAGAATACAAGCGCTTTATAGATAACTACCTAACTAACTAACTATACTTACATTTTTGATGCTTACATTAGTAGTAGCAATAAATCTTAAATAATTAACTTTGCTTCACCCGAAAAAATCTCTAATTTCGTGCGCTTAAAAAAAGTTCACTTTTTGCTAAGAATCTTGGAAACTAACTACCTAACTAAATTGATTATACAGCCTAAACTCACAAATTTAAATCACTTTTTTTCCCATCTCAACTATGCTGCCACAATACTATGAAAAATTTAGCCATCCAATTTTGCAGGGAACAAAAAAAACGTTATATGCGTAACAAGGAATCATCCAAATTGAGTACACTACTCGCTCATACACACAATCAACTATCTAACTCTTACTACAGTACAATAGGAAAACTATAGAGCATGAGAGATTTCACTGCTTAATGGAAAAAATAAGCTTACAAAGTCTAGCCTCCACATCCAACCGTATACAAAAAGAAGACTGACTAGATTTATGGAAAAGATTTTCTCAGCTCCATGATATTCTACCAATTTAATTTAGAATCATGGAACTTTACAAGGTACATGCACAAAAAAAGATATGGGGACAGCATGCAGAAATACGAACATATGACTAGACAACACGGTCTCCAAAAATCCTTTTGAAAAGAGCTAAATTGAATAACGTGACGTTCTCCTTTCCCTTTGAAAATATCGCACCACGTAGCGTACATCTTGTTAGCAATAAAGTGTGTTCTTACACCTAGAATTTACCGCTAAAATGTATTTCAGGTAAAAAATTCCCAAGAGAACGTTCAAAATTATTTTTCAGCATTTCAGTCCACAAAATGTATACATTTGGAGACATAAGGGACAAAAAATTTCTCATATAGTGAAAAAGAAGCCATGTTTTTACTATGGGCATAGTTTAGTTAGTTAGTATACTGGCTCATAGTCAGTCACAATCCGAAAATCCGATCCCACATTGTAAATCATTGGGATTTTACGATGAACCACTAATGCATCCACTAAATTATTGCTTTCGTCCCTTATTATAGACTACTTGTGAAGATATACTTCACAACCAGTTTATGTACACTAATCCAAACAAACTACCTGCCAAACTAGCCAAACTCCGGTAGAAATCACATGTATTCAAGAAAACAGCCCAGTCTACAAAATTCGCCGTCAAATAATACATTTGAGACACTTGAAAAAAGCCAGCCAAAAAATCCTTGTCTTTTTTTCACTCCTCTCACTCTGTTAGCAAGCGTAAAATGTTATAAAACATTTAGATATCAAATACTAAAAACGATACTCTTTCACGGGAATTCAATACGCAAAATCATACCTTACATAACAAATATCACATCACTTTCTTATTTAACATTCCCTGTAGCCATAAAATCACTCAGGACCATTGATAACTTTCACATACAGCCAAAGCCAATAATAATAAGAATAAATGTCTCGCACAAGAAAAAGATTGATAAAAATGACATGTCAGTTTATAGTCAGTCAGTGCTTTCAAATGCATAAAAACATCCACTTTTTTCAATGTACAAAAAAAAAAAGACAAGTAAATCACTTGGAAATCACGCAACAGTAAAAAAATACCCGTAAAAGAAGCCCTATATAACATGAAATTCAATATTTAAGCCACCATACATTCTGGAATTCATGGAACAAGTCTTTGCAACAGGGAAAACCTACATATTTCCACATTCTTCATCATAAACATTATAAATTTCCACTCGCAACACTCTGAACTCTGTCCTAATGACATTTCCTATTTAATTTTAGCAACTAAACTAGCTAATTACAACGAGACTACACATCCCCCTTATTTCCTTTACAACGGATGAGGCAATCAAAACAAAAAATAAATAATTGCCTTCCTTGGGCTTGTTGAATTTTAAAACAACATTGGTTTCATTTAGGAACCCGAAACCAATTAGCAATCAGTTTTCATAATAAAAATAATCTTCAACAATAATAAACACATTTACTTTACTCATCACCAAGTTGGTTTCCTTAGCCCTAGCCCCCTTCAGTTTTCGTAATTAATTAGTCCCTCGTTAAGGTTGAAATAAGACTCGAGTTTTTTTGAAGTTCGTAAAACAATTATAAACAATCTAAACCCTTACTTACAGTCTATACAACCAAAACGGCCAGCAAAAAAAGAGAAAGTCTCTATTCATATTGTAGTTAGATAGCAATATAAGGCTAAAAAAGATCCCTGTCATGCCGCTGGATATCATAGTTAATCTTCTTCCCAGAAACGAAAGACGCAAGAATAAACTATAGCAAACAAAACAACAAGCAATGGATCATGAAATTATAATTCCCTTCAAAAGCATTCCCCGTTCAACAAAGAAGCTTTCTCAAAAACTCCAAAATTTGATCCACTTGAACAAAGGAACACAGATTAGTACAAAATACAAAGGAATGTCATATTGACCAAGTAAGTACTTTGCTCAACGTCTTTCCAGCTAACTAACTAACTAACTAATTTAAAAACATGGCGTTTGATAAATCTACTGAATATTCGCAAAACTATGCTCCTTTTTTGCGTTACCATAAACCGGACACAATACCATGACAGCGCAATTTTGATAATACAAATGTAAAACTCACAAGAAGCAAGAATAAACAAATATGCGAAAAATGAGCCTTCCCCATGTTAACGAACAACTCTCACCTATGTAACTAACTAAACTTTGCTCATTTCGTAGGCATAATGAATGGAGCAAGTTTGCCAAAGGAAATTAAACTAACTGATGAGTAAAAGTTTCGTTCGTCGTTGACAATAATAAAATTTCATTTGCCGTCTCCTCCAGCACTAAGTTAAACTGTATTTCACAGCTGCGTGAACAACATCATTAAAAAATTCACATCCTTAATTCATGGGATGACGAGCATCATTAAAAAACATTATTGACAACACTTTAACTCTATACTGACTGAGCAGTGAGCAATAACTAATAAGTTTGAGACAAGAAAAAAGTATTACGCAATATCTTACCTACCTACCTAAAAGGAAAAAAAACAGTTTAACAACAAATTCCAATTATATTCTACACTTACTTACTACCTATATACTGAAATGTTATCAACTAGGGACGCACTTACGAATGTTCCTACAAAATGGTAAAGCATCTCATCCGCTGCACAAAATTATTTTCTACTCCCTTTGGGCTAGAGATGCAAAATTTATATTCTAGCACTATCTACCAAAAAACACACTATCTTCTCCCAGCATATAATGAAATTATGTTTCTCCCAACCAACTTTTACAGTATCTTCTATATTTGCTTTGCATATGCAAGTGGAGCACTTTTCCTGTACGCCATTTTTTTCTCCGTTTTTACGAATCTAAAGTAATTCCCAAAATCCAACCAACTGTAGACCTATAAATGTCTTTAAACATCGCCTTTTTCGTTTAAACTGCCAGTCACAGTTTTCCCTACTGAGTTAGCTAGTCAGCAGCACAGACCTAAATTCCTGTAATATGCCCAAATAACCGCATAATCTTCTCAAAGTATAATTTGCCATCTCATGCATTAGCAGCAGAATATTGTGGATTGCTCCATTTCGTTCCAAGCAAACAAACAATGCTTTTCTATCAAGACTATATAAGTTGTGATAAAAATTCTTCAATCTCCTCCCTTTACCTACGTCATAATACACCCTTCTACATGAACTTGTCGAATTTAAACTCACCGAACTGATACTGATCGAATTGAAAGTCACCGAATGTTAACCTCTCCGCTTGTAAAGCTCTCCGATTGTAAAACTCTCCGCAGATAAAACTCACCGCACGTAACACTCACCGCTTGGAAAATTCACCGTCGATAAAGATTTCCGCATGTGAAAATTACTTTCGTTGGCGTCAATCATTAACAATACGCCATATAATATTTTATTCGGATTTTTTAATTTGTTTTCTACTAAACATATTTTAAATAACCCATACTGACTGAATTAAAAAACTAACGTTGTGCGTGCCTAGTTAGGTTTGGCAGTATAGGCTCTTTGCTATTTTAAAAATTTATCTATAAACTAGAATATAATAAATTTCTGAATGAAATTCAAAAAAAGTTAAAGTTTTGATTGATTCTAACAAACAATTTAAAACGTTGTGAATAAATAGAGGAAAAGTAAAAAATATTTACTTAAAAAAAAGCAGTATAGGCAGTTCAGTATAAGTTATTTCCTGAGATTATTTTGCTTTTCGGTGACCTTCCAAGGCGTTGAGTTTTGCATTCGGTGAGTTTGACATGCGGAGAGTTTTACTTGCGATGAAATTTACATGCGTTGAGTTTTGCATGCGAAGAGTTTTACATGCGGTGAGTTTGTATTTCGACGAGTTTTTTTCGACGAGTTTTAGTTCGGTGAGTATTGCTGCGTTGAGTTGAGGTGGCACGATAATACACACATAAACTAACAAACTGTGATCCCAAAGACAACTATATACTAGCCCCGTTTTTCCCCACGACTGAACAAAAGGATAAATCACTCCTCTAATGTTTTCTCACTCACACATGGGAAAAAAAATGCTCTCTGATTCTCTTCATGAACCGTCAAGAAAAATTCAAAACCTTTCTCATGCTCCCAAAGTTGGGACCAAATGTCCGTAAAAGACAAGCGTGACTTGGCATAATAAAATCAACAGCTTCGCACACCAGCTATAGTCAGTCAGTTTGTGCATTAAAAAACTTACGAGTTACCTGTCGTCTATAACTTTCCATTTGGAATTCTAAAGATGACTAGCTATAGCTAAGGTATCCAACTTTCACTCGGCAAATAAATTCAGTGCAACCATCTAAACGTACAGAAAGCAGACCCCAAACGGAAACATGTCAAGTCCTCTGTTCCATACAACAAAACTATAGGCCGCTATAGAAGCATCTCATTAAATATTAGGAGCATTTGGTCCGTAACTCAAGAAAAACAATTACTTATCGATAAAGAGTGAGAGCCAAGCTTGTAAAATATTCATTGCAAACATCTCTACTAGTTCCCTTTTGTCAGAGTACTTTTCTTTCAGTTGTTTCTTCGGCCCACTAGCTTTCTACTATGATTTCAAAGGATGGATACAATGAAAGGGATTGTTGGTTTATAATACATTAGGCATATCTAAGAATAATTTAGGGTTATCATAAAACTTTTTCTACCGAGTGCGGTATAAAATGAATCCACAATGAATGGGAACAAATAATAACACTACAGCGAGTAAAACCATATGTTTTCAATCCATTAGATAAAATTAATGATTCCAATCGAGCACAAAAAGCGTAAAAAAACATATCATGTTTTGATGGAAATAGAGAGAACAATACATAGGATGCACCACACGTTGGGAAATTTCAAACAGCTGTATATATAGGATAAGATACAGGAAATAGACCACTCACTTACCGGCCATCCATTGTTGTTGTTATAGTTTACATGCAAGCGCAATTTGAGTAATACCAATGTAAAATTCACAAGTAGCAAGAATAAATATGGGCACGAAAAATGAGCCTTTCCCCATGTTAACGAACAACGCTCACCTAACTAAAGTTTGTTCCTTTAGGTAAGTATAATGAATGGTCCAAGTTTACCAAAGGAAATTAAACTGATGAGTAAAAGTTTCCGTCGTTGACAATAATAAAATTTCATTTGCCGTTTCCTCCAGCACTATTACATGCTCCATGCGTTTGTAAATACTAGCTTATATATTATAACAAGAAGATACATGAGAAACGTCAAAGTTACTAACTAAGAATAAGAATCCACGAGACATTGATCGCGGATGCAAAAAGGACTAAGAGACCCTGAAGGCATCAAAATTCTCTTTGACCAGCAGAAGTTGGCGCCCCTCAAGCTTATAATTAAAAGCAAAACAAACCCGGGAGTTAAGATTTACAATAATGATGGCTACTATAATTCGAGTGTTTTATCTTCTAAACACGATACAAGGTCTAAATTTTGCCGAAATCTTGTGATAACTTTGCGCTAACTTTTCATTCTATCTGGTTAGTAAGTGAGCATCTGAATTTGTCGAATTCAGACAAACAGACACCATTGAGAAACTTCAAACAAACATGTCAAACAATTGCCTAACTTTACAGTAAGCATGCTCAAACCCAAAAATACTGCATTATTCAGAGCTCATCCATTTCAACTGTGACTTTAAACTTTCCCCGAATTCTTTAGAGAATAAAAATACCAGAAAAAAAAGTCAACCACTTGACATTTCTAGACCTTTTGGAATTTCATCATTTAGTTTATCACATGAAAAGGGAAGTTGAACAAAAAACTAACAAACTCTTTTAACCAATCTACGATACTCCTACATCATTGATTTTAATAACCAACTGAACCTGCTGCATGGAAAGAAATTTGGCAACTTTTCCCAACAAACTTACATGTATTTCAAAATAGAGCCACCCAGGGAATAATATCCCTGTTCAGGTGAAACTAACTAACTTTCCCGTGTGCTCAGGATGAAAAATAAATGCAAAATTCATTGTAAGAGTCTACAGTTCCTATTAATTACTAAACTTTTAATTTACAACCATTTCATGTGTATACGGTTTGTGGAGTTGACATGAGAAAGAAGAAGACAGCATTACTTTTATACACTTTTATAACTCGTTTGTTTCAACCTTATGATTATTACCTACAAACTAACTATAACTAACTAAGTAACCAAGTATTTGTACTGTGTCAACATTTCCAACAGGCTCACAAACTTAGTTAGTTTTGGAAAACAAGCATTGGTTAGCTAGTTAGTTAGTTCCCAACCAACTGTTTTGTTCTGCAAGTAGGACACCAAATTTTAAACAACGGACAGTCACAAAAGAAACTTTTCATCTAACTGGGAAACCCAAATTCTGAGGCCACAAAAACTTCTTCAACCACCCACAAATTTTCAGAATAAGAATATAATAACTAACAAACTAGTACTACCACATTGTGAATTCAAGGAAATTAAATAACACTGAAAAAAGTAATCTACTAAAGAATATAAATACCTTACAAAATATGAAATCCCAGAATTAAAAAGAGCAAAAAAAAAATCCCCGAAAACAACAACAATGTAAAATCATAATAATAATACAGACGGCTTACACCATATTAAAACTCAACCCAAAAAGCGTGGACCAATGCTCCCGACCTCCTATCCTATCTCTTTGTATGGGAAACCCTTACTGTCGTATGTAGATTCGTTGGCCCTAAGTTTTTAGTACTACAGATTTCGTGCATTTGGGTGTCATAGAAAAACACTGCAAATCCCAGCACGCTCGCACGCGTCCATTGCATATTACATTAAACTGGTTAAGAAACGAATAATTTCAAAAATAAAAAAAAAGGAACGTGGAAAAATTTGAAAACTAATTTATTTTTATGCTTTGCTCATCACTTATGTTTTTAATGATTTGATTAGTGTCAAAAATCAAAGAAAATGTAAAAAAATAATGTTTGAAGAGAGAACGTGCGAAGTAAATGACACTGCGTGCGTCTTTGTTGACCCTGCATGCCAAACTATCAGTCGCTACTTACATCAAAATGTTAAATTTCGTGCTACAAAATTCACTCACCGTTCATGCACAAGTAGGCAGTAAAACTCTATGATGAGTACTTCTTCTAGTGTATATAGTATATCTATTTCTATGGGCCACTCTACCTGCATAGCTTTAATTAGTGATCTTACGTTAATTTAATGCCTGAGTGATATCAAATACTAATATTTTTGATCCGATATTTTTCTTCTACAGGTAGATAGTTAAATGTAAAAAAAAGTCTATTTCATACAAATGACTGACTATAGCATAGGAATTAAAAAAACTGAAAAATATAGTTGAATTGAAGCATGGTAATGCATAATATCCCCAGAATCCCAGTTTTTTGGGATGAAAAGACGAAAAAGTCCGATCACGGGGACTCTTTGTTTCCTGATTTTCAATATGAATGGAGCCGATTAGGTCTTTTGTCTTCTCTATATAACATACATTGTGCATATGGACAGACGGACAGACAGACTGGCTGGCTGACAATATGACTATATCGTCTCATTATCACTAGCTTTCACTTTTCTCCCATTCTCTCTGTATATTTTGCATTAGCAGCGATCCATCATCAACTTTTGTAACTTACAATGCACATCACTTTCACTATGTAATGTTTTATTTACTATATCTGCTTTTCAAATCTAATCACACACTGTGCATATTGCTCCCCATTCAAATATTTTATCCCACTTGAACGAATCGCAGCTATTTTACAGTAAAATTCTACAGAAAAGGAGTATTTCTGGATTTTATAATAAAACCATGGCAAGAATTCATATGTTTACAGATAAGCGTGGGAAAAGTGTCTATTCGTCGAGCCTAGAAAGGATTCCATTGTCAGTTAGTTTTGCCAAATGGATAGGGCTGACGTAATTATGATAATGAGGATATCTAATGATTTCTCTCATTTGTAGTTTATTTGTAGGTAGTATTATATTCTAGTAGCTATTTGTTCACAATTATTTTCTTCCCGTTTCGATTATAACAAAATGCTAATGAGTTTTCTTCCTATTCACAATCCCAGTGTGTGCCTGGCCGGTCCATTGTTAGTTATTAGATTGTAATTCTAACGTGGCTCTCCAAAAGTATATAGTGTGCTGTGTGCATTGTAAGAACTTATTGTGTGCTGCATGTGTTTTCACAGATATTTTTGTGAAGTTGAGAAAAAACACCGATTTTGGAAGAAAATAATGAATAAATGGAGAAACTTTTTTAGTTCGTTAAAAGAACTAAAATACATTCATTTTTCATTTTGGCACGTCTCAGGAAGAAAAAATTAACGAGAGAAAACTAAACGGTCTGTTTTCCACCTTCATTAATTATATAATATGTTTCACCTTAAAATTGAACATTTCTCAGCAGAGTGAGTGTAGCACACACTATGCTGACTATTTCCAAATTCACGGAAACTTTGTTAGTTAGTTTTCGCACGTTTTCCAGAAAAAAGGTAAACTTTTCCCATGCAGTCAATTACGTTAAAACGTTTTGTCCATT
>Ga0210040_10006160_pt1 | contig 15023 bp, 6 predicted proteins | sample CryGeyCG12114_NA_FD_185462 | JGI IMG/M metagenome (GOLD analysis project Ga0210040, IMG submission 185462) | Groundwater microbial communities from aquifer - Crystal Geyser CG19_WC_8/21/14_NA (SPAdes) (version 2) | ecosystem: Environmental > Aquatic > Deep subsurface > Groundwater | place: USA... | reverse complement strand
AACGTTTTTTGTTTTTGCCGTTTTTTGGTTTTGCCCTTTTTTCTTTTGCCCATATTGATTTTTGTCGTTTTTGGCTTTGCCGTTTAGTGTTTTGCCCTGATTTTATTTGCCTTTTAAATGGGGAGTCATAATAGTCTATCTAATTGCACGTACCATTCCACCTGGTGAATGCTTTCACTTCCATTCAAATCCATTCCCCATGGCTCTATGAGAATATTATAATCTTAACAACTGATGAAAAAAGTTGATCCGCAAATGTAATAAAGTACAAGTAGTATTCCATAAGTTTGTAGTCTTCATTGCATCAATCAAAGTGAAACTATATCCCAGGGATTTTTTTGCTCTTCTCATGTTACTCCCTTGCCTTCATTATTTTCCGTTTGGTATAACGTTCTCAAAGTCAGCAATAACTTGTCTACTTGTAGGGTATCATTTGATAACTGTAACCAACTGTAACACAAGGAATTTTCATGGAATATTGCGATACATTCAATACATTGCATATGTGATGCTTCTAGCCGTGCTTTGTGGAAAATGAGAGAAGGATTTCACATTCTGGCTCCTTTTCTTCATGGATTGAAATTGGGTTACCAAAATGCGTTGCCTGCGTGCATATTGGTTTTATTCCAATAAAGAGACAGAAATAGATACTTCGGGGAAGAGCAATAGAGTAGGGAGGGATATGAGGATTTCCATGTTGACTTTGTGTGAGTTGAGAATGTATGTATGTATACATGGAAGCTCAAGTTGGCTGCTTGGGCAAAGTACACACACGGAGTTTATATGGTCTTTGTTGACACAACCGACTCACTCAGTCAGTCAGTTGCTCCTATGTAGTCTCCATGATCACTGCCACTACCCAAAATGCAGAATGAATTGGTAACGACATTTATACACTATCTACACTGTATCCTTTCCAAAGGTAAAATCGTATACAATGAACTAAATGGGATAGTGCGAGTTGTGTGTACTTTAAAAGAAAAACTATGGGAACTAGCTATTGACAGATTCATGGAAGCAAATTTCAAGCCATTGGCTCAGAAAGTTGAAAAATAATTGCAGAGTTGTGATTCAAATTCATGCATTCAGTTCTGTGGTCAACTAGCTAGAGAGATTAGAAATGGTGATGATAACTTTGAGAGTGTGTTTAGTGTGTTAGCATATGCAAAGGAAAGTTTAAGCTGTACTTGTCAGCAGTTAGTTAGTTAGTAAGCTACTATACAAAGGAGACTTTCTCCATGCATAAAGCATGGAGGGTTGGGAATTGATTTAAAGGATTCCACGAACTGATGATGAGAAGTCATTATTTGAGTTTGATTTCTGTTTGTGAAGCAAGAGCAAGTTATATACGAGTAGTATACGTGTAGCGTTGAGCTCACAAACTAGTAGAAACTTGTGTAATGATCATCATCATGATAATAATGAAGGCAAATCTTGCCATGTGCAATGTTTGCTGTGTGAATGCTACACTCCAGAGGTCGGGTAATAGTCTCTCGGTCCTACTTTGGGCAATAATATTCACTGAATGTGATAAAAACATGAGCAGTCAGTAATGGTGGGAATTATTTGATAAAAATTGTGGAACAGACATAGCTTGGAAGATTCATGCTTTGTAGTTATTTAGCCTGACTGACTGACTGAGAGTGTGGTATAAGCAATATGAAGATAGAAATTTGCGTTGTGTATAGTCAAGTGATAGAAGGAGGAGAGTGAGATTCCATGTTAGACAGGGAAAATTTGATAAATCACATGAATTTGTAGGAGAGAATTTCTATTCATTTATTTGAATCAAATGGGAAGCAAACAACAAGTTCAAGTGACTGACTGTACCTCAGCATATAGACTTGCTATATACAGGCTGGCCTTCTTCTTCTAATATTTACTTTTTCCTTTCAATTTGTTTCACAAGCTTGAGTCTTCAGATTTGCCATGACAGGGGAAAGAATCCCTGAAAGCTGCTTTAAATTGCCAATTTGTTGAATCTTTGAATGACTGCAAGACTTGTCTTGTTCCAACAAACAAATTGCCAACTTGTAAGTTGAGTATTTCTCTTCTTTTTTAAACTTTTCCATCATTTTCTTCACTTACTGGCTATAACAAAGTATGGATAAATACTCAGCATTTTGAAGTTTTTATGATATATAATCACAAAACAATTGTCTTGGTTGCTAGTTATACAGTACAAGCTATCAACAGTTAATGATTTAAAAAGATGAATAATTAGTGATAGTATTTATGTTGAGTTTGTAAGTATAATTATGAAATTCCTTCGGTATTTCGCCCAGCGGATTGCTGGGAAATTTGAAATTTCAATTGCATCCTATCCCTTTGAATTATATTTGGAACCACATTAGAGTTTCCCTGTGAATATTGCTTTCTAAATATCTGCAAATATCTTTTTATTCCTTTGGCTACGGTGTGTTTAAGACTTGGGAAATGTTTTAATGAGCAGAATTTCCTCTGACTCACTCAGCCGTCCGAAAAGATTGTTTAGAAAAAAGGGAGCCACAGGAAGACACAAAAAGCACAAACTGACTCTCTCACCATTTTAAATACACATCCTGCATGGAGCATACTATAAGAACTAGAAAAAAAAACTTTTCTTACTTTCTCCAATGCTTTCTTTCCCCTCTTTTTTCATTTTTTTCCCTTCTTTCAATTTCTGACGGGCCTCTTGCAATTTAATTGGAGTTTCCTTCCACTCATGGACGTTTGCCAAATCCCGTCCATCCTTCCTTTTAATATGGGAAGGCGGTCCACCAACCAACTCTCGCTTTGTATTTTTTTTTCACTCCTGGATGGAACTCATGTCATGTGGCAACCATGAATTGCATATAAACAGCTTCCTCTCACAGCACAATACAATAAGTGATCCTCATTCACATCTCATGGTCTTGTAATAACTCCTGCAGACAACTCACATGCTTCTTATATACGCTTTCTGGATGTAAATCGCCAACTAAATCCCTTTTTTGGGTACGTGTCCGCATTGTCTCATATGAGAAGTCCCCGTTGCTGCTCCCAGTTAGTCACATATGAGGTATGCACTAAATTGAAATATAAAGCGGATCGGTTGTGATGTTGTCTTTTTCGAGTTCGACTGGATCACTATTTGGCTCTGAGCATTCCATTTCAATTCTCATGCATAAATACACAGATAGAGTTGAGTTTGAGGAGCATCCCGAAATAACGGCTCTTATGAGATGACTCAAAAGGATCTTCTTAAACCATTTGGGAGCGTAGACAATTTAAAAGGGCAATATCATGTTGTACAACAACAACAACATGCTGTCGTCTTTCTTTTTATTAATAGCAAGTCACAGTAGTATTGTACAGTAGTCAGTGAGCTAAAAGTAGATATTGGGAACCCGATATTACTTTTGTTTTCTGACGGACCGAGATTTAAGTGCATTTTTAAAGACCATTTTCATGACTGCACACATGTCCCTATGGAATATCAGTGCACATTTAGTCAGTTAGTTAGTCTAGTCAGTTAGTTAGATTTTGAGTTGGCGCCCACCCCTCATATTTTTTGGGACCATGTATGTATGTCTGTACAGGGAAGTTGCATTCATATTGAAAGTGGCAGTTGATGAGGAAACCCATCATTATGTGCAATATATACAGTTTGACATTGCTGCTCGCATTACCCGCGCTATCATTCACTCCCTTGGGGAGGAATGAATAACTCGAATGCATGGAATGAAAGCACGAAAAATGAAACTCTGCTAAATTTTAAATCTACATTTTGTTGAGCTCACTCAATGGAAATGTGACAAAATTCTTGGGAACAATCATTTTTTGCCAGCGAGTTTTTTCACTCAAATGAACAATAACTGCACTTCAGCAGTCTACAGAATGAACTGTTGTGTCAAAAATTTGAGACATTCTTTGGTTATTTTTTTGTAGTTTGTTTGTTGTAGTTGGGAGAAAAATATGTGCTGCTATTTTCTGTTGTTGTATAGTGAAAGAAAGGAGATAGTGGAAGGCACATTTTTTTCCAGATTGCGTGCATGAATGACAAAAAGAGAAAGATTCAAGTCCTTGGAGTCCGATTTCCAACCTTATTAGAGTTTCCCCTCCTCCCAGACAGTTAAATTATTTACAAGGAGGAAAAAAAATCAGTTGCCTCTCTTTTCTTTGAAATGATCTCCCCCTTTTTAATTCCTTTTATCTTTGACTGGATATGAGTGCCAGTTTATATTCTTCCCTTGTGTAATTTCATGAAACTGTGTTCAATTCCTCTGGTTGGTTATATAGTAACCAACAAACTAACTAACTATAACGAACTAACTAACTAATAAATGATGAATCCATTGATTATGTATGCATGAGACTCGCGTTTTTATGATGTATGAAATTACTTTTTTCCCTGTACGTACCGCACTGACTAACTAACGAACGAACTATCTAACTGTAACTGTATATAATCACTAATCAAATCCCCATGGATGGAATTAAATGCTAATTAACATGGAAATAATTGTTTCTAAATTGATGCAGTAGACGTCTGTGAGCAAATGAAGTTGTAGAGTGCTAACGTTTCCATTTTTTAATTAATTAGTCGGCGAAAAGTGTGTTTTAACTTTTCCACTGATTATCAACCTACCGAGTTTATTAATGCATTCAACGGAGGGTGCACGCAATCCTTATCACGCAGTAAATTGCACTGGCTTGTGTTTACATATCAATATGAGCAAACCCAGTTAATTGAAAAGTACACGCATTCCATTTCTAATCTGTTTACCTCACATTACTTTAAATGCCAATAGAATTTTCGAAAATTCCGTTCCTCAAACTCTTGTTTGCCTGACACTGGAGAAATGAGAACAGTAGGATATTAAGTTTGCATCACACAAGATAAATTTATTTGCGTGGGCTCACAAAACAAGGTACACTATTTCTTTCCACAGTGTGTGAATAGTTTTCAGGCATCAAAAAATCAGGTCGATAGTGAAAGTTTCTTACCAGCTAACTAACTAACTAACCGACCATCATTGCTATACTAGCTAAAAGTACCAGAATTATAATAGCAAAATCTATAGATATGTATGAGACGAACGTACTTGAGAAGTTATGAAAGTCATTATTGAGTCAAACTCAATTCTATAAAGGGGAAAAAATTTACCATGGTCTATATCTCCGTTTGTGTAATTTTCATTGGAATATCTCATAAAATTACACAGCAGAACCCACGAAATGTCTATACTGTCTTCCAATTTAATGAATCACTCTGCATAACTAACTAAGTAGCCACGCAGTTGTTCCGTCTCAACGTAAATATTGCCACTCATCTAGCTTTTGTGAATTCGGTAATGAAATAGGCCAATCTAAAGTCATTACTACGTACTACAAACGCCATTAACTTTACAGTTACTTACTAAATCTAATTATTAATCTATCTAATCACTCTAAATGATCTCAAAGATTCCCAAGGACATATGTTACATAGTTGCCCATTGTTTTAAAAACCCTCTGTATTTAGTTAGTTGGTGTTAAATTTTCTCCATGCTCGTGTAGTTCGGTAAAGAAGATCCATGATGCATATTTGCTGGCTACATTCTCATTGGGCATTTTAAATGCATTCCATTGTCAGGACGAACCATGTAACCAAAAATACGGAGTAGCTACAGCCTCAGCCAATTAAATGGATGATGACCAAACCTTGAAATAATTAATTGGTAACGAACTAACTAGCTAACTTTACGGGAAATAATGTAGACGATTCGCGTGAATGCACTGGTGCCATCATCTCAGTGCTCAATGTAGGAGAAAGTGTGGCCAACTCTGAGAATCTGCTTAAAATGTGCACATTAGTAGTTTACACTACGCTTTGGCTTCAATTCTCAACTAATAGGCTCATGGGCATGGGAATCCATTCACCCATTATTTGCCTACAGATACAAGAAATACCGCATGTCTATCCATCCAATCCCATTCAATAATGCATCTGAATATAGCACATCTTATTTTTTCATGCTCATGCAGCAGCTGGAATTGGAATTCTCTGTTAACTACTCATTATTAGGTATCAAACTTTGCCATTTTATTTTTGGAAAATTGTAGAGTAATTTTAAAGAGGATACACTTGAAGGACTGGATGGAGGACTGAAATGGTTGCTGGGGTGTAAAATGGAATTAAGGGACCACAAACTAGAATTATCTGTTGGTGAGGAGAAAGGGAAAGCCACAGTCCTTTCTCCTTGAATCAAGTGGCTCTCTGCTAGGGTTATCCGCTCCAGTGGCAATGCGCTACATACATATTGCAATAGTACACTGTATGTGTGTGTCTACATGGAAGAATCAGATTTACTTATTTCATATACTAGGTACATGGAGCTACTATAGGATAGTTCCTCTACATGATTTTCTACTTAAGATTAGAGAGACTGTGCGTGCATAGAAGAAGATGTCTCCATGATCATGGCGTGGTGCCCTTGCTTATTGCTCGCCTCTATGAAGCTACAACTTTCGGCTGCTAAGAAAAGCAAGAGCTAGTCCCTGTTTTTATCTCCCTCTTGAATCCCATCAGAGCTTCCTTTCCTCTCCCTTACATAAATTATGGCATCTTGCTCACAATTATGCCCCTCTTCAAATAACTCATCCACTTTCTCTCTTCTCCCTTCTTGGGAACTCCAAACCAACTTGTGCACATAGTCTACTGCTCAATAGGCCCCACTTCTTGCCATCGCTAACCAACAAACCCACTATAACTAACTCACTCTATGTAACTGACTGACTGACTTGAAAACAAATCCACTTGGTAAAGTCATAAAACCCAAATAGGGCCAAAAGTGTGAACCTGTAGTTGGAAAAAATGAGTCCGTATAGTTTGTCTCCATTCTTGTCTATGTACATGGATGGAAAAATTGATGATCCGAGATTATATACTGTCGTCTCAAAACTGCAAGATTGATTGGCTTTTGGACTTATCGCTCACTCGTTTCAATAGACTTTACATGTACAGTTAGTTAGTTGCTCCGTGGGTTAATAATGACGAGTTTGAAGGGAAATTGAACGCCTTTTTGGATTACAACTTTCTCTGACTTGAGTCTCCTTTCACTACGACTAACTGACGAGTGAGAGTATCTTTTTCATGGTCCCCATCTTACGCACACCATGCACAAAGAAAGTTTTTATTCAAGTCTCCGCGTTCCCCTTTTTCCAATCACGAGCACCAAGAGAGGTGGAACCTTTGTTAGTTAGTAATCGTGGTTAGTTAGTTAGTTAAGTTGCTTAATTATACTAGTAGGTTTGTTCCCAATTGACGGCAGTACACATCAATAGGTTTGTAGAGTATGTTGTAATGGGAAAGACATCTTATGCCCTCTCTCCACTACTTGCGACTGTTATTATCTAATCTTTAATCTTTAGCTGCTTACTTGCCACAGTATATAGAGACGACTTGGCCTGTACATGTGAATGGACGGAGAAAGCTTGTGAAAAAGATGGGGTGACTACGTGAACAATATTTGCTCTCGACCATAGTGGCAGTCAGCAAGACTGGCCCAGCGTTCTGTGAATTCCTGCCACTTTTCTATATATCGGGGAGAGAGTAGTAGTTAGTTAGTTATTATTTCGTGCTCAACTTTGTTAGGAAATGACTTCATAAAGATAACGACGTCTCATAGTAGCAGCAAGAAATAATCGTCTTGCTACTGGTACATGGAATGCCTGTTTTGCTCACTCACTCTCTCTCTCTCTCAGAGGTCGACTTTATTTTTTTCCACATGAAACCTACAATTTTATGGGATGGTTAGTTTTTTTGAGCACTATAACTGGAGTACATGTAATGAATTTTCAATTTGAGCAATGTGCTGGATAACTGTGTACATGTTTTCATGACAATATGGACCGATGCAATCTGCGTTTTAGGGTTCCTGGTGGAATGGCAACCTCTGCCGCATCACATTTATTTACGACGAATAAGAGAATAATATGTAAGACATGTTCCCAGATAGCGGCACTGACTGACTGACTGACTGCATATTACTTTATTCCCGTTAAAATGGACATAGTGCGTCCAGGGGCTCAAAAAATGAGAGTGCATAAAAATTTGTAACTTACTTTGCAAAGATATGGATGGAAATATTTGTATCGCTAGTTTTGGCTCGTAAATAAGTTTGAATAGGATTCAAATGTCCAATAATTTGACAACCACATACGTATGTACATGAGAATTGCTATTGTCTTCCCTCAACATATTGGGAGCCGAGATAAAAAAAACGAGAAATGGTGCAATGGCGCAAATATACCTAGGAGATCTTATAATGGACACATTTTATAGTGTATAGTAAGTCTGCTGTGAGATGAAGACTTTTTGGGCAAGTTGTTGTTGTTGTTGGGTTGTTGTGCACACTTGAACTATGTATGTATTAGATGGGGGAGACAATTTCACGACTGAGAGTCCCTTATTGGCATAAATCTTGGGACAAGTATGAAAATTGAGTTTTCCCCCTCTTGACTTGTCCCTTGAAGGCAGTATATTATGTGAGCGAGTGGGAACAAGGAGGAAAGTTCACTAGTTAACTACTGCTGCTACGTTCCAACCATTACCATTACAAAGTACAACATGTTAGAAAGATAGAGATTATTATGATTATTACTAACGATTATGATCCCTGCTTCCTTTTCCCTCTCCACTACATAGTACATAGCTATGGGTTTATAAACTCACACATTACATTCATGCAATGTGAGTTCACATGTACAGGCGCGTGCCGGCCCATCTTCTCTCTCTCAGCCAGTCCCTAATCAATTGGCTCTGTTGTGTACATTCAAGCGCCTCTCTCTAGTTTTGTTAGTTAGTAAACAGTTTATCGGCTTCACAATCACAACCATTCTTCTCAAGGGAAACATTTACAGCTAAAAGTCAAAGGCAAATATATGCTACAATTTTTTGTCACCAAAATTTACTCAAATGGAGACGTAGTTTTTGTCCATCATGTTTCATCTGACTGGAAAAGTAGGAGTGTATATAGTCGTCAGACCACTCACTCACAATTTTGCTAATACTATGGACTGGAATGAAATTGACAAATGTCCAAGAAGAATTCCGTGGGCAGAATCCATTATTTATTCCAGAGTGAATCCCATATTCAATGTCCATGCACAATAAATTCTATCGTATGGACACTAATATTAAGTTTCATTGATAAACGAGCTCCTTTCAAAAAGTGAAAGTGTACGCATATTGGATAGATAGAGAGGGTCAATCTGTGGACCACTCAAATAATGGGGAAAAAATGCTCCCTATATTTGGTGCACACATTGCATAGGGCTACACTGCATGCAAAGGCTGCTGGAAATCTATGGATTCGGTAATTTGATGAGCTTTTAGATGGAGAGCAAGTACAGAGTTTAGTTGTGTAGTACTGTTTTCAAGTTATTCACTCAAATGGCTGCTCTCTCTCAGCTCATACATACATGCATGCATACATGGGAAAGGTGATTACAATTTATTAGCATGACACAAAGAGACAGAGAGTTGTGTTGTGGTGGCCAATTTATGTGCCTAATTTCCCAGGGAGTAATGTCTCTTTGATTGGGAATGTGAATGGAAATAACTGACACAGCTGGGGGTCTGATTACACAGGCAACTCCAAGTACGCATGCTAATTAAGTGCAATTACCTTTTAGGAACAGTACACATCCATAAGTTAGTTAGCAAGTACAGACAAAGGGAGAAGCTGGGAACAAAGAGCAGGGACCATGTTTTATGCTTCTCACCGCAAAGCTCTAGTCTAGATCTTCAGTGAGAGTCCCCAACATGTACATACAGGGCATGCAGGCATCCATAAGTTAAGTGTGAGCCAGAGTTGATCATCATGGAGTAATGCACTTATCCTATCCAGTACGGTGGTTGAGTTAGAAACAATAAGTTATTAGCTCTGATAAGATCATGTGCAGGATTTAACCAATTGAAATGTATTGTTTGTGTTTGGTTATTAGTCTCCGAGGAGTTATAGTGAGCTAGTTGCCTTATTTACGATCTCTTGTACATTTACTACGGAAGAGTCCCATTGTGCTAATCAAGCACGCGAGTCAAATCTCGAGTGCTCAACCCATTGTGTGTATGTACCAAAAGTTGTGAGTCTAAATCAAATGGCGTTTGCATGTTCCATTTTACACCGGTTTTGCTTTAGTTGGCATTCAGTTGTTAGTGAGTAGTGTAAACATGAAATTTAATGCATGCAGTCAATGGTTGGTGACTATAGGAAAGAAAGCAAACGATTCAAGATGATTGTGATGTATACATTATACAGGGTGACATTTGAAGGACTGGGAGATAGAATGGGCCAAATTGTGGTTGTAGTATTATGTAGCTATAGCTAGTACATGCGTGAAAATCAAAGATTGTAGATTTTAATTGGTAAGACGAGTGAAGAAATCAAGTTAAAGAGTTTAAAAGCAAGCATGTATAATAAGGGAAAAAATTGGAGGGGAAATGCCGCAGGTGATAGTAAATCCAATTGCTTGGGTTAAAAAAGAGTTGACTTAGTGATTAGAGTTGTGCAAGTAAGTAATTAAGTCAGCTTTGGCTTGCTTCTCCCTGTTTGTCGCTCCATGATCAAGGGAGAGAAAATTAATTTCCCTTTTAGAGAAAAATACCGTCAAACTTTGTATTTAAAAATGATCTCATTACGTGAACTCACTCCGGTAGTTGGTTTAATTAGGACGTAGTCAGCACAAATGTGCACACAGCAGTTACAGTATAAGTGAAAGTAGTTACTTCACCAAAAGAACTGTAAATTATGCAATTGGTTTTCTTACAAAATGCCGTATATTTCTGAATTACGATGCATGGAGCTACTTATTAAGATACTATTATATTATATGACGGTAATTAAATACATAGAGGCTTACCTTAGCTAACTAATATATTGTATATGTAAATGCGTACGAATGAATAACAAATGTGGACTGTTTTCTTTACAAACTGTTGTTTATTTTTTCCCAGGTGGACTACTAATGGGGAGCACTTTGGACTATTCTTCCGGAAGACTAAATAGTTTGAAAAGAAATTTGAACTCTAATGGAAAAAGCAACACGGGGGTTGGACCTCTTAATCAAAATCACGACAATCTTATAGATGAGTTCGTGAGACATACGTCAGGAGGGAAAGTTTATATTCCTTCAGGTGATATCTCACATTACTTTCCTTTTCCTTTAAAAAAACTACCAGCAACTCGCATGCACGTTGAATGGGCGCACCATGTGGAATGTACACCCCCTTTTTGCCTCCTAACATATTGGCTACCATCATAGCTTTTAACCAAGAAACTACCAGTTCTGGAGCTCATAAATTCTCTTTCTGCTACGCAAAGAAAAAATACTTTTCCACACTGAATTCAGAGCACAGTAAAAAAAACTCAAAAAATCTATTTGTATCTACCTAGAATACAAATATTTCGAGCATAGTCCTTTTTTCCACACCAGTTGGTTGAGCTCAGTTACAATTTTCCACCTTCCAATGGGAATATTAACGTTAAATTAGTGATTTAATCCCGCTTTGAAAATAATAAGGAAGTTTCCCAGATTATTTATGGCTCACCCCACCACTGACTTGTGCATTTTGGCCGTACGTGCGTTTTCAGAGTATACTACATACATTATGTATGCACATTTTCCTGTCACCTTTCAATTTCCTTCCATTACCACATCCCTCTTTGCATTCATGACAGTCACGTTCGATTCAAACTCGACAACTTTCTCTTTCTTTCCAATTGCAGACACACCGAAGAACTCTTCCTCTGATTATAAAACCAGTCCTTCCAGTAGTCCATCGAAGAAAACTTCTGGGAGGTAAGACCAACAACCCAGCCACATTGTACACATCTATACCATAGTATATGGAACATGTCTTATGGACGAGTTAACTGAACACAACTAACTATAGTTGTAACTATCTATACATATATGCAACTGTTGTTCTTTTCCCCATTTCAGTCTCCTGTACAAAGAGAGTGGAGGGATGAATACCTTGAGAGATAGTCGCGCGCGTCCCAACAAGTCAGATGAAGACGACATCATTTACAAGATGAAAGGCTTGTGCACTCTCCGAAGATGCTTGTTGTGTCTCATTTTTCTCGCGTTCATTATCTCTCTTCTATTCAATATTCTATTCGGTGAGTGAGCATTCCCCTTTGTACATTGAGCATCACGAGGCGCCCATGTTGGTCCCGCAATAAGTCTATACTTTGGTTGGTGCTGACTAAATAGCACGCACAAATGAATTGCGAATCTTCTTGGTTCTCGGACATTGTTTCAAGAAATTATAAATGTCTTGTGCTTAACTTATTCTTCACCACGTGTGTTGGTTTGTTAGCAACTTTACTAAATAGCTAAACCAGAGGATTTGTTTTTGAATTTGCAGCATTAGGTTACATGCCATGGCATAGGGACTCTAAGGAAACTTGTTCTTCCTTCTCGTCAGAACACAATGGGGACCTAATGAATATTAACGGAGATGGAAAGTCATGGAACGGAAGTTCCATTCCTCCTCACCTAAGGCGTCCAAACTCTAATCAATCTCCATCGAATCCAGGTAAAAGTTCTTTTCACTGTTCTCTCCCCCCCCCCTCTCCTTTGTGAAACCCAATGGGATCGCATACTCAAAGGAATTGGGAGCAAGTCCTTTCCTCCGTATGTTGTCATTGCATGAGATTGTACAATATAACACGTTTGGGGGCTATACTCATTGGGTTTTATTTGCTCACATCTTTTGTGATTTGTTTTGGAAATCATCTATGCCTTTCACTCACATATGGGATACTTACCTACTTACTTACTGTTAGTTAGCTATACTAATGGGATGAGGTTTTTTTTGTATATTATTATTTTTCATTATGACTTGTAGTACTAGTTGGCATGAAACCTGCACGGCGTTCTTTCCGTTTGCATGATGTTGATGATCCTAATGACGTTACGATAAAAATCCTTAACCGGGTAAAAAGGAGTATCCCTAAAAGCTGGGAACAGAAAGCAAAACGATCCGCGGATGTAGAAACCAATGAAATCAGTGCACCATCCTCAATGGTCTCCCATGATGTTGGGACTGGAGCGGATTTCAATGAAATATCATTGGCTCCGAATATTGGTATGCACGGGAAATTGCCTCCAGGTGCTAAACCCATGTATCATACTCCGTTGGCGAAACCGTTTTGGCAACCTAGTCTGAAATGGTGGCAGAATAGTGATGATGAGGACAAAATTGAAGGAATTATCAACCTCTTTCTGCCCAATGAACTCACTACTACGGATTCCACTTTGAATTCCAAACTTTCCACCCAAACTGGGTCCACCATTTCAGATGAGCATAGTGCAAAGCAGATCAGTACTTCTGATCAAGATGAATACTCTGATGGCAGCCTGTCCACCACTGTTGAAATCACGACCACTGATCATGAGAACACAATGAGGAGCACCACTGAAATTTATTCAAGTAGCACAGTTCAAGTGAGAACAGGATCAACAGCAGCTGTCCACTTGTCTAATGATATTCAAAGTGGGGAAGTCAATAATGACGGCGGCGTCTGTGAATGCTACTGTCCTTGTTTGGACAAAATGATGAAATCTGCGGAAGAAACTAACAATTTGAATTCCTTGGTGATCCCAAAACAATTGCCTCCGTCTATGACAGGGAGCAGCACAGAGCAAGGTGACAAAATGGACAATGATACAGATTATTCCAGCACTCCTAAAATTGAGTACATTACTGAGAGCGAAACAATGGAAAGTTCAGACGGCAGTAGTGTATTTTGGATTACTGAAGAAAATTATGATCATCCATACACAGACAGTAGCATTGCAGACGTAATTTTGAATTCATCTCAAGGTAGCAGTACGCATGGCGACCAAGAACCAACAACAATCAAGTCCAATGAAGATGATTATAATCATCCATACACAGGTAGTAGCACGACAGAAGCCATTCTAAATGCCTCTCATAGTAGCAGTGCATATGGAGACCAAGAACAAACAACAATGAAATCCAGCGAATATGATTATCCACAAGAAAGGACCACTTTGTCATCCTGGTCTTCACAATGGGATGGGTGGACCAGACAAGATGAAAATTATGATTACTACTATGATGATGAGCTTCTGGAGGACCCTTTGAACTTTCACACGAAACTAACGGATGCATATGAAGAGAATAATGATATTAACATTTTCCCTGGGACGCGACAAAAGTTACCACTGGCGTCCAGTACAAACTACAAAGACAGTTGCAAATGTATTGAACAGGGAATGGATCGAGAAGGTAACAAACGACAGTCATTCTAATATGTTGCCTACAAAGACAGAGCAAAAGTTTGTACCGTCAAATGTTTTGCTTCCAAAAGTTTCGTCAACACATCCTCGTCAACTAATAATAACAAAAAAAATTTGTGTGGTGGAAAGTGCCGACTGTTTTTGTGTTCATTTCGTCTCCGTTGCTTAAAAGTGGTACACTCACTCACTAACTAGCTATTTGTATTCATTAATTAATTGAAAAACAAACCCAGTTTGTTCACCTTTTCCAGTTGCCTTTTTCTGACTAACAATAACAATCATATACATAGCTTGCATGTTTCGCCTGTAATGTCATGTGCCGTGCATGGGCGTTGTTCTCCTTTAATTGATTCTTTTGGTCCCCAAATAGTACAGACACATACAAAGGATTTTATGCCCAATAGAGAAAAATGGTTGTACCTCTACTAGTGTACATGTAGTCGTTTGCTTAGGCCGTTTTTTCGTCTTCTTTGGGTAAAAAAATAGTTGTCGAGGGAAAGTGTAATCGTCACTCGTCACACCCTTTTTTATATGTGCCATGCACGTTTGTTATGTAGGAAGGAACAACTGGCATCACTCTCATTGTTGTTTGCCGGTCTCCAAATGAATGGAGTGTGTGTTACATGAGTTAGCCATCAAGTCAAGTTGACCCATCATCCTTAATAGGACTAGCTGCCTAAGTAACTAGTATTGACCCATTACTGTCACTGATTGAAAAAAAAGTGCCTTGTTTGTATCCAGCATTG
>Ga0210040_10006159_pt1 | contig 15024 bp, 11 predicted proteins | sample CryGeyCG12114_NA_FD_185462 | JGI IMG/M metagenome (GOLD analysis project Ga0210040, IMG submission 185462) | Groundwater microbial communities from aquifer - Crystal Geyser CG19_WC_8/21/14_NA (SPAdes) (version 2) | ecosystem: Environmental > Aquatic > Deep subsurface > Groundwater | place: USA... | reverse complement strand
CCAGGTTGTGCTCGTAGTAATCCGTGGCCGGGTCCAGAATAAGCGAGCCTTTGGAGCCGAACGCCTGGAAGCGTTTTACGCCTTCGTAACCATAACTGGAGCTGCAGTTGGCCAGTACGCCGCTCGGGAAACGCAACTGAAAAGCCACCGTTTCTTCCACTTCTTTAAACCGCGGGTCGTTAGGGTCGCTATAGATCATAGCGTTTATTTCAACGGGTTCTTCGCCGGTCAGGTAGCGCATGGCGTTTAAAGAGTAAATACCAATATCCATTAAAGAACCGCCGCCGGCCATTTGTTTATCGGCGCGCCATTTATCTTCGGGTTGTTCGGGTTTCAGCAAGCGGCCATGGTCGGAAGTAAGAAAACGCAACTTGCCAATCTTTCCGCCTTTAATCATTTCTATTGATTTCAGGTTAAAGGGCTCGTATTGTGCCCGGTAAGCAATCATGAGTTTCTTGCCGGCTTTTTTGCAGGCATCAATCATTTTTTCGCAGTCTTCTACGCTGGTGGCCATGGGTTTTTCGCTCATTACGTGCTTGCCCGCTTTCGAAGCCCGTACCGTATATTCGGCGTGCATGCTGTTGGGCAAAATAATGTACACCACATCTACTTCGGGGTTATTTTTTATATCGTCGAAGTTCTGGTAATTGTAAATATTTTTTGGATCTACGCCGTTCTCGTCGGCAATTTTGCGGGCTTTTTCCGGCGAACCGCTTACCAAGGCTACCAGTTTCGATTTTTTACAGTTAGGAAATGCCGGGATTATTTGCTGGGTGGCAAATTTGCCTAAACCCACAATTGCCCAGCCTAGTTTTTTTTCGGCCATCGTTTTAGTTGTTGAGGTTACCATAGAAGCAGTAGCTTCTGCTACCGGCGCCAAGCCAGCCATGGCTACGCCATAACTGAATTTCCGGAGAAAATGGCGGCGCGATGATTCGTTTTTTGCGTTTTCCATTAGCGTAAGTAGCTTTTTAATTATCAGAGATAAAAGCTAAACCTCTAAGCTGGCTTAATGTTTTTGAAAAAGCTTTCAGAAATAAGTGTTATTAGCTTTTATTTGTTTTATATCTGTGATAACCAATATGATAAAACTTGTTTTTGCACGCATATCACCTAAATCTGAATTCGCAACTATTTACAAAACCTTTACTCCGAATTAGTAACTTTGTATAAACCTATTAGCAAAATGAAACTGATTAAAAGCCTGTTCGGCGTTATTTTTCTTTTTGTAGAATTGAAACTAATGGCCCAGACCAGCTTACCGGTGCCTTTAAACCTGCAAACTACTTACGCCAAAGGCACCCGTTCCCAGGATGGCCGGCCCGGTAAAAACTACTGGCAAAACACCGCCGATTATACTATTAAAGTTTCCTTCGACCCTGCCACCCGCCGGGTAGCCGGCACCGTGGATATAACCTACGTCAATAACAGCCCCGACACATTAACGCAAATCTGGTTTAAGTTGTATCCTAATTTGTACCAGAAAGGGGCCGAACGCGCCAGCAACATTTCGCCGGAAGACGTAACCGAAGGCATACAATTTGAGAAGTTAATTATTAATAACGTAGCGAGCGATGTAAAAAAACTGGCCGTAAACGGGACTAATTTGCCCGTAAAAATAAAAGCCCTGCTGCCTAAACAGACAACTGACATCTCCCTGGCGTATGCTTACACCTTAAACAAAGGTTCCCATACCCGCACGGGCCAGATAGCCGAAGGTGCTTACTTTGTGGCTTATTTTTTTCCGCGTATTGCGGTTTACGACGACATAGATGGCTGGAACCGCCACCCGTATACCGGCTCTCAGGAATTTTATAACGATTTCTGCAACTTCACAGCCGAAATAACCGTGCCGCAGCACTATGTGGTATGGGCTACCGGAGACCTGAAAAATGCCAGCCAGGTACTCTCTAAAAAATATACCGACCGGTTGCAGCAGGCCGAAAAGCAAGATGGCATTACCAACATCATCACGGAATCGGATCTGAGCCGGAAAGATATAACTGCCAGCCAAGCCCAAAACACCTGGCAATTTGAAGCCCGCAACGTTACCGATTTTGTGTTTGCCACTTCCGATCATTACGTCTGGCAAAGTACCAGTTTGGTGGTAGACCCTGAAACCAAGCGCCGCACCCGTGTAGATGCGGTGTATAACCCGAAGCACAAAGATTTCCGGGAAGTTACTTCTTTTGCCCGGAAAACGGTAGAAGCCATGAGTTATACTTTTCCGAAATGGCCTTTCCCGTATGCGCACGAAACGGTTTTTGACGGCCTGGATCAAATGGAATATCCCATGATGGTAAACGACAATCCGCTGGAAAACCGCACCGAAACCATTGAACTCACCGACCACGAGATATTTCATACCATGTTTCCGTTTTATATGGGCATTAACGAAACCAAATACGGCTGGATGGACGAAGGCTGGGCTACTATCGGCGAATGGATCATCTCTCCGATTATTGACCCGAAAATTATGGATGATTACGGGGTAGAACCTTACGCCCGGGCTGCGGCCACCGAAGTAGATGTACCTATTACTACCTTAAGCACGCAGCAAACCGGAACCGCCTTTTTTCTGAATTCTTATCCGAAGCCGGCTTTGGGTTATTTGTATGTAAAAGATTTACTGGGCGATGATTTGTTTACCAAAGCCCTGCATTTTTACATCCAGCAATGGAACGGCAAACACCCGATGCCTTTCGATTTTTTTAATGCTATGAATACCGGGGCGGGCCACAACTTAAACTGGTTCTGGCAACGCTGGTTTTTTGATAGCGGCTATCCCGATTTAGCTATTGCCCAGGTAACGCAGCAAGGCAACCAATATACCATAACCATAGAAGCCAAAGGCAGCAAACCGGTGCCGGTAGATCTTACCTTAACCCTGGCGGATAATACGGTACAGAAAATTCATCGGAACGTAGGCGTTTGGGAAGCGGGCAATAAAACCGTACAAATAAGTGTTTCGCCCGCTAAATCCATCAAACGCATGGTACTGGGGAGCACTTATGTACCGGATAAAAATAAGGCTGATAATACTTATGAAGTAAAATAAATCGGGTTCCGTGGCCGGACCAGAAATTATATAAGGAGACTTTTTCTGGCGCTACTTTCGTATTACTTTTTTGATTAAGTAAGTGGTCAAAATTAACTTTAATTATTCATTAACTATTTATTTACTCAATCACTAATTCACTAATTCTGTTATTGTACTTACCCAATAACTTGAAAACAAAAAATCCTTGCTACAGCTGGTGGCAAGGATTAAATCTAATAAAAAGGCTAATTTTATTATTTTAAGTTTTTAAACAAGCTTACTTCGTTATTAGCATCAACTTTTACAATAAAATCTTTGGTTTCGCTCATCAGGTTAATAAAGTAAAGCGTCTGGCCATTTTTGTATTCAATGATCTCGCCCATTTTATAACCACCAAATTCTTTTATGATATTTTTAATAGCGGTAGCCGAAAGTTTCGTAATGTCTACGCGTTGGGTAGTAGCAATCAGCTCGTTTTGCCAATTATAAAAGGCCGACATAGAAGCACCGTTTTTCACAAAAGAAGCGCGCAGATATTTTGGTGTTTTAGTCCAGGTTACTTTTTCAGCACCTTCTAATTCATCACCAAAGTAATAGCGGGTAGCGGTAGCTTTGCTTTCTCCAGTTTTTACACCATCTGCTTTTGCAAAGGTAGCAACTGATAAAAACATCATTAATAAAGCGGCATAAATTGATTTTTTCATAACATTAACATTTAATATTTGACACAAATTTAAGGCAAACATTAAATACCTGTCAATATTTAAGCGTTAAATTTACGTTATATTCAAAAAAATTACATTTCATTTAAAATAAGCCTATTTTAACAATTGCAAATTTTTATATAAACAATAAATGCTATTTATATTAAAAATTATCAATTTAAATGTAATGTATTTTAACAATTACTAATAGACTGTATAATATATTAAATATTAACTAAAACACCAATCATTAATGTCAAAATAGTTATATTGTATAATCTATAAGCACAACGCAGTTCATTATTGCAGATATAACATTTTGAAAACCGGTATAAAATGGACTAATATTTAGAAAAGTTTTGCCCCAAACTATTGCACCTATTTAACTTATCCGGACCATATCGTTCAGTTTAACAAGGCCGCCTTGCACAATGCGGGCTGTAATACCGCCGTGGCCGCGCATGGCATTATAACCACCGGGACCTAAATTTTCCTCCATGCGCGAACAAGGATGACACAAACCGGTATATTCCAGCAAAACTTCGCCCACCCAAAATTGCCGGTCTTTCAGGGCCAATAAGTTAATACCCGCCACCACCAGATTGCGCCGGATTAACCCCGGATCTAATTCCGCTAAGCCCATAATAGAAGCAACAGCTGTCAAATGCTCGGCTTGTATAAGCGTAACCTGTCGTTTACTGCCGGACTTTCCCTGGTAATGGTCGCCGGCCAGGCCACGGTCGGTGATGGCAGTTACAGAAGTAATAACATCAGGTACGGCACGCCGCTGTGGCCGGATACCAATCCAGGTAACGCGACCGCTTTGCGGCATGGTATCCATGAGTTTACCCAAAACAGAACCTTCGGAAGATGGAAACGGCACAGGCTTATAGTTTAGTTAATGTTATAATACCTGCTTTTCAGAATCTTGTTTAATTTAGAAAAGAAAAATAAGTGAGAAGCTTACATGCCATTTAGCAGGAACAAGAAGTGGGATACTTATTTTTAGGAAAAAGCGGCTAAAAATGAAGCGGTCTTTAGTACCTACTAATTTGTTATAGGTTAAGGTTAGCTATACTAAGTACAATGACAGAATTAGTGAATTCGTGATTGAGTGATTGAGTGATTGAGTGAATAATTTACTTTATCGTTTATAGACGGCGCCAGACCTTGTCGGAAACCAATCTAAGAAAAACAACTCCTCCTAAACTTAGGAGGGGAACTAAGTTACCTTTTTCGGAAATATATGCTTCCGATAAGTGGTGACGTTATCTATAAATAAAGTTAATTTTGTCCACTTACTTAACTTTAGCAACAAACTAATATACAACAATAAAAAAGCCGGAGCATTGGCCCCGGCTTTTTATTTTACCCGATAGCGTTATCCTGATCAGGCTTACCTGATCAGGCTTATTCTGATTACTTTATTAAACTTACCTGTGGTTAAGCGAGCCATGTAAATACCGTTACTCATACTGCCACTGCCTATTTCGAAGGAATAAACTTTATTAGCCTCTGCTTTGCCTTTGCTAATATGTTTTACTACCCTTCCACTTACATCGTGCAGCTCCAGAGTATAATCACCGGCTTCTTTCAAGGTAAACTCAATGGTTGCCTTATCGGTATACGGGTTCGGGAAAGCACTTAGTTTGGCTTCGGACTCGGCTACAAATAATTCATTAACATCTGGTACTTTTTGGCTGGCAATAACCGAACGAGTAGTAGAGCAAGTCAAGAAATCGCTCCGTTTTATACCGTCCACAAAACTTTCATTTATTCTGGACAAAGCATCATTCAGTTCAGAGAAAGAATAAGGTGAGTAACATCCGGCAAGCTTTTTATTAGCTTCAGCCAAAACGAACGTTACTGTTTTACCGGAAAATACGCCGGTGGTAATAACCATATCTTTCAGCAGCGTAGTTGATGCGCCAAAATCACTAAAAGTTTTATCAAACCCGATAGACAACGTAAGCGCTGTAATCTGACCGGCTAACACGTTACTGTAACTGGTTTCGGTAGGATTTACATAACTCTTATCCAAAGCCCTGGCAGTGCTGCCGGAGGGCAGGAAATTAGTAACTGCATCGGCCGAAGTTAAGGTTAAAGTTTTACCGGTATTACAATTATCATTAGCTACAACATCACCTATTACTACACCACTCGGGAACGCCCATGCAAATCTGGTTTTAGTTACACCATTAATGATTACTTTTTGCCGCATATAGGCACCATTATTATTGCCATTAGCAACTGCGCCCCATCCGCCCTGGGTTTGAGTTCTGTTAACGCAGGGTACACATGGCACATACGAAACCACTACCGGAATACGCGGACCTTCGCAATTGGCGTTGGCTGAAGACACATAGTAAGTTGTATTAGCGCTTAGACTTGGCGTGGTAAAGTTAAGGCCAACAAAAACCGGAGTTCCACTGGTAGCCGCTGTATACCATCTGTTTTCAGTTCCGTTGGCTCCCAGTGTAGATGTTATGACTACAGTACCCGAACCACAATGCGTTGGTACCTGTACGGTTGGTGCACCCGGAGTAACTGGCTGCGGCTTGATAACCGTGGCAGTAGCAGGTGAAACGCAATAAGTGGCATTACGCACCACTATACTGTAGTTGCCGGCTGTTAAGCCATTGAACGTAGCGCCAGTTTGCCAGGTAATGCCTCCATTAATACTATACTCCAGCCCAGTGCCTAATGGTGCTGTTACCGTTATAGCGCCGGTTGCTACCGTACAATTTGGCTGTGTAACATTTAATACCGGTGCCATAGGAGTAACTGGCTGCGGATAGATCACTTTCTGAGTAGCAGCAGAAATACAACCTGCCGCATTCCGAGCTGTTACATTGTAAGTACCAGGAGCCAGGTTATTAAAAGTAGTTTCGGCCTGATAAGCACCGCCATCAATGCTATATTGCAAACCTTCTCCGACCGGAGCAGTCACCTTAATACTGCCGGTAGCCATGGTACGAGTGGGCTGCACCACATTTAAAATTGGCGCTACTGGTGTGGCTGGTGGCTGATTAATGGTGGCTGATTTAGCGGCAGAAATACAATGAGCCGCATTCCGGGCAATAACACTGTAGTTACCGGGAATCAAATCTTTAAAGATAAGTAAAGTCTGCCAGGTTGTGCCGCCATTAATAGAATACTCAAACCCAGTACCAGTTGGAGCAGTAACAGTGATACTGCCGGTAGCCATGGTACAAGTGGGCTGTGTTGCACTTAAAACGGGAGTTGTCAATACAGGCGGTTGAGAAATAGTAATTGGTTCAGCAGCATCCGTACAGTCTTTAGCATCTTTTACGCGGATGGTGTAGGTACCCGCTCCTACCGTAAAAACCGGAGAAGCCTGATACGCCCCACCATTTATGCTGAACTGGTATGGTGCTGTACCTCCTGTAGCTGCAGCCGTTAACGTGGTAGTGCCCCCATTACAAGCAATGGTTCCGGCCAAAACGCTGGCCACTAATGCAGCAGGCTGGGTAACAATAATTGGCGTATAGGTTTCTATACATTGATTCGCATCTTTTACATGAACAGTATAAGGACTACCGGCAGCATTTACGGTGAAGGCAGGACTGCTCTGGTAGGTAGTGCCGTTAATGCTGTATTGATACGGGCCAGTGCCACCGGTGGCCGTAGCTGTTAACGTGGTAGTGCCACCATAACAGGCAATTGTTCCAACTGAACCGCCGGCTACTAAGGCAGATGGCTGGGTTACCGTGTAAGAAGCAATGGTGGTACAACCCTTGGCATCTTTCACGGTTACTGTGTAAGTACCGGCGGCCAGGTTAGAAGCAGTAGCACCGGTACCGCCCGATGGACTCCAGGAGTAAGTATAGGGGCCGGTTCCTCCGGAGACAGTTACAGTAGCCGAACCGGTATTGCCTCCAAAGCAGCTCACATTAGTTCCGGTTGCGATGGCAGATAAAGGTGTGGTAATCTTTAATTCCTGTAATGTTCCGCATTTAGGCGCAATTTTAGACGGATCTAACGGGCACATATTTTTATTACCGTCAGAGGCATCTGTCCAGGCCAGATATAAACCCGTAATGGTTATCTGATCGCCGCAAACATAACTAATTTCATCTCCTTTAACGGTAAAGCTTTTTTGCTCGCGACCAGGAAATCCGCCATCATTACAATCACTTATATACCGGGTCGATTTTGTGTTGCCATTCGCATCCTTAATTACTAAAGTTCCATAAAAAGCGAATGCCGTACGCAGTGAATTAGTTGCATTGTAAATCGTCATTACCAACTCAGAAGATAATGGGTCGCCGGGCTTACAAGTAACACAATCCGTTCCGGATAAAGTAGCCCCAACCACTTGCATATCCTGCGAAACACACCGGTCCGGGCTCGGAAGATTTAAGTTTTGCGCAAAGGCTTTTTCAGAGAATAGCGCCATAAACAATATGGCAAAGGCTAAAATTGATAAAGAAGGTTTGCTTGCATGCTGGGGCAGCAAGACCCGGCAGTAATTAAATTGCCACTTACAGGCCGCTTGCCTGTAGCTTAGGTAAAAAGCATTCATAAGTTTTGGGATTTAGAGTGAAACTGGAAATAGTAAACCTATTCGGCATTTAATCTCCTTAATATTAAAGCCATGTATAGCTTATATTATATTAAAACCAAATTATTTTATATTTCTGGCAGCGCCAGCAATAATATTAATTTTCTATAAAATATAATCCAACATGACGCTTTATAAGGCCGCGTTTGAGCAAAAAACAAGTATTTGATTTGAAATTCTGCAGAATGCTTACCGCTTTAAAGCAGCGGAAAACTTAATAAGCTAATGTTTGACAGCAATTAAACCAGATCGATATAGCATGCAATACACAACAGACACTTTTAAATGCCTGTTAACCAGATTTTTGTATACTAATTTATTAAGATCTTAATTTATTTGAAAGGTATATAGAATTTATAAAGCACGCAAGTACAATACACTTTTTTATTAAAAAAGTTTTATTTAATAATAAAAAAATTATATAAATAATTAAACAAATTAAACTTATTAAATATTAAATTTAATAATTTGGATAAACATTTAAAGTATTATCAATATAAATAAACTTTCTTAATAAATATTTAAATTAAAAAAGAAAATGAACCTGGTTTATAAGCTCCGCTAACAAGCAAAATTTTTATTAGAAGCCATCCTCTAACTTAAATTACAAAGTCGCTAATGGTATTGCTCGCAACTTTTACTCTGGTTTCGTTATAATCGGCATTCAGCTTTCTTATATAGGCATCCATTTCTTCCGATACCGTTTTTATATGTCTTATAAATGTTCTCAGCGTTTTTTCATCCATATCATCTTTTTCAATGGCGGCCGTAAGGCCCAACATGGTGGCTACCGGCCGGCGCATAACATGCGATATATCAAATAAAATTTGCTCTAAGGTTTTTATGTATTCTCTTCTTTCGGTAACATCTTTAAAGATACCATACCATACCACAGTTCCATCTTCTTTTTGTTCCGGTCTGGAATTTCCCGAAACCCAGGATATTTTCCCTTCCTCCGATACCACTCTAAACTCGGCACGCCAGATATTAAGGGTTAATCCCGACAGGGTAATTCCTTGGCGCAAAGATTCTAAATCGTCGGGGTGAACAACACTAAATACATGGGCGGGATTATGTTTTAATTTTTCAGGAGTAAGGCTTGCGTGAATATCTATTATGCCTTTACTCATAAAAGGAAAGGAAAGCTCTCCGGTGGGTTTCATTTCGAACTGATAAATTGCTACGGGGGCCTGATCGGTTAATTTTTTAAGGCTGACTGCATTTGATTCTATCTCATTGCTTTGTTCTATTAAAAGCTTCCGGGTTTCTAAATAATTCATTGCTTTTTTTGCCAGCAGCCGCAAAGCATTTTTTTGAGCATCAGTAATGGTACGGGGCTTGTTATCTATAATACACAAAGTACCTAATACATGGCCCTGAGCTGTTTCTAAAGGTGCTCCCGCGTAAAAACGGATATGCGGATCGCCCGTTACCAAAGGGTTATCTTTGAACCTAGCATCATGCAGCGGATTATCAACAACTAAAACTTCTTGCGGGCTTTGCAGGACATGCTGACAAAAAGCATACTCGCGGGATGTTTCCTGAGCATCAAGCCCTTTTTTGGCTTTAAACCATTGCCGTTTATCGTCTACAAATGATAATAAAGAAATAGGTGTATCGCAGATGGCAGATGCAATTTCGGCCAGTTCGTCCAGTTCTTTTTCTGGTGCTGTATCTAGTATTTTATAGGCTGTAAGTTCGCGGAGACGGCCTTGTTCATTCATAAAGGTAAGTTTAAATACTTAAAAGTTACAAAGTCCGGCGTTATCATCAGGCGGATACCAGGAGCAATGTTAATGCTTGTCCGTAAAACCATCGACAAACCAGAAACTATAAAAACATCAGACGCACTTAACCAAAAGCTATGGTTCATGGCTGCTTCAGTAAAGAAGTTAAAGGAACACCTGGTAAAAGACACCCCTGCATTATCACCGTCAATTTATTTTATCGGGGTTATGGAGGCGCTTTTAATATAAGTTTTAAACCTTTTCATACATGTTTTCTATTTGATCCAGCACTTGCTTAATACTTGTCTGATCAAGTGGTTTATTAATATAACCACCTACCAGTTCGCACTCTTCCGACATAGCTATATCGGCCATATCTAAGGAGGAAGTCAGAATATAAATCCGGCATTGGTTAAGTAACTGGTACTTATAAGGGGCTAAAGCTGCCAAAAATTCCCAGCCGTTCATCTCCGGCATATTCAGGTCCAGGAATATAACCTGGGGTACATTAACCAGAATATTCGGCAACAAACATTCGAGCGCTTCTCTGGCCGAAAGAAAGGAGGTAATATTGCCCGGATAATTTGCGGCTTTAAGCGTATGCGTGGTTAAAAAATGGATGATATTATCATCATCAATAATAAAAGTTTCCAAAGCTATTCCAATTAATTAAAATAGTATATTTTCATCAAAGAAGCTTCATATTTGTTTATAAAAGCCATTTTAATCCCCTAAACTATGATTAATTAACGAATAAACCATCACTTATCGATAGTATTTTTTTTATAAACAGTAACTATCAGCAAAGTAATATAATCTGATACCAGGAACAGCCGGAGAAGGGCTAATTATACTTACTTATGATGCATGTCTCGCTCATCAGAATACAGGTTTGCAAGCACTTTGCTAATCTTAAACAAATTATTATAATGGCTTAAAAAGGCAAAAATCTGAACAAAGCGATTTTCCCTTTTTTATCATTACCGAAATATTTTAATTGAGTAGTTTAACCGCTACATTTATGCATTATCCTCCTTCATAAACAATAGCTTACATGCTGCATTTTGCAAAATTCAGGAAATCGTACGGGAGCTATCTGGCCTTGCAAATAGAAGATTTAACTATTTCGTCGGGCATATACTGGATAAAAGGGGTAAACGGATCGGGGAAAAGTACCCTGTTAAAAACAATGGCCGGAATCTTGTATTTCGAAGGTGATATTTTAATAAACCACCAGATTAGTCTGAAAAAGCAGGCTATAGCTTACCGGCAGTTAGTAAATTTTGCCGAAGCCGAACCAATATTTCCGGATTTTTTAACCGGCAAAGAACTGATTTGGGTATTTGCCGCGGCTAAAGGCGCACCAACCGGGCAAGAAGAATATTATATTCAAAGCATGAACATGCAGGCGTACATAAACCAACCGGTGAGTGCGTATTCGAGCGGTATGCTAAAAAAGCTTTCGCTGGTGTTGGCATTTATGGGCAAACCCCAAATTATATTGCTGGACGAACCCTTCATTACCCTGGACCAGGACGCTTTACAAATCCTGTATAAATGGATAGCCGAAGAGAATCAGCAAAATAAAACCAGCTTTTTTATATCGTCGCACCAGCCTTTAGAACTGGAGGCATTACCAACAGCCAAAGAAATTTTATTGCAAGCGCAAACCTTACATTTTATTAGCTGATGTTTTCACCACTTTCCCGAACCTTAATAAAGATATTTGCCAATGGCTTTTACCGGGTGCATGCTGGTTTATTGCTATCTCTTTTTATTACCGTTTTCATCTATTTCTTATTTATAAATGTCTTAGAACAAACGCGCATTACGCCTGAGGAGCGCCTGATGTATAATTTAAGTCTGGCGCTCGCCTTTATTACCAATCCGGTAGTGATGGCGGTGGTCTTTATCTTATGGCTAATATATACCATTAAAAGTTGGCAGTATGTAGCCGGGCAATTAAAATTAGCCGATCAGCAGTTTATTTTTTACAGCAGTACGGCCATGCCGCAGGCACATCAGTTTAAAAGCTGGTTTCTGGTGCAAGTAATTATACTATTACCAATTATCAGCTACGGGTTGTTTGCTTTAGCAATCGGGATTATGTTCGGTTATTTTGTAATGCCGGTTATTATTCTGCTGTATATATTATTACTAGCCGTAGTAAGTGCCCTGGTATATATAAAATGGGTAAACCAGTTGCGCGAAACAGAAAATCAATCTTACTTACTAAAAATAGCGGCCCGCTGGCAAAAACCATTTTTCAGTTTATTTATTTATCATGTTTTTGATAAACTGAAACTCGCTTATGGGCTCACTAAAGTTTTATCGGGGATAGCCATTGCCGGGCTGTTTCATTTTTTTTCTGATGTAAAGCAGGATATACGGGTAGCCGGTATTATGGTGCTGACGGTAATAACGGCGCATACCATTCTTATTTACCAGGAACACCGTTTCAAAGAAATTTATATGGGTTTTTCCCGCAATTTACCTTACCGCCGGCGTAAGCTGCTGGTCGATTATATTTTCCTGTTTATTTTACTGCTATTGCCCGAAAGTATCTGGCTATTGGTGCATTATAAAGTTTTACCTGCCACCGGATTGTTTCTTTTCGGCTTAAGCACAGCCTTGTTATTTTGCAGCCTGCTTTATTGGTTCGGATTAAACATGCAGAAATACCTGCGTTGGGTAGGCGGTTTATTTCTGCTGTTTCTGCTACTAATTATGTTTGGTTGCTTGTGGCTTTTGGTGCCTTTAAACTTAGGCGTAGCTTTCCTGCTGTTTTACCGGAATTACTATGCGTATAATCCGGCAGTAGCTTATTAAATTCTACGCGCGTTTAGGCATAGTATCAACCAAGCGTACTCAGCATAACAGCAGGGCATTTTGTTTTATAAATTGGTGGTTTTAGGAGGCTTTTTATTTTCGTCTCCTAAAACCACCTTCTTTCTAGTTAGTAGGTTTTCAGCTAAATGGGCGAAACGCAAAGACCAATTCTAACAAATATCTTTAAAGGATAGTTATTTTTTACCGGTAGCGGCCCAAAATATGCCGGCGTATAAATGATTCAGGAAAGCCGGTTCGCTAAAGTTGGTTGGCAAATGCCCCAGCGCGGTATAAAAAGCGCGGCCACCATCGTAGTTGTGGTACCAGGCAACCGGATGCAATTTACCCATGCCCTCTCCTTTTCGTCCCGGTCCCCAATCGGTTTTCGGGTTATAACTAGACTCATCTACACTTAAAATATACTGCAGGCCAGACGTTTTTTCCGGGCCAAATTCATACCATTCTTCGGTCCATAATTTATCGTCGGCAAAACCTTGCAGGCCCGGAAATTTCGTATCCAGAATTTTAGTTTTGGCCGTTTGCACGCTAGGATGAATATGAAACATGCGGCCCACCAGTTTGGTGTACCAGTCCCACTCATATTCGGTATCGGAGGCGCTGTGAATGCCCACAAAACCTTTGCCCGATTGAATAAAGCGTTCCATTACTTTTTGTTGGGTAGCATCAAAAATATCGCCGGTGGTATTTAAAAAAACGACGGCCTGAAATTGCTGCAAATATTTATCGGTAAAACCATTAGGATCTTCCCACAAAACTACATCAAAGAAATTGCGGGCCCCTAATTGCTGTATGGCCAACACGCCGGCGTGCACCGATTCGTGATGCCAACCTTTGGTAGTGGTTACCAATAATACTTTAAATTGCTTTTGGGCCATTGTAGAAAACACACAAGCTACTTGCAGGGCTACAAGCACCAGTAAAAATTTAATCCGATTCATTAGTTATAGTTTAGTTTGGAAGGGGAAGTTAGTAATTTTATTGACAGGGTCAGGTAATAAGAATTTAAATCTATTCTCTTTATAAGTGGCTGGCGCCAATTAATTATGTAGTCGGGGTACACCAATCGGAGATTAGCTTTACGAATATGCGTAGAGCACTTTGCTAACTCTACGCAGCACAGAAATCTATATTCCCTTGAGGTAAAAGGCTTGATTAAAATCGTTGGATGTTTCCGGTGTAAAATGTTTTTAGAATATTTAAAACCGGATGGTTACTAACAGGAGCAATACTTTCAAAACTTTGGTTCCGCAGGTCTTTAAAACCGGCTATTTCAGAAAACGCTTTTGATGATATGGTTTTAAATCCCATCGACCAATCCGGAAAATTACGTTCTGCTAATTCTCCATTTTTTAACGTTATTATACTGTGGTGCCGGGAGTCCTGAGCTATTTTTTTATAAATAGCCTGTACTGTTTCCTTCTCTCCTTCTAAAACCTGAATAATGTTGCCATCGCTATACAACAATAAACCAGTTACCCCTTGTTGTTCATTATTTTTATTACTTACTTCTAAAATATCTTGTAATTCTTGATTATCGAATAATTGCGTGGCTGAACTTAGGTAGATAATGTAATACATGCAGCAAAACTATTTTAATGTTATGGCTTGGTGTTTTATAAAATTTATAAGTAAGAATACTAAAGATAAACGTTAATAATGAAGGCGCCAAAACAAAGGGAGTTATTCCAACTTAGTTTAGTTTAATCAATCCTTCTGTGTAGAGCGCTTTTGCTAAGGCTACGTAGAACAGGATATGTTTGTGTTTATTAAAGGCAAAATGCAGCTCCGTTACAAAACCGAAGACCAGTGGGAGTTAAAACCGCTTAACATTCAGTTATTGGGCGACATCACCGACAAAATGGCCCAGGGCGTGCGCGTGGATATTGATATTCGGAACCTAAACGATTTACTAATTGACCGCATAGAAGAAGCTGCCCAAGCCGCCCCCGGCCCTAAAAAGCTGGAACTCATGCTGAACGACCCCACCGAACTGTAAGTACCCCCTTTTTCGGACAGTCTAAATTAGACTTTTCGCCCTTGATTACTACTATTATCAAGAAGTGGGAATGTGGTAAACTTTCGGCGGAGGGATAATGTGCCGGGGTAAGTTTTCCATAT
>Ga0210040_10006158_pt1 | contig 15025 bp, 11 predicted proteins | sample CryGeyCG12114_NA_FD_185462 | JGI IMG/M metagenome (GOLD analysis project Ga0210040, IMG submission 185462) | Groundwater microbial communities from aquifer - Crystal Geyser CG19_WC_8/21/14_NA (SPAdes) (version 2) | ecosystem: Environmental > Aquatic > Deep subsurface > Groundwater | place: USA... | reverse complement strand
AGCCGGTGGGCATCTTCCTCTCGGGGTGGTTCGCGTCGCGGGTGCTGGGGCTCGGGCTCTCGCGCGGGATGGACCTCCGCGATGTGGCGGTGGTGGGCTTCGTCGCGGCCATCGGCTTCACGGTCGCGCTCTTCGTAGCGGGCGTCGCCTTCTCGCCCGAGGCCACGCTCGCCGGGCACCCGATCCAGGAGGCCGCCAAGCTCGGCGCCCTCTTCAGCGTCGTGGCGGCGCCGATTGCCTGGGCCGTGGCGCGGATGACCGGCGTGCGGCGGCAGATGGGTGAGCGCATCCCTCTGCCACAGGCGTGACGGGGCCGCCCCGGCGCGCTACGAGGGGCCCGGACAGGAGAAACCGACCATGGCCCAGCCCAGCCCCCCGACCCTCCAGCGCGAGGTCCGCATCCGCGACATCACGATCGGCAACGACCGCCCGCTCGCGGTGATCGCCGGGCCTTGCCAGTTGGAGGGCCGCGACCACGCGCTCCGCATCGCCGAGGCGATGGCGCGGATCTGCGCGGCCCAGGGCGCGGCCTACGTCTTCAAGGCGAGCTACGACAAGGCCAACCGCACGTCCCTCGCGGGCCAGCGGGGCCCAGGGATGGAGGAAGGACTCCGGATCCTCGCGGAGGTGCGCGATGCGGTAGGCTGTCCCACCCTGACCGACATCCATGGCCCCGACCACTGCGCCCCGGCCGCCGAGGCCTGCGACATCCTCCAGATCCCGGCCTTTCTCTGCAGGCAGACGGACCTCCTCCTCGCGGCCGGCGCGACCGGCGCGGCGATCAACGTGAAGAAGGGCCAGTTCCTGGCGCCCTGGGACATGGCCAACGTCGCCGCCAAGGTCGAGAGCACGGGAAACCAGCGCATCCTGCTGACCGAGCGGGGGGTCTCGTTCGGGTACAACACGTTGGTGACGGACATGCGGGCGCTGCCGATCATGGCGCGCACGGGCTACCCGGTGGTGATGGACGCGACGCACTCCGTCCAGCAGCCGGGCGGCCAGGGGACCTCCTCGGGCGGGCAGCGCGAGTTCGCCCCGGTGATGGCGCGGGCGGCCGTGTCCCTGGGAATCGCCGCCGTGTTCATCGAAACGCACGAGGACCCCGACCGGGCGCCCTCGGACGGTCCGAACATGATCCCGCTCGACCGGATGGAGGCTCTCGTGGCCTCCCTCATGGCCTTCGACCGCCTGGCCAAGGCCGATCCCCTGCGGGTGTGAAGGCTGCGAAAGAACTGGGAAATCCGCGGCCTGGCAGCCAGCGCACGGAGGCGAACCTGCCGCGCCCGGAGCCTGCGAAAAAGGGGGTTGAACCCCCCCGCGCCACCCGTTATCTCCCCCCGCACTGCTGGGGCGTCGCCAAGTGGTAAGGCAGCGGTTTTTGGTACCGCCATTCCCAGGTTCGAATCCTGGCGCCCCAGCCAGTATGCTAGAAATAGTGCAGTCAGCGGTCCTACCTGGACGGCTGCTCATGCCGGAAGTGGCATTGGGGCGTCCCCCGGTCCTGCGAAAGCTTCGCGCAATCTAGTCTCCCCGGAACGACAGCTGCTCCGTAACGCTCCCCGCCGGGCACTTTGGGGTGCCGTCCAGCCGCAGGCTGCCGTGGACGTGGCGCCCTCAGTGGGCGACCGCCATGCCCGGGCTGCCGGGGTCGGGCAGCGGAGTCCAGTTCTCAGGGCCCAAGGTCGCCGCTCGACGTTCCTGAGAGGTCTCGGGCATGACCCGGTTGGCCGGCCTGCGAGCACAGTTGCGACGGCTGCCGCAGGATCACCGTTCCGCCGTTTGCGTCTGTCCGGCACGGGCAGGAGAACCGCTGCCCGGTCCTCAGCTCAGGGGCATCTGGAACACGAAGCAGGTCTGCTCCGGGGTGGAGGTGACGCCGAGCGTGCCTTTATGGGCGCGGGCAATCTCCGCCGCGATGTACAGGCCCAGGCCGAGGCCCTGGCCCTCGGAGGCCACGCCTTGGGCGAAGGGCTGGAATATCCTCTCGAGGATGGCGGGGGGAATGGCGCTTCCGCCGTTGGCGACCGACAAGGTCAAGAGGTTGTTCGCAGTTCGCGCCGTGAAGATGATCGGCTGAGTCCCGTCGCCGTGGGTCACCGCATTCGAGAGAAGGTTGGAGATCATCTGCCCGATCCGGTCGGGATCGCAGGGCACAGGCGCGGTCAGCTCGATCGAGGTGTCGATGCGGCACTCGGGCGAGGCCGAGCGGACCTCGGCGACGACCTGTTCGAGCACGGGCGACAAGGGGACGTCGGTCGTGCTGCGGATGCCGAGGCCGCGCCCTCTCCGTGTCCGCGTCAGGTCGAGGGTGTTCTCGATCAGCTCGGCCATCCGCGCCACGCTCAGCTTCATCATCGACAGCACTTCGGAAGCCCGGTCGCTGCTCGGGGCGCGGGCCACGAGGCGCAGGCCCGCGTCGATGGCGGCCAGCGGATTTCGCAGGTCATGGCTCAGGACCGCGGCATACTGCTCCCGCAGCTCGGCCGTCCGGCGCTCGGCGGTCAGCTCGGCCCTCGTGACGGCGAGATCGGACTCCTTCTGGAGAATGAACTGCCGAACGGCCCATCGCGCCTCCAGAAGGGCCGTGACGTGCCGGCCGAGCACCCTGAGGCCCTTGGCCTGGGCTTCGGTGAGACCGGTTGGCCGAGGCTCCGTATCGATGACGCACAAGGAGCCGATCGGCACGCCGTTCCCGTCCCGCAGGGGCGCGCCGGCATAGAAGCGGATGAATGGCTCGCCGGTCACGAGCGGGTTGCCGGCCGTGCGCGGGTCGAGCCGCAGGTCGGGAATGATGAGGAGATCGGCCTTGGTCAGGGCATACTTGCAGACCGAATGGTCGAGGTCGGTTTGCAGAAGGGGGAAGCCGACGCGGGCCTTGAACCACTGGCGATCCTCGGCCACCAAGCTGATGAGCGCGACCGGAGAGTCGCACAGCGTGGACGCCAGCAGGACGACGTCGTCGAACTCGACCTCGGCGGGAGTATCGAGGATTCCGAGCTCCCGGAGGGCCTCCAGGCGCTGCTGGACGGCATGATCCCGGCTGGGCGGCTCGCTCATCTCACGCACTCCCCTGAAGGTGCCACGCACGTCGTTGCGAAGTGATCGGCTGGCCAACGACTCTGTTCCCGCTTCTTGAGACGCACTTGCCTGGCAAGACGTTCCGTCCGGGGATGCGCCACCGATCATGGGCATCGTCCGGGCCGGAAGGCTCACCCCACCCCTATCGGCCCGTCGAGCACCTGGCGCACCTTGGCGGCCAGCTCCGACCGGCGATAAGGCTTGTTGATGAGGTCGAACTCCGGTCCGCCCGCCGTTTCCCTCTCGAAGCTGAGCTCGGCATAGCCGGTCGTCAGGAGCACCTTGAGCCGGGGCCGTGCCTGCCGGGCCCGCCGGGCGAGCATCACGCCGTTGATGCCCCCCGGCATGATGAGGTCGGTGAAGAGCAGGTCGACGTGATCCTCGCCTTCGAGCACGTCCATGGCCTCGTGGCCGTTGGACGCGCGCCGCACCTTGTAGCCGAAGTCCTCCAGCACGGCCTGGGCCAGCTGTCCCACGTCCTCCTGATCCTCGACGATCAGGATGGTCTCGGATCCCGCCCGCTGGTCGAGCGGACGCGGTTCCTGCGCCCCGCGGGGCTCGCTGGCCTGCGTGGCCGCCGGAAAGAAGAAGCGGACCGTCGTGCCATGCCCGACCTCCGAGTAGATGCGCAGCGTCCCTCCGGACTGCTTGATGAACCCGTAGGCCATGGACAGGCCAAGCCCCGTGCCCTTCCCCTGCTCCTTGGTCGTGAAGAAGGGCTCGGTGACGCGCTTGAGGACCTCCGCCGGCATGACCACGCCGGTGTCGGTGATGGACAGGGTGACGTTGCGGCCGGCTCCGAGCTCCCCGAAATGCAGGCGGCCCTCGGCCGCAATGTCGCGCATCGCCGTTTCCACAGTGATCCGCCCCCCGTCGGGCATGGCGTCCCGTGCGTTGATCAGGACGTTGAGGATCGCGAGCTCGGCCTGGGTCGTGTCCACCTTGATGTTGGCGAGGTTCCGGTGGAGCCTGGTCTCGATGCGGATGGTCCCGCCCACCGTGCGCTCGATCAGGGGCTTCAGGCCGTCCACCAGCGTGTTCAGGCTGACGAGCCGCCCGTCGAGCCGCTGCTTGCGGGCAAAGGACAGGAGCTGGTTGGTCAGGGTCGCGCCGCAGGTCGCGGCCAGCCCGATGGCCTCCAGGGCCGCTTCGGCCTAGGACGGGTTCTCGGCGAGGCCCTTGGCCTTGATCCCGTCGAGGTAGCCCAGGATGACCTGAAGGAGATTGTTGAAGTCGTGGGCGATGCCGCCTGTCAGCTGGCCCAGGCTTTCCATCTTCTGGGCCTGCCGAAGCGCCTCCTCGGCGTCCCGCCGTCGCGAGACGTCGATCTGCGACCCGAAGAAGTAGACCAGCTCGCCGGCCTGGTCGAAGACCGGCGACATGAACAGGGCGTTCCAGAAGGCCGATCCGTTCTTGCGGTAGTTGAGGACCTCGACTGCGATCTCACGACGCTGGTCGATGGCCTGCCGCAGATCGTCCACGACGGCGCGATCCGTCTCCGGACCCTGGAGGAAGCGACAGTTGCGGCCGCGGATGTCCGTCAGCCTGCAACCCGTCATCTGCTGGAAGGCCGGGTTGCAGAAGACGATGGGATTGTCCGGCTGCCGCGGATCCGTGACGATCATGGGCATCCGCGTGGCCTCCACTGCCGCGAAGAAGATGTCGTGGCGAGGGATGTCGCTGACGATGGAGCTGCCCGTAGCGATGGGGGGCGCCAGGCCGCCCACCGCGCCGGTTTCGGTGTCGAACCCGGCGCCGGGCCCCTGCTCCTCCCCGGTCGGGCCGCCCTCATTCACGCCTATGTTGGAGGCCATGACGCCTCGCGCAGGCCCAGGACGCTCGCGAGGGCGGCCGCGATCTGGTGGGGCTGGTAGGGCTTGGGTACGAGCGGGGCATTGGCCAGGACCGGCGGCACGCCGTCCCGGGCATAGCCCGAGACGAACACCAGGGGCACGCCCTGCCGGGCCAGGAGCTCGGCTGCCGGATAGCTCATCTGTCCATGCAGGTTGCTGTCGAGGATGGCGGCATCGAAGCCGGGCGATCGTGCCAGCTCCCGGGCCTCGGCCAGGGTCGAGACTCGCGCCGATACCGTCATCCCGAGTTCATGATCGTATTTTCGAGCAACAGCGCGATGTTGGGTTCGTCTTCCACGATCAGCACGCGTTCGCCTGCCAGTCCGTCCACTCGGAGCCTCGATTCTTGTTCATCCCGGCGCCTGAGCCCCGGCTAAGGCCGCTTCCTCGCAAGCCTAGAGATCACGCAGATTTCGAAGCGAGCGGTGTGGCAAGTTAGGTACCCATCACAATCCGGCAACATCCCTGGCAGATGCGGCCTTCTGCTGCTGGTCGGAACGGGCCGTTCACCGGGCAGGGGCCTGCGGCAAGACCGTGCCTGCCCGACGCCAAGGCAGGCAGCGTTCCACGCAGGAGGCGCGGGGCTTAGGACCCGTCGGCTGAGATGCGGGGCGGACTGCGCGACGCAGGACGGTCGTGGCCTCCCGCTCGCACCCGTCCGGGCGGCGCGCCTCGGCTACCCAGGTCGCCGCATTTCATGAACGGAGCCGCGGCGCCCGCGGGCACAAGATATCCCCACGTGACAACCGGCTGGCGGAGGATCCGCGCGGACCAGTCAGCTCGACAGAGCGAGAACGCCGGTGAGGGTCAGGACGGAGGCCACGGTCGAGACCAGGACGACGCTGGAGGTGATGCTGGCGTCGCGACGGTAAAGCTCGGCCAACATGAAGGGTCCCGTTCCGGTGGGCAGGGCCGCCAGCAGCACAGCCGTCTGGGTGAGCGTGGGCGACAGGCCGAACACGGTCGTGGCAAGGATCCAGGTGACCGCTGGTTGCAGGAACAGCTTGAAGCCGACGAGGAGAGCCGTGGAGCCATGGTCAGCGGCGGCGGCCGTCCGCTTCTCCGCCAGGAACAGGCCCAGGGCGACCAGGGCGCAGGGCGAGGCCGCGCCGCCCAGAAGCGTCAGGAAGCTCTCGGCCGGCACCGGGAGGCCCGGGCCCAGAAGGGGAACGAGCGTTCCCAGAGCAGGCGCGACCAGAAGGGGGTTGCCCAGGACGGATCGGCCGACCTTGAGGGCCAGCCGGGCTGGAGGCGTTCCGGCCTGCTGGCTCGCCTCGATCAGCACGATGGCGACGGCGAAGAGGACGCAGACGGTGAGGATTGTCGCCACGAGCGTCGGCCCCATCGCGTCCCGCCCCAGGGCCGCCAGCACCAGTGGAAAGCCCAGGAAGCCGGTATTCGCATAGCCTGCGTTCAGCCCGTCGATCACCGCGTCCCCCAGGGACCGGACGCGCGGCAGCCGCGCTGCCACGGCGAGCACGAAGGTCAGCCCGGCGCCGAGTCCGAACGCCCCCACGAAGCCCGGTCGCCAGAGATCGGCCCAGCGGGCATGCGCCACGATGTCGAAGAGCAGCGCTGGAAGCGCGAGATGGACCACGAAGCGGCTGAGCTCCGTCGTCGCATGCGGACCGAGCACGCCGACCCGCCGAACCAGCCATCCCGCAAAGATCAGCGCAAAGACGGGCAGGACGACGAAGAGGGTCGAAAGCATGGAGGGGAGCCGATCCTTGGGCGACCGGGCGGGCCTATCCGAGCGCCCCGGCAGTGTCCAACAGGACGCCGGGCCCCGCGGTACCGTTCCCCGCACGGACACGCGCCTGGGAAAGAGTTGGTCCCACCTCGTCCCCCCGATGGATCGGAGCTGATTCCTTGCCCCGAGCCGGTACATTTGGACGACGCATCGGACTGGCCGACCTCCTCGTGGCCGGGTCGTGAGGCGAGGAACGCGTGCCGGGTTTTCCTTGTCTGACCTTCGAGAGCGATGCGCTGCCCGAAAGCCAGCGGTTCCGCGCCTTCGCAGGGACCATGAGCAACTTCAATTTCATTCAGCGCCGGCCTGGACCCTTTCGGGCCCAAGCGCAGGCTTGGCGCATAGGCGACATCGTGCTGTGCACCTTCTCGGTCACCGCGCTCCGCTACGAGCAGACCCAGGCGATGGCCGACCGCATCGCGGCGGACCACTTCTACATTAACATGCACCTGTCGGGAGAGGTGGTCGCGGACTGCGGCGGCGGGACCCTCGGAGGAAGTGCGGATTCGCTTTTGGTCATCTATCTCCGCCAGTCCGCCGTGATCGACCCATCCCCCGAGGCCGCGCTGTCCCTGGCGATCCCGCGCCGATTGCTGCTGCCCCGTCTGCAGGAGTTCGGGCTGATGCCGTCCGGCGGCCTCGTCCCGATCCTGATGCGGAGCGTGCAGGCGGTCGCGGACAGCCTGCCGAACTTGGACCAGACCCATGCCACGACCCTGGAGACCATGCTGGCCGACCTTGCCGGCGCAGTGCTCGTCGATGCGCTTCGACGGGCAGAACTGGGCTCCTCGCTCGACCCCGTGCTCGCCGTCGAAGTTCGCCGCTTCTTGCAGGCGAACTAGGACGCGCCGCTCGGCCTGGCGGCGGTCTGCAAGGCGCTTGGCGTTTCGCGCTCGCGACCGTACCGGTACCTGCCGGCCCCGGGGTGGCGTGGCAGCCCTGCTTCAGCGCCGCCGGCTTCGCCGGGTCCTAGCGCTGCTCGACGACCCGCTCGAGACGCGCCCGATCGCCGCCCTCTCGGCGGCCCGCGGGTTCGCCGAGAGGGCGTTACCTATAAGCGCCTGACGGAGAGAAAGCTTCGGCCGGCGGCGGGACGGCCCGGTGCCCGGATGGATCCTTCCAGAGAGGGGTCGGCCTGCTGTGTGGCACGCCCGATGGGGAAGGGTGACGTGGGTTGGATGAGTGAGCAGAAGTTCCTCATGCCAAACCGGAGGTCGACGTCATCTCTGGGACGCCACGGGCCGGGACGGACGCGCCCCAATTTGACAGCCGGCACGCCTCGACCGAGGCCCATGCCAGCACTGACCGCCGGCCGTGTTCGACCACGGTCGGGGACGTCCCTGGCCATCCGATGCGGCTGCCGGACCCTTCGGGGCGCATGAATTCAGAGCGCGTGAAATTGAAGAACAGAGACTCGGCCCGCCTGCAGTCCTGTTTGTGACGTCAAGGCAGCCATTCTGTGTTCGGGAGAGTTTTACCATGCTGGCTTCTGCGGTCCGTGGAGTTCGTGCGCTCGACCTGCTCTGGCGATTTCTCCTCCGGGCCACCTCCCCGCAAGAAGTCGGGGTCGTGCCTGGCGAGCCGGGTGTGGAATGCCTGTCCCCGATCTGCCTCCGGGACCTCGAATTCGCGGCCGATCGGCTGGGCGGCAACCTCCACTTCGCCAAGGGAAAACACTCCAGGCGCCTATGAGAGCATCGCTGTCCCGTTCGAAACCGCTTGCCCGACAGTTACTGCGACTGGGCACCCGGCCCAGCTGGCTTGGGCCGGGTATTGCATCCTGGCGTCCCTGCCCTCTCTTTGACTCCCCCTTCGGCTTGGGTCAGCGTCCCACAGCGCGCCACGTCGCCCTGACGCAATCGGAGTTTCCATGAAGCAGATCCCCCTCCCCCGCACCGACCTGACGGCCTCCAGCGTCATCCTGGGCCTGATGCGGATCGGGAAAATGTCCGACGGCGAGATCCGCAGCCTCGTCGGGGCGGCGCTCGACGCCGGCATCAACATCATCGACCACGCCGACATCTACGGGGGCACGCGCCATCACTGCGAAGCGCGCTTCGGCGAGGCGATGCAACTCACCCAGGCCGAACGCGAGCGGATCCTCATCCAGTCCAAGGCCGGCATTCGCGAGGGATGCTTTGATTTCTCGGAGGAGCATCTCCTGCGCTCCGTTGAAGGCTCGCTCAAGGCACTGCGCACCGACTATCTCGACGTCTTCCTGCTCCACCGCCCCGACGCGCTGGTCGAGCCCGAGGAGGTCGCCCGCGCCTTCGACGCGCTGCATGCTTCGGGCAAGGTGCGCCACTTCGGCGTCTCCAACCATGCGCCGGGCCAGATCGAGCTGCTGAAAACCGCCGTGCGGCAGCCGCTCGTCGTCAATCAGGTCCAGCTTTCCATCACCCACGCCCCCCTGATCGCGCAGGGGCTGGCGCTCAACATGGCCGGGCTGGAGCAGTCTGTGGAGCGCACAAGCAGCCTTCTGGACTGGTCACGCAAGGAAGGTATGACCCTGCAGGCCTGGTCGCCCTTCCAGAAGGGGTTCTTCGACGGCTCCTTCGTCGGCGACCGCGAGAGCCACCCCGAGCTGAACGACGCCCTGGACGAGATCGCCGCCGCCCATGGCGTCACGCCCACCGGAGTCGCGGTGGCCTGGATCACCCGACACCCCGCCCGGATGCAGGTGGTTCTGGGCACCACCAGGCCCGAGCGCGTGCGCGAGTGCGTGGCCGGTGCCGGCATCGAGCTGTCCCGGCCCGAGTGGTACCGGCTCCTGCTGGCCGCGGGCACCATCCTGCCCTGAGGCTGAACGGCTGGACCGGAGGCGGCGCTCCCCGGGATCCCGCCAGCGATGCTGCGACAGGGGCAAGAAGGCCTGAGAGAAGCCGACGCGAAGCGGCTCTGCATCGGGGAGGTCCTGCGGACGAAACCTCCTCGCCGGGCCGTGCTGTCTGGACCCGGTCCCCCGGTCCATCCATGTCTGGGAGACGACGCTCTAGGAGGCAACCGCCCTGTCCGATCCCGCTCCGGCAACTCCGGCCCAGCCCGCGCTGACCTTCCGGGCCCGCTGGGCTGCGCTGCGGAACATCGGCCCCTTCCTGCGAATGGTGTGGGACGCGAGCCCCCTCCTCGCCCTGTCCAGCGGTGCCCTCCGCCTCGTGCGGGCGGTGCTGCCGGTGCTCTCGCTCTGGGTCGCCAAGCTGATCATCGATGAGGTGGTCCGCCTTTCGGCCCTCCCCGACCCGCCCGATTCGCTCCGAAGCATCTGGGGCGGCGAGGGGCATGCCCTCGCGCTCTACGTCCTGGCGGAGCTGGGCCTCGCCGTTCTGTCGGACCTTCTGGGGCGGGTCGCAGGGCTTGTGGACTCGCTGCTCTCCGAACGGCTCACGGTGTCGATGTCGCTGCGACTCATGGACCATGCGGCCACGCTGAACCTCCAGCAGTTCGAGGACGCGGGCTTCCAGGACCGGCTGGAGCGGGCGCGACGGCAGGCAGCCGGACGCATGACACTCCTGGGCCAGATCCTCGGGCAGATGCAGGACCTCGTGACGGTGGCGACCTTCGCGGTGGGGCTCCTTGCCTACAATCCCTGGCTGATCCTCCTCCTGATCGTGGCCCTAGTCCCGGCCTTCTTGGGCGAGGCGCACTTCAACGCCCGCTTCTACAACCTCGACTACCGCCGCACGCCGGAGCGGCGCGAGCTCGACTACGTCCGCCAGACCGCCGCCAGCGTCGAGACGGCCAAGGAGGTCAAGATCTTCGGCCTCTCGGGCTTCCTGCGCGACCGCTACCGCGAGCTGTCGCTGGGCTTTTACGCCGCGAACCGGCAGCTCGCGCGCCAGCGGGCAGCCTGGGGCGCGCTCTTCACAGGGCTTGGGACGGGCGGCTACTACCTGGCCTATGGCTGGCTCATCCTGGCCACGTTGCGCGGGGAGCTTTCGCTCGGGGACCTCACCTTCCTTGCCGGATCATTCCAGCGACTGCGCTCCCTCTTCGAGGGGCTCCTGGCCTCCTTCTCCTCGACCGCTTCGCAGGCGCTCTACCTCGAGGACCTGTTCGGCTTCTTCGAGACCGAACCGGAGATCCTGTCCCCTCCCGATGCGTTCCCCGTGCCATCGCCCATCCGCGAGGGCTTCGTCTTCGAGGACGTGGGCTTTCGCTACCCGGGGGCGCAGCGCTGGGCCGTGCGACATCTCGACTTCACCCTCCACGCGGGGGAAACCCTGGCGCTGGTGGGAGAGAACGGAGCGGGCAAGACCACGCTGGTGAAGCTCCTGGCGCGGCTCTACGACCCGGACGAGGGCCGCATCCTCCTGGATGGGCGGGACCTGCGGGACTATGACCTGGACGACTTGCGGAGTCGGATTGGGGTCATCTTCCAGGACTTTGTGCGCTACAACCTTTCGGCCGGCGACAACATCGCCGTGGGCCGGATCGCCGCGCGGGTCGACCACGCCCGGATCGAGGCCGCGGCGAGCAAGAGCCTCGCCGATGCGTTGATCCGGCGGCTTCCCGCGGGCTACGACCAGATGATCGGCAAGCGCTTCCGCAACGGCGTGGAGCTGTCGGGGGGCGAGTGGCAGAAGGTCGCCATCGCCCGCGCCTACATGCGCGACGCCGAGGTGCTGATCCTCGACGAGCCCACGGCCGCCCTCGATGCGCGGGCCGAATTCGAGGTCTTCCAGCGCTTCAAAGAGCTGTCCGCCGCCCGCACCGCCGTGCTGATCTCGCACCGCTTCTCCTCGGTGCGCATGGCCGACCGCATCCTCGTGCTGGAGGGCGGCCGCGTGGAGTCGAGCGGCACGCACGAGGAACTTTTGGCGGAGGGCGGGCGCTACGCGGAGCTCTTCGAGCTGCAGGCGGCGGGATATCGGTGAGGGCGGGCCTTGGCGGTCTGGGACGCCGAGCAGATGGCGGCGCATCGGATGCTTGCGGTCCGGCAGGGCGGGCCTGCTTCTTTCAAGCCGGGCCCCCGCCCCATCGGCAGATCCAGCTCCTGGGGTCGCGGCAGGGCCGGCCCACCGTCCGACCTCGGGATCGGGGAACCCCGTGCCCGTGCCGCTGGGAGCTCAGCCCTCGGCCTCCGTCTCCAGGTTCAGCCAAGCGCGCTCGTGTTCCGTGATCTCCACGGCCAGTGCAGGCAGGGTTGAGGCGATCTCCCCCGGGCTGCGGGGCCCCACCAGCGCCAGCGACGGGAAGGGCTGCGAAAGCACCCAGGCCAGCGCCACGTTGTTGGCGCTCACCCCCCGCTCGGCGGCCAGCTTCTCCGACCGTCGCCGCCGCTCGGCGTTGGCTTCGCTCCCGAAGCAGGTCTCGGGCCGCGTGTCCTCCGGCAGCCGGTTCCGCAGCTCCTCCGGCAGGAAGTAGCCGCGCGCCTGGCTCGACCAGCTCAGGTGGACCACCTGCCGCTCCCGCAGGAACGAGAGCGTCCCGGGGTCGTTCGAGCTGATGCAGCCCGGCCAGACCGGCTTCTCCATCACCGCAAGCGACAGGTTGTTGTTGAGGATCGCCGGCCCCACGAGACCCCTCGCCGCTGCATAGTCCTGCGCCTCGGCGAACCGCTCCACCGACCAGTTCGACCCGCCCCATATGCCGATCGTCCCTGCCTCGATCAGCCGGTTCACCGCGTCCACGAACTCGCCCACCGGCACGTCCGGGTTGTCGCGGTGCATGACGTAGATCGGCACCCGGTCGAGCCCGAGCCGCCCCAGGGAGATCTCCAGCTGCGCTTCAATGGCGCGTGGCGTGCAGTAGGGGGAGTGCGCGCCCTTTGCGATGACGACGATCTTGTCCGCGACCCCGCGCGAGGCGATCCACTGACCCAGCACCCCCTCGTGCTTGCCCCCGCCATAGACGAAGGCCGTGTCGAAGGCGTTGCCCCCAGCCTCCATCCAGGCGTCCCAGACCACCGCCCCCTCGGCAGGCGTGTCGCGGTTGTCGCAGCCGATCACGAGGCGGCTCATGGGGAGCGTCACGCCGGGGATCCGGACCTTGGTGATCTCCGGCAGCCCACTGGGCAGCACGCGCGGGAGGATGCGGACGACGCCCGGGTCCTCGGCAAAGGTCGTGGCGCCCATCTCGGTCCGCCACTTGTCCAGCACCGCCGCGTTGCCCCGGCTCTCGGCGGGGCTCATGGCCGGGAAGGGCGCCTCCTTCGCGCCCGAGGCGATGGCTCGGCTCGCCACTTCCGCCTCGTAGGCGAAGAGATGGCGCGGGTCGCGGATCCACTCCTCCGTGGTCTCCCCGCCCTTCGTGATCCGGATGACCGCGTCCGACGGCCCCGCGTTGCGCCCCGGCACCCAGGGGTTCGGGAGCGTGATCGTTCCCTCCGTTCCCTCGACGACGACGGTGTTCTCCATCGCCCGCCGCGTGGCGCAAGCGATCTCCGCCGTGATCCCGCCCGGGAAGTTGAGGAGCGCGAAGGCCACCTCGTCCACCTTCGTCAGCCCGAGCACCCCGGAGCCCTTCACCGTCTCCGGCTCCGCGAACGGTTTCCCGAGCGCCGCCCCCGCCACCAGCCGCGCCGCCGACACCGGATAGCCCCCCACATCGAGGATGCCGCCGCCCGCGAGGCTCCGATCGAAGAGCCGCGATGCCGGATTGAACTTCGTCTCGAAGCCGAATGTCGCCCGGATGTGCCTGACTTGTCCGATGCTCCCTTCGCGGATCAGCCCCACCAGCCGCGCAACTTGCGGGTGGCAGCGGTACATGAAGCCTTCCATCAGGAAGACCCCCTCCTGCTGCGCTGCCTCCGTGACCGCCACGACCTCGGCGAGGTTCAGGCCCATGGGTTTCTCGACCACGACCGCCTTCCCCGCACGGATGGCAAGCAGCGCATATTCGGCGTGCCAGGGATGCGGCGTCGCGACATAGACCGCGTCCACCTCCGAGCTCTGGACCATTGTCTTGTAGCTGTCGAACCGCAGCGCGGCCTCGATCCCGTAGCGGTCCCCGAACTCCGCCCGCCGCCCGGCGTCCCGGCTCGCGATGGCGTGGAGCCGCCCGGAGGTCGCCTCCTTCAAGCCGTCCGCGAAGTTCTGGGCGATGCCCCCCGGGCCGATGATGCCCCACCTGACCTGTTCCATGATCCTCACTCCGCGTTCAGTTCCAGCACGACCGGCGCGAACCGGTCCGTCGTCACCCGCACCCGGACGGCACCCGTCCCGCCCGTGGCCCGCAGCCAAAACCCCGTGGTCCCGCCCGCGAGGTACGCCGTCCCCGGCCCAATGAGCCGCGCCGGCCCCCCCACCTCGATCCGCACCGCGTCCTGCAGGAAGGGCAGCACGTTCCCCGCCTGATCCAGCGCCCGCACGATCACGCGCACCTCGTCCCGCGCCTTCGCATCCAGAGTGGTGGCATCCGGCGCCACGTCCAGCGTCGTCGGCAGCGGATCGGCCACGTAGCGCCGCCGCGCCACTTCCTCGCGACCGAGGTAGCCCACGATCTCGCAGTCCTCCCAGCTCATCCCCCAGAGCCCCATCTCGGCGCCCGAGAAATGGCGATGGTCGAGGATCACCGGCGCGTGCGGCAGGTGCGGGAACCTTTCCCGGTCCGGCCCGACCCGCTTCCTGAGGCCTGCCCCGTACCGGATCTCCACCTCGTCGCAGTTGGTCAGTACCAATAGAGGCAGCACCCCCCCGATGTTCCGTTCCCCCCGGGCGTAGAAGGTCACGGGCTGCATCACGACACCCTGCGCGGGGTCTCTCTGGCTCGCATAAGCGTAGGCCGCGAACTTCGGCTCCCGGAAGATGGTCGCGACCCCGTGGTGGCAGATGCGGTCGCCCGAGCCGAAGTCCTTGTGCGTGTTGTAGTCGAAGAAGCACCAGCCGATGGCGCCCGCGATCCCCGGGTCCCCGAAGGCCGCGTCCAGCACCTCCAGGTGCCGGATCGCGTGCTCGGCCTGACGCTGCTCCTGGTCCCAGGCCTTGGTCGGGAACATGTGCCCGTTGTACTCGGTGATGAGGTAGGGGACAGGATGCTGGAGCCCCGTCGTCTCGCGCCTGCTCCGCAGCGCCGTCCGGGGCCGGTTCGACCGGGGGTTCTCGAAGTCCCCCAGGATGAAGTCATTCAGCGTGTAGACGTCCTCAAGCATCTCGCTCTCAGTGATGAACCGCACGCCGCCGGTCTGGCGCGTCGTATCCAACTCGCGCGCGACGCGGTTCGTCTCGGCGTAGAAGTCGTGGTCGTCCTGGCTTTCGTTGATCCGCACGCCCCAGAGGATGATGGACGGGTGGTTCCAGTCCCTCTCGATCATCCGCCGGACGTTCGCGACCGACTCGGCCTTCCACTCGGCCCCGCCGATGTGCTGCCAGCCGGGGATCTCCTCGAACACCAGCAGCCCGATCTC
>Ga0210040_10006157_pt1 | contig 15025 bp, 19 predicted proteins | sample CryGeyCG12114_NA_FD_185462 | JGI IMG/M metagenome (GOLD analysis project Ga0210040, IMG submission 185462) | Groundwater microbial communities from aquifer - Crystal Geyser CG19_WC_8/21/14_NA (SPAdes) (version 2) | ecosystem: Environmental > Aquatic > Deep subsurface > Groundwater | place: USA... | reverse complement strand
TTTACATCTTGTATATTTTTGTATGTAGCCGAAAAAGCCTTGGACACTATGAACTTTGACATCATGAAGGGTCGTCCTATTAGAATTATGTGGTCCCAGCGTGATCCCTCTCTCCGAAAATCTGGTGTCGGCAATATTTTCATCAAGAACTTAGATAAATCTATCGACAACAAGGATATGTACGACACTTTCTCAACTTTCGGAACTATCCTTAGCTGCAAAGTAGCTACGGATGAGCATGGGAATTCTAAAGGCTACGGATTTGTACATTTTGAGACTGAGGAGGCTGCTAATAAGGCTATTGAAAAAGTCAACGGAATGTTATTGAGTGACAAAAAGCTGTATGTTGGGCGTTTTGTACCCCGAAAGGAACGCGAGAAAGAACTTGGAGAGAAGGTAACAAAATAAATTGGATCACCTTTGTAGATAATTGAATTTAGATGATGGAAGTTCTGTGAATGCAATTGAATGGTTTCGTTTCCTCACTATCTAAATGCAATTTATGTTCATTCATTAGGCTAAATTGTACACCAATGTGTACATTAAAAACTTCCCGGATAATATCAACGAAGATTCATTGAAAGACATGTTTGAAGCATACGGTCCAATTTCGTCATATAAACTTATGACGGATGAAACTGGGAAAAGTCGTTGTTTCGGTTTTGTGGCCTTTGATGATCCAGATGCAGCTGAATTAGCAGTAAATGAAATGAATGGGAAGGAGATGGATGGAAAGACTCTGTACGTTGGTCGAGCACAGAAGAAAGGAGGTGAGTTTCATTCGCAAAACTTTCCCAATTTTTTCTGTGACTAAGACGTAGTATAATGGGTCTGTCGCTGTAGCATTTCAAATTATCAAATATTTTTTCAGAACGTCAAATGGAGTTGAAGAGAAAGTTTGAAGTATTGAAGATGGAAAGGATGAACAGATACCAAGGTGTAAATCTTTATGTGAAAAACCTTGATGATACCATCGATGATGAAAAAATTCGGAAGGAATTCGCTCCGTACGGAACTATTACATCAGCTAAAGTAATGTCTGAAGATGGTCGCAGCAAAGGCTTTGGATTTGTTTGCTTCTCATCTCCCGAGGAGGCCACCAAAGCTGTTACAGAGATGAATGGTAGGATTGTGGGAACCAAACCTTTGTATGTTGCCTTAGCCCAAAGGAAGGAGGACAGAAAGGCTCATTTGACTTCGCAGTACATGCAGCGCATGGTCAATATGAGTAACATCAGAATGCCTCAAATTGGCCAGGTCTACAATCCTCAAAGTGCGTGATCAAAATTGGTTTATGATATTACTACTAAAAATCACTGTTGGTGTCTATAATTGTCATTTTCTTTGGGCAGGTTATTTTATGCCAACCATTCCTCAGCCTCAACGGTTTTATCCACCAGCCCAGATGGCTATCAGAGCGTCGCCAAGATGGGGATCTCCTCAAGTCCGGCCAGGTACTCAAGGACCTGGTGCTGGATTCGCAATGCCGCCAGCTATGAGACCCAGCCGCGGAGGCATTGGTGGAGCCAATCAAGGAATGAGACCAATGGGAAGACCTGTTCCTGGTAAGACTCATGACTCAGGCCATACCGAATTAAGTAAATGTAGCAGCAAGCATGTGATCGATGGATTCATAGCTATGGGAGAAGTATTATACGAGATGAATGCTTAAGGTTTCAAATATATTTCCAGGCCAAGCAAATGTTGTAGCAGGAGGTGCTCCTCAACAAGGAAGAGCCATGAACAACGGCCCCGGACCTCAGCTAGGTGTTGCCACCAGTGGAGGACAACCTGCTCGTCCGGCTCTCGCAACCGGTGCTACTGCGTATAAATACACGCCTACCATTCGACCAACGCAACCTATGCAGGGTCAGCAGTCAGCTCAGCCTGCTGTCCATATTCAAGGACAAGAGCCTTTGTCTGCATCTGCACTGGCTGCTGCTCATCCAAACGATCAGAAACAAATGCTTGGAGAACGTCTGTTCCCCTTGATTCAGGTAAGTACCCATTGCTTGCGCTGCAGTCTGCGGAGTGGAGTAAACGATTATTTAGATGACTAAATTAATATGATCTCTTCCACAGGATAAATATCCCACAGTTGCTGGAAAAGTCACTGGAATGTTGCTTGAAATGGACAATGCCGAGATTTTGCATTTGCTAGAAGACAGAGATTTGTTGAACTCTCGTGTGGAAGAGGCTGTGGCTGTACTTCAGATGCACCAGACCAAACAACCAACTGGTCAACAGCAAAATTAGAAATTCACTATATCACTCTCATAGTTAGCACGAGACACGACTACCATTAATAATTCATCTTTTACTAAAATTATCAAGTATACCTTATGTACTACGATTAATATGGCTCCATTAGGCATAGCACTAATGTTAATATTAGCTGAAAAGGCTGTATTTTTTGTTCTAAATTCTTCTGTAACCGTAAAGAACCAAGGTTTTCTACTATCTAGTATTAATAAGTTTAAAATTTGTATAGACGCCATCATCGATATTTGAGTTAATGTCACATTTAACACATTTATTTAACCTTCAGTCTTGTGTTCGAGTGTTTTCATTTTAGTTATTACTGAATTACTACTCCGTTATCTAAAATACTTAATGGTATAAGGTATATAGCTTGGTATATATCAAGTCGTGGTCTGTGCTACTGATTATGAAAGCTAGGTTTTTCCCGACCACCCCTATTACCCTTCTTTTGAATTGGCTATTTTATTTGTAACACGATGTAAACAATTTAATATTTCTTCTTTCTTTAATTTTTGGTTGAACTTATTTTGCACAAGAAGGTGTTGTATGACCAAACTCGACTCTTATGATTCAATTAATTGCTTCCCCACGTCTACGCGAAAAACTGAAAAAAAAATTGAAAAATCTATAAAAAATGTAATCTCTTCCATGAGGTTGTAAACAAGCAAGATGAAACAAGCTTGCAAGCGGATTGTTATTTGAGTACTCTCGTATAAAAAACTAGATTCTTGATTTATCGCCAATTGTCACTTGTAAAGTGATGAACTATGAACACGATGTTATTTTTTGATCGGTCAATAAGTTGTTTGCTACTAATTATTGTTCGCAAGTCTATATGATGCGTGTATGTACAAGAATATTACTGACTACGGGGAAATCAAACAAAAAATCTACAATTCAATCTTTAGAAAGAATCATTGTGATTCAGAAAAAATCGGACAAAACATTCGGCCGGATAATTCTCATGTCATGCCGATTGGTCGGAGGGACGCGAGAATTTTCAGTTGTTTGTTAGTTTTAAAAGCTCGTAATGTGCAAACTGATAAAGCTTGTGTAATTTCACATAATGCATGTGAGCACTGCTAAGTTCTTATACTGTTGTTGAGAATACTGTGAACCACTGAAACCTCAACGGAAGTTAAACACACATTGGTGTGAAGCGCCTCTGTATTGAAGGTGATGTGTTTGTAATAAACGAGGATAAAAATGACTGGTCATACTTACCTATGTACTGGGAATTTGTTCCTAAACTTTAGTGATTTCGGATATTGTTGTGGCTTGTTGGCGGCCGCAACATTTCTGTTCTGATCTATACGAGACATAAATATGTGAAAGGGGAGTTGTGTTTTTGCCGCAAGTAGTGTGAACAGTTTTTTTAGTGAAAGAAGCTGCTTGCACTGCTTGTGGGAGACAAAAAAAAATGCTTCCCGTGAAGCGAAGAAAAAGTTTGAAAATAATCCATAAAAGTTTTTCCTGAAAAATTCCACACATGTTAGTCCTATTAAAGCGAGCGAGTCGTGCTGTAGAAGTTATTGTGATAAGGGTTCACAAGTAAGATGAATGGCAGGGGGCTACTTGTGTGATGAAAAAAAAGAAACTCTTCTCTTCCTATCGTTCAGAATGTCTTTGGGTCGGTACGGTTTGAATATGTACTTGCGGTTTAAGTGTCAGTACGGTGTCAACGCGGCCATAAGTCAGAACCTTAAATTGCTACAGCAGACTTCTTACTAGATCAAGAGATGTTCTGAATATTTTCAGTTACTTATATAATTTAGAAAATGTAAAAAAAAGGTATGTAAGATTAAGTTCAATAATTTTCGTATGTGGCCTTGTTTTTATGAGAACTCATTGGTGATTATTTGTAACTTAATGCATCATTCTAATTGGATGTGTATTGTAATTCCTGATTGGCTGTATATTTGATGTGATTCGAGGTTTTCAAAAGTCATTTTCAATGTGCTAAGTTGTATCATATTGGCATTTCCAAATTCTGTAGTGTGTTTTTATTTCTCAATAAAAATGTGTATCCAAAACAATAGAGACTGAGCTTGTGTACGGTTTTCATTTCATTTGGTCTTATCCAAATCATTTTGTTGCAAAACAGAGGAGGATTGTGAGGAGAAGGAGCTACATACTATGCTAATGCAGATGCTAAGGAATTTTAATCAAACTTTTATTTCAACAATTTACGAGTTGAAACGACAATAGGATCAATAATACGCAATTATGTACATATAGCAAAATAAAATATACCATACAACATTGTGTCACTAACAAACGTATGAATTGTCCTGGTGCCTACTATACAATAAAACAGGCGAGCAGTATGCTGCAGCAAAATACAAACTTTAAACACTATTATTGTATAGTACACGAGAGTGTGGAACTTCCATATTGTAGGTTTATACACGTTTTGAAATAATACTGTCTGCGATTTGGTATATTTAATAAAGTATAGTGACTCCCTGATCCTGGGGCCGTGGCCGTCGATTGGTCCTGCTAGGATGTGGACTTGGACTGGGCAGAGGCGAACGTGAGCCTGTCACTTCCGGGGAAGTTTCTCGACTCGTAAACTCTTGTTCTAATATAAAAATAAAGAAAAATTTGGTCATAAGAGTAAGAGCACAAAAAATCGTCGGTCTCTTCATTTTGGGGCATTAAGGAACAATGAGCGAGCTAATTGTGACAACTATCACCATGTCTAATTCAATCAGTCAAATTTCGATGTTATAGGCTGTTCATCTTATTAACGATGTGAGCATTATTTCATTCAACCATAGTTGACTTTTTTTGCACTCTCATTTCACAGCCAAGTCCACATACTAAACGATTTTAGTTTTTTTATGCACATTATTAGCGCTGTAGCAGCTGAGAGCTGACCAATTTTATCCACAAGATTGAAAAATAAAAATGTTCCTAGGAATATAATTTAACTGGGTTCAGTATTATTACTATTGCTACTATCTTCCACTGCACCTTTCCTTCGCCGTTTGAGAACTGAGAGGACCAAAAGTAATACGGTCAACAGGAGTAGAACAAGTCCAACAAGTATCCATGTTGCACTTTTGTAGGCAGATGATCCTGCTGTGTCAATAAGAGTAAGTTGGATTTCAATTAGATTATGTATTGTTTGTTATGAAACTATAGTATGGGTTTTTAAAAACTGACCGTCCCGATACTGTAAAGGTGTGGTTAGAGAGTCGCCATAATATTCGCCGAGCTCATTAGGAGAAACCCCAAGATAGTTAATCTTGGGAAGAAACTGGGTCCAGAAAATTGTTCGGTGTGGTTGGTAGCCCGCAGATATTCGGCCATCGCGAAGCCAAAAGTGGTAGTTGGACACTGGATTGAATTTGGTCCATTGGGACCACGTTGTACGCGATTGAGTGGGTGTTCCAGTCTTGATGAAATTAGTCCAAAGTTCTTGTATACGGTCCGAAACTCCACGTTCCACTCCATTGAAATCTCTTCCTACCAAATCTGTGAAGCTTTGACGTCCAAACAGGTACAAAAGAATGGATCCGTGCCAAGCTCCTGTTATTTAAGAAAAAGTAGTACTCTTCCAAGGTGGTAGAATAGGTACTATTCTACCACCTTGGTACTCTTCACTCTTTTTTACCCTTGCTTGCACTATATTTTGCTTGGTACAACCAAACGGTAAATATTTAAAAGCAACTGCTGAAATTCCAATTCATTTTTAATAGCATATTTAAACAAATATTAAATAACATAAACTATATAACAAAACAAGGAAAAGTAAATGTGTTCAAGTGAAGATGCTTGGTGGGGATTCAGTGAGTGCGCATGCCCATGAAAAGTAGCGTCTTTTGTATCTTACCACGTTTGCTTTTCAACAACATTTGATGCGAGATGCAATACAAATTCCTACCTACTTTGTGTACTTATACTTATAGAGTCTACAAGTCTAGATCAAAATATCTTCATGTTTTTCCTCTGCTTCCTCAAAACTCTTGAATTGGTAATTAATAATTCTTTCAGCTCAATATTTAACTACTACATACTAGGACTGTTTCATAATTTTTACCTGTTGAATTCAAAGAGCTGCTGTAGACATTGGGATCTGGTGTTTCTTGATCAAACACATAAGCATACACAGAATTGGCTTGGTTGGACAAGTATTGGGCAGTAAGTACGTGCGGAGCGAGAAAATACGCTTCCGTGAAAAACTAATCAAAGAAGAAAAATTTCATCATTGTGAGAACTGGTGCGTTGTACGCATGAAAAGTAAGACTTTTTAATCGATTTTAGAATGTTATTTAAAACATACATCCAGTAACTGGTCCATAACTGCAGCAGTTTCATTTGCGGCTCCTGTGATAAATGCAAACTTGATCACCTCTTTAACCACCATCCAATTTCGACCAAGCCTGGATCTTTCTAGCAGCTGAGGTATGATCTCATGTTCGAATGTGTCTTTCAGTTGCAATGCACCCAGACGATAAAGTTGAGGTTTTCTTTCTGTTTATTGACAAAATTCGGCTGAAATGTGTATGATTGCACTGACTATGACTAAATCAAATTTTTGAATTTCTGTCACTTACTGATAAGTAAAAGTCCATCCTTGGCTGCTAATCCAGTAATCACTGGAATCTTAGGAAATTCGCCTTTAGCCAGCACATCCCAAGGATTTCTAGCTATGTATTGTAAATTCTGTGGTAGGAAGCTATCAATGACTGGACCAAACACTTCAGTCCCATTGTAAGAATCTATAACTCGGTAGTAGGCTTGTGTAATACGATTTCCGTCTTGAAATCGGAGACAGTTCATAATGTTATCAGTGCTGGAAACGGAGCAGCCTAATTCTCGGGCTAATTTCAAAGAAGCCTCCTTCACTCGATATCCCAAAGCCATGGGGGATAGTGAAGATCCCGACATGAGAATCATTCGGTGAAAACGACCTTATGATAATACGGACCGATTATACATGTTTTTCCTTTATTTCGAGCCAAAAAATTGTGCATTGCATTTCATATTTGTTACTAACCAGCAGCTCGAGGAGAAGTCATGTGCAACATGGACGAAGCAGCTGAAATTAGGAAAGACATAACACGTTTTAATTGCACTATTGTACATACAATAATCTACATACGGGAAGGACATAAAGGACGAACCAGACTCGCTGCTAACATAAATAACTACAACGTATTGTCTGGTACGGACATTAGACCCTCAATGTCAACAGTGTAGTAATTAGCAAAAAAAAATCTAACCTCCAGCGGAATGGCCCATTAGTGTGATTTGACTCGGGTCTCCGCCAAATTCCTGGATGTTTTCATTAACCCATTTGATAGCAAGGTACTGATCCCAAAGACCCATATTTCCTCCAGCTTTTGTATCCTCCATGGAGAAGAACCCTTTATGAGGCATGATACATAAATTTAACTTGAAGGCTAATACACACACATGGGATGAGTGAAATGAGTGCGAAAAATAAATTACCATAATTTGCGTGCAGTGCTTGGAGGTGTGACAAGCAAAACTGGAAACTGGAAAATATATCTCATTGTGCCCCAATGTGGTACAAAGCTGGTTATAAGATTTGCGTAAATGTGGATTTGATTAAATTCAGATCCCAAGTTAGTTTCATTTTGCAAACTCAACTTGAAAATAATGAATCTTTCGTTAAGTTTTAATTTCATAGACTAATTATTATGTTTCTAAGCCCGCATTTTTTGGAGACAAGCTACGTTGAAGACCACTTAGAGTCAATTACTGCTTCCGTCACCATATGCTCATTCTCATTGTAAGCAGGCTATTATTATTAACGATGCATATTAAACACATCATACAATGTCAATTAAGAGGAGAGCTTGTGCGTGCATAATACAAAGAAGATATAAAAAATATTAAAAAGTGTGCTGCGAGTGAAAAAAAAATTGTGGGGACTCACCATATACACCCAGACGGTAATTGAAGGTCACTACGACTACTGCCATAGTGGAAAGTTCTGCTCCACTGTAGATAGATGAGTCAAAATAAGTGTACAAGTCACCCCCGATGAATATGACGACAGGAAGAAGAGATCGTAATTGTCCACCTGAGTATTGCTGTGACTCGACGAAAAGAAAAGCAAGTTAGATTTCTACACCTCACAGCAAAATACAGGAAGTCTACACAAATTTCAAATTAATTTTTTTTACCGTCGGTGTCCAAATGTTCAAAAATAAACAATCCTCTGAAGTTCTCCCTCGTGCAGTGGGCTGTAGGCAATTGGATCCAAATCTGCTTGCATCTAATGTTGTATTCCATCCGTTATGTGGCTCTGGTGGCTGTTTTAACAATTTTTTAACAAAATATCTTCTTTTTATGCAATTTTTGTCTAAAAAAATGTATTGCTTTTCATACTTACCATAAATCTTAAATTCCCCAATGGAGGTTTTGCGTATGGGATTCCAAGAAATGCATATGTATTTGATATAACATCTCTAACCTGAAGCAAAAAAATGCATTGGGCTAAAAGCTTGCTAAGTACATTTTAATTACGATTCGCTTATTAAATATTCACTTTACCCCTCTCACAGATCCTAATCCACGAATACTCCTATGCAAAGTATCTAACTGACCATACGCACCGTAATTTAAAAACAAGAGTATCACAAAAACATAACATCGTAGGCAGTTTACACCCCGTAGCATTATGCTACAACTTTTGTAAGTTTTTCTTCCAAAAAATGGAAAGAGCATGGCAGTAACTTCGGATCACATATACGGCATAATACTTTTCCCAGCACAATTTTTGAACTACCCCAATGGAGTATAACACTGTTAAGAAATGTTTACACCACAGCTATCAAATACGGGAAACAGAATCCAAATTCAAAGATTTTCGTCATAATCCATTTTCAATGTTTGTTTCAAAGTTCCAATAATTATTATTGCATTGACTTCAGAAAACATTAATTTTCTCTATCGTCCCATATATTGCATTGAAGACACGAATCTTTCAACTAACGCAATCGAACAAATGAGACAGCCAAACAATGAGACTACTACCAAGTAAACTACTAACTACTGTACAAATACCAACAGTGAACAATGTAAAGTGAGAACAACCCTGTCCATCAAATTTTCCCCTTGATTAACTTTCTTCTGTCACCTTTCTCACTCTGTGTACAATGTTCCACCACCTATCCCAATTTGATTCACTGCTGAGAGCACAGCAACACACATTCACAAGTGTTGTCGTTTTGTACCTGTGAATTCAACGACTAACCTTTGTCTTTCCTATGGAGTACCTGAAGCAAGCTGCATATTTTCTTCAGGTTCACAAGCTACACAATTTTTTTGTTGGTCAACTAACTAACAAACCCATATGTAAGCACACACAATGTATGCACAGTGGACAAAATCCCAGCTTGAGTAAATATTGCATACGAGGCTTTACACTACACATTCATAATGTCGGGCACAATTTTGGTATAATCCATGTTTTTCTCAACTACGAACTTTTATTCACAATTTTGAACCCCTCGAATGCAATTGTGTTAACTAGTCTGAAAAAATCCGATTTTAGAGCATCAAAAACACAATAGATTTCTTGAGTCAAGAAAAATTGCCAAGTTGAGACGAAGACACCCTATGTCATATAGAAGGCAGCCAAGTTTAGAAAATTGGGCGTGCTTGGATTTCTTAGATAGAGCTCGCGTAATGAGGGAAACTGTCGCAAATGAGATGCTTTGCACGTTACTTTAATAGGGTCAGTCCAACAGCACACTATTCACATTCAAACTAAAAATGAAATCTCTAGTGTTTATAGTTTTGGATTTCATCAGGGGCTCAGTTAGTTCATGAGTCATGGTAGCATGAGTATCTCTCTTACAAAATTTCCTATTTTTCCCCACCTGTCTATATAGTGTGTGTATGTAGTTTGTTGGAATAATCAAACGTACATTTTTACAATAGCGTATTACAATTGTTGGACTCATATAATTCGCTTAAGTGCGTGATGATGATGATGATGACTATAGCTGGGGCATACTAACATATGATGGGGAAGTACATAATATGTGTATGAGTAAATGGTACATTCAGGTGTACGAGTTGTCCACATATTATATTTTGACTAAATTGAAAAGGGAAACAGGTTGATAAGGATTTTTTTAAACCACACATTATTATAGATACTAGGTAATTTATTGTGTCCATTGTCCATTAAGAGACTCCGTTGTGCTTCTTGGTCACCATCACATGTACAAGTAGTTATACGAGCTCACAGCACTTGAACTCGTGGATTTAGATTGTACATGCATGAAAGAAAATTTGTGGTGCTGTCTAAAATTCTCCCAACTAAAGGAAATTGAAAAATAGAACACTTTAAGTATAACTACTGACATGGCTCATTTTTATGCCATAACTAAGAGCTAAGATTGATTTGGATAGTGTTAAACTCTTTAGTTACTCCTTGTAAAAAAAACGTCTGCAAATGCTGTTACAGATTTTGGGATGTCCGGCATAGCTTTAGTGTTACATGCATTATGCTTGAAAAGCTTTCACGCGATGTGAGCAAATAACATGCATATAAATTAGTTTGTTAGCAGATCGCTTAAACGCTTTTTGGATGGGCGTGTACATTCCTATATATAAACTGCTTCCGGTTGGTGGAAGTCACATAATAAAGCTACAATTCAACAATAAAAATTATGCAAAATTGTGTACAGCATGCATAGTTTTTGTGTATTTATATTTGTATGCACTTCTGTTACCCAATTGTTCTGTACTTACTTACTTTAACTTGCATATGTAGATGCAGCCATTTTTATTGTGCATAATGGGTGTACTTAGTTAGTAAATGCGAGCATAGTCAAATATATAAATATCTATAAATATATAAATATATCACATGAGTGTCAAACAAAATTAAATTCGCACTATTTAAAGATCATCTCCTGTGTTATTTAGTCTCGATAAGATATTTTCCCAATCTCTGTCCAACATAACGATACATGTACAAACGTGTAAACCAGAGGTTACACTTTGATGCTAGTCTGCCAGTCCCATAATAATGTGTATGTATTACGCATACAAACCGGAAATATCAACTCAGCCATGCACAACCAAAGCATGAAACGCTTCGACATGACAATTATTACCCTGCTGGTACCAAATATACTATACTTCTGCGGAGGACCTTGCTCAGCATTCTATTTTGCTGACCATTTGGGCAAACTTCCATATGCATATAGTATTACAATGCTCACAACGATCTAAATACATCTGCTTCAAACAAAAAATGGTTCCGCTGAAAATACCCCTTCTGAGTTTTGGGTAAACCTGGCTAGTTTGGCATACATTAGATTAGGTATTTGTTTCATGGCCGTGAAAAAATCACTTTATTTACAAATTTACAATCCAACTGCTACTGATAATCGGCTGTGAGCATACAGCTTCAAAAAATTAAAACTAATAGAATTAACGAAAGATTATAACAATTTTTATGAAATTTTTGCCATATGAAATAAGCAAAACTGTTCACAAACTTTTGACTCACTAACTATGACTTGACTGACTAATTTTCAATATATTTTTAAAAAAGTATTCACTGAAAGTAACAAATGGACAGTTCAAGGCTATATATGGTGACCATGAGCATTATGGTCATTTCAACTGATCGAGCATGTAAAATTGAAAGGGTTTTAATTTATTGTTACTTCGTATTTATAGACATTTTAGAATGGAAAAATTATGCACATGACAATACCGGACGGATGAATCTATTCATGCTTGCATTTGTTGTTTCAATTGATTGCCCAATTCAATGGTGCTTGCGAATCATGTTTAAAATTAAGCTGACTATGATTATGTGTAGGTTGGCTCAAGAAGAGGAAAGATGGCTGAAATAAAGTCGTTTCATAGCATACCCTAGGCGTAAAAAAATTTCGCATTATACATGCAGTATTTGGAAATAAAAAGTGATACCATTATGTGAAAATATGCTGACCTGAAACATACAGTATACTTTTCAGTTCACCAGAGTAGGTAATAATAGCGATTACATGATTAGATTCACGCAAAAAGTAAGTATCTCAGTTTCACAGCCACAGTAGTCAGTGGAGGAGGAAAGTGCAGGTGATAGAAGAAACAAATAAAAGAATTCTAACGAAATCCTTGACCGACGCAAGCAGTCCGTGAAACCGTCCTCGTTTTCGTTCTTAAAATACTGCTGTATCATCATGCTAAAAGTGCATAGTCAGTAAAATATTGTGCATTTGTCAATAAAGAGTCGGAATTGATGCAACTGAAAAATGTACACCTTGTTCTCTGTATTAGTCCAAAACTGGTTTCTAATAAAATCTTATCGGATAAATTACATGGATCCACAAAAACGAACTATTTTGACTTTCTATTTTCACGCTGTTGCAGTTATACAGGTTCGTGAATTGGGTAAAGATGATGAAAATGTTGTGGAATTTTCAGGATTTTAATACAGGAGTACCAGACGAGTTTTTTTGAGTCTACTTATTTCATTGTACCAAAAAGTTGAAGCATGAAAATAATTACGTATATTGTATGCAAAAATGATGAGTAGCTTCTTCTGCCTTTTCTCATATTCAAGGCTACCATCAAAACTACCAAGAAGTCATCCTGAGATGTGTCACATCAAATGGACCTAAGTATAGTAAACACATACAGTCATGCGTAAAAGACTATACTTTTTACCAAAACAATGTTGACAAAAAAATGATGGGCATAATTTTATCAAAAACAAAAGTTCAAAAACCAAAATGATATAGATAGAGGGAAGTGCATTCTAAATAATACTGTAAGTTTAGAAGCATATCTGCATCTTTTATTAAACACCCTCCCTTGAGGAACACGCTATAATTAACTATACTAATCAAGCCAAAAAAATTCACAAAAAATATTCAAAGAACATGTCCGTATAAAGATCCCTATCATTTGTCCAGTTACAGCAAAAGATATACCATTTATACTTTATCTAATAGTGATTAAAAGCAACTAAAGAGGCTACAATTTTCTCCTGTAACTATTTTTCTGACTTCATCCTTTTTTCGGGTGGCTCGGAATCTCCTTCTCCAGGAGGCGGGGGCATAGACGTAGCTTTAGGAATTGAAACAATGGATGAGGGTCCATTGTGACCATGAGGTTGAGCACCCTCCATGCCCGCATTCCAGGACTGTAAATTAAAAAGAATACATCAGAAGAAGAAAGATTATTCTTCAAAATAAAATCATTCCGGTTATATACCGAATCCATCCAATTTGGTTCATCATAACTGGGCCCTTCATCAGGATAAAATTGAGGAGGTGGTTGGTTAAAAAAATGAGGATTTCTCATAAATGGATCTGCAGGTGGTGGGCCAGAAAATCTGAAGAATAAAATAATACACGTAGTAAACAAGTGAACAGTACAGTAAATTGTTGAACTATATTCCTGTATATATGTTTCAATTACGATGGTGGTGGAACACTCATATCGAAAGGAGGTGGAGGAACCGTCATATCAAAAGCTTTACGGCTATATTCTCGTCTATCTGCGGTCATAACCTGGAAAGATACAGAGGTATTTATGAAACGATGATCTACTGAAAGCTACTGAAATGAGATACATAGCAGAAAGAAAAAGTAAATAATACAATATAAGCTCACTTGAATGACATTTTGCTTCGGTTCCTGCATCCTCATGTCTTCTTTTCTTTGAGGAAGAGATGAAACTTTCTTGGGGAAAATTATATTCGAATTTGATGAACCTCCATATTTAGAGTTTGAGCCATCATTTGTAATAGCTACTGAGATCACACCTCTTTGGTCAGGTTGAGAATTCTATAGTTTATTTTAAATGTTAAAACCATCCGTAGCTCAATGCATAATCAGCAATATGAACACAATTCTAATTACTCACTGCAACTATAATATTAGCATTTCCACCGGCTTCAGAACGGAGTCGCTTCTGACGCTCGGAATAAGCTCTCCACGTCTCCTCAGTAAATCCATAATTGAAATAGTCCGTTATATCAGCACCAGGCTTCCTCCAAGGTTTGTCTTCCAAGGAGTCAAGATTGAAGTCAGGAGCCGCAACGCCATTAATAGTTCCTTGGCCTTCAAAGTCTTCGGTAGAAAATTTGCCCTACGAAGCCGTAGAAAACACAAATTAGCATTATCATTTCTTCAACTTTCTATTAAGTCAAAGAGCTATACTAGATCTATGATATCAACCTTTTTATCAGGAGGAGGGCCAGGACGCTTTGCAGATCCGAATTGCTGTCCACTTTTTACATCACCTATAACAACATTCACCCCATCGTCGTCGTCATCATCCGAATCTTCTTCTTCCGATTCCGACTCCCCATCTTTCTGAAATTCACAAAAGGTTACATTAAGCAACGAAAACAAACACATTAATAGGAATGTGTGTAGTAGTGAATACATTCGAAGTTTCCTCATCTCCAGTCCCTTTCTTTTCAACATCCCCTGATTTTTCATTGTCATCATCAGGATCAGCCCCTTTGGAATTGGGGACAGCCGCCGCCGTATTTGTGTCTTCAGATAAATCGTTTCCAAGTTTTAATGCTTCTTCTTCACTGACATTTTCGGCAGCAGCGCCTGACTCACTTTCGCCGTAAAGCCACTCATCTTCCTCCCTTATTTCGTCTCCCATTGTACCAATCAAACCGTCTCACCGTGTGTATGTCCAGTTAACCAAAATATTAACTTCTGAATGGAAAAAATTATTTAAAACCGAGTGTATGTCTGGCCAATTTTACCTTTGAAAATTTGAACTCGTA
>Ga0210040_10006156_pt1 | contig 15027 bp, 18 predicted proteins | sample CryGeyCG12114_NA_FD_185462 | JGI IMG/M metagenome (GOLD analysis project Ga0210040, IMG submission 185462) | Groundwater microbial communities from aquifer - Crystal Geyser CG19_WC_8/21/14_NA (SPAdes) (version 2) | ecosystem: Environmental > Aquatic > Deep subsurface > Groundwater | place: USA... | reverse complement strand
GGCGTGGCCCGACGATCGCTCCCACATGCTGCGGCATGGGCGCAGAGGGGGCCGGAGCCTGCTGCGCCGCGGCCGGTGGCGGAAGCGATGCCCGGCGCATGCGCGCCCAACCCTTCACCTTTTCCAGCAGTTCGGCCCGGAACACCGGGTCCGCTGCCCCGCCACGACCCGCCCCGGGCTTGGGGATGTAGTCGCAGGCCCCGGCCCGCAGCGCCGCCATGGCCGCGGCCGCGCCCCGCTGCGTCAGCGCGCTCGCCACGATCACCGCCAAGCGCGGCGCCGCGCGCATCATCAGCGGCAAGGCCGTCATGCCGTCCATCACCGGCATCTCGAGGTCGAGCAGCACCACGTCCGGCCGGGCGGAGGGCAGCGCGTCCAGCGCTTGCCGCCCGTCCGCGACGCGCGCCACCACCTCGATCGCGGAGTCCGCACCCAGCAGCCGCGCGAGGAGGCCGCGCACCGTCGCGCTGTCGTCACAGATCATCACCCGCACAGGGCGGGCGTCGTGCGCGGCGGCCACGCCCGTCAGGGCGCCCGGAGATGCCCCGCTCACGCCACCTCGCCTGGCAGCAGCCCGAGCACCTCGAGCTTGCCCGCAAGGATCGCCTCGTCGAAGGGCTTCATGATGTATTCCTGCGCGCCACCCTCCAGCGCCGTCACGATGCGCGAGAAGTCGCTCTCGGTGGTGCAGAGCATGATGCGCGGTTCGTCAGGGCCGAACTCCTCCCGCGCGTGGCGGAGGAAGGTGATGCCGTCCATGACCGGCATGTTCCAGTCCAGCAGCACAAGCGTGGGCAGCGCGGCGCGGCAGGCCTCCAGCGCCTGCTGGCCATCCTCGGCCTCGCGCACGGCGAAGCCCAATGCCTCCAGCATCCGCCGCGCGGCACGCCGCACCGTGCGGCTGTCATCCACCACCAGACAGTCCGGCATCTCCCGTCCTCCTCAGCCGATATCCAGGACGCGCTCGACGTCCAGCATGATCAGCAGGCGCCCTGGGGCCTCCCCGCCGTCCGGAACATTCTGGTGCACGCCGGCGCAGACACCCTGCCACAGCGGATCCAGGGTCGGCGGATTGGGGGCCAGGCCGGATTCGGGCAGAGCCAGCACGTCACCGACCGAATCGGCCAGCAGTGCGTAGAGCTCGCCGCCGCCTTCCACCACCACGCTCATCGGGGGCGGGCCGGCCGGATTGCGCGGCGGCAGGCCCAGCCGGCGCCGCAGGTCCACCGCGGTCACGATGCGCCCGCGCAGGTTCAGCCCGCCCGCGACCTCGGGTGGCGCCAGCGGGATAGGCGTGATGGCCTGCGGCCCGAGGATGTCCCGCACCCCCAGGACCGGCACGCCGCAGAGTTGCCCTGCGACGGTGAGGGTGAGAATGGCGGCGTCGGCTGCGGCGGGCACTGGGGCGCGGCGGTGGGCCAGGGCGGCTTCCATGTTCAGCTCCTGCTGGATGGGATGGTGCGGTTCAGCGCCGGCCGGCCGGCATCTCGGCCAGGCAGCCGCGCAGCGCCCCGAGCAGGGCGTCGCGGTCGAACTTCGGCACGTGGTCCGCGAAGCCCGCCTCGCGGCTGCGGGCCACCGCCGCCGCATCGGTGTGCGAGGTCAGCGCGATCATCGGCGTGTCGTGCCAGGCGCCGCCGTCGCGCACGGCCCGTGCCAGGCCCAGCCCGTCCAGCTCCGGCATCTCGATGTCCGAGACGATGGCGTCGAAGCTTTCCCCGGCCTCGCGCAGCTTCAGCGCCTGCGTGCCGCTCGCCGCCGCCGTCACCTCGAAGCCGGCGGCGCCGAGGGCGGGGACCAGCATGTTGCGGAAGAAGGCGCTGTCCTCCACCACCAGGATGCGCGGGCGGCTGGTCGAGGCGGGGCGCTGAGGCCCGAACCAGTCCTCACCGGCCTGCCGCAGCCACCAGGCGCAGTCCACCACCTCCGTCGCGCGGCCCGCGATCACGGCGGTGCCGAGGAAGCCGGGCCGCTCCTGTCCATTCTCGATCTTCAGCGTTTCCTCGACCACGTCGAGGATCTCGTCCACGGCCAGGCCCATCGCGCGGCCGCTGTCGTTGAACACCAGCACGGCCTGCCGCCCGCCGGGCTCGGGCGGCACCCAGCCTTCGGTCATCGGCACCAGCGGCATCAGCGCGCCGCGGTACTGCACCACGGGCAGGCCGTGCGACATCTCGATCCGCTCCGCCGGCAGGTCCTCCAGCCGGGCGATGAGGCCCAGCGGCACCGCGCGCGGCGCGCCACCACCCGCGCGGAACAGCAGCAGCGACAGGCGCTCGGCCGAGGTCGCGGCGGCGACGGAAGCGCCGCGCCGGTCCTCCTGCATCGCCTCCGCACCCACGCCCGTGGCGCGGGCGATGCCGTTCGGGTCCAGGATCATGATCACCGACCCGTCGCCGAGGATGGTGTTGCCGCTGAACATCGTGACGTGGCGAAGGATCGGCGCCACCGGCTTCACCACGATCTCCTCCGTGTCGAAGACGCGGTCCACGATGATGCCGAACAGGTTCTGCCCGACCTGTGTCACCACCACGAAGCCGCCGCGCTCCGCCGCGGCCTTGGTCTCCTCGGCCGGCCGATCGTCCAGGCGCAGCAGGCGCGACAGCGAAACCAGCGGCAGAACCGGTCGCGCAGCCGCAGCACGGGCGCGTCCTTGATGTGCATCACCCCGTCGCCGGCCCGCACCAGCTCCACCACGCCGATCTGCGGGATGGCGAAGCGTTCGCCGCCCGCCTCGACGATCAGGGCGGAGACGATGGCGAGCGTCAGCGGGATCTTGATGAGGAAGGTGGTGCCGCGCCCCTCGCGGGAGCGGAGGTCGATGGTGCCGCCGATCTTCTCCACGTTGGTCTTCACCACGTCCATGCCGACGCCGCGGCCGGATACGGAGGTGACGCTGGCGGCGGTGGAGAAGCCGGCGCGGAAGATGAAGCGCTGGATGTCGCGCTCCCCCATTCCCGCCAGCTCCTGCTCGGTGGCCAACCCTTGTGCCAGCACCTTGGCGCGGATCTTCTCCACGGGCAGGCCGCGGCCGTCGTCGCCCACCTCGATGATGATGTGCCCGCCCTCGTGATAGGCGTCGAGCATGATGCGGCCGGCCTCGGGCTTGCCGGCCTCGCGCCGCTCGGCCGGGCCCTCGAGCCCGTGGTCGCCGGAGTTGCGGACCATGTGGGTCAGCGGGTCGCGGATCATCTCCAGCACCTGCCGGTCGAGCTCCGTGTCGGCGCCGCGCATCTCCAGCTCGATCCGCTTGCCCAGCTCGCGCGACAGGTCGCGCACGAGGCGGGGCAGGCCCTTCCAGGCATTGCCGATCGGCTGCATGCGGGTCTTCATCACCCCTTCCTGCAGCTCGGAGGTGATGTGCGACAGGCGCTGCAAGGGGCCGGTCAGCGCCGTGTCGTTGCGCGCGCGGGAGAGCTGGAGGAGCTGGTTGCGCGTCAGCACGAGCTCGCTCACCAGGGTCATCAGGCTTTCCAGCACGTCCACGTTCACGCGCAGCGTCTGGGCCACGCCGATGCCCTCGGCGGCCGGGGCGGGGGGCTCGGCGGCACCCGGCCTGGCTTCGGCGGCCTTCGTCCCCTCCCCCTTCGTGCCGGCCGGCCTCAGTTCAACCGCCCTCGCTTCCTGCTCGGCTTCGGGCGGACTGTCCGGCCCCGGCTCCGGCTCGCCCGGGACAGCCTCCTCCGCGGCACCGGCGCCGCTGGGCCGGCGCTCGGCGGCGGGGGGGCCTTCGGGGATCGCAGGCGCGTCCTCGGCCGCCGCCTGGCCGGCGAACACCGCGTCCAGCTCGGCGATGATGGCACTGTCGTCACCCGGCGGCTCGGTGCCGGATGCCTCCAGCCCCGCCATGATCTCACGCACGCGGTCCACCACCCGCAGGATCAGCGATACCCCGCCCGAGGTGACGGGCAGCGAGCCGTCCCGGTAGCGGCCCAGCACGTTTTCCCCGGCATGGGCCACCCGCTCCAACCGGCCGAGGCCGAGAAAGCCGCAGGTTCCCTTGATGGTGTGGATGAGGCGAAAGATCTCCCCGATCGTGCGGGGGTCGTCCGGGTGCCGTTCCAGGCGCAGCAGCGCCGTGTCGAGCCCGGCCAGCCCCTCGCCCGTCTCGGTCAGGAAATCGGCGATCAAATCGTCCATGGGAATCCCGCAAGCCATCTGCGGGGAACAGGATGCGGGGCGGGGCCAAAGATTCGGTAAAGCCCCGCCGCTTCTCATGGCTGGTGCGGGGATGCGCCGGCGCGCCTGGACATGCTGCCGTGAGGGGTGAGCGTCAGGGGCGCCGCCGCGCCGTCCCGGCCCATGGCCAGGGCCACCTCCATGCCCGCCGTTTCCGCCAGGTGCATCAGGAACGGCGCCATCACGTCGCGCGGGCCGCTCACCGCCTGCCCGGCCAGGGCGGCGGTCAGGGCGACGGGCCAGGCGGCGTTGCGCCCTTCCGGCCAAAGCGCCAGCCCTGAGCCGTCGCCCGCCAGATGCACCGCGCCGCCGCGCGGCAGGGCCTCGCTGCCCAGCATCACCGCGGCCAGCGCGAGCTGCGCCACCGGCGCGGGCAGCGGTTCCTCGGGCAGGCCCGACAGGTCCGCCGACACCCGGCCGCTCGAAAGGCTGCCGTCGAGAAGCTCCGCAAGCCCGCTCCGCCCCAGCGGCCCCGCCCCCGCCCCCGCCACAGCGCGCCAGAGCCGCAGCCGGAGCCGCATGGCGGCCGCTCCGTCCCGCGCGACGGACAGCGCCTCCACAGGCTCCACCTCCGCGAGGTCGAGGGCGCCGGACAGGGCACCCAGCGGGCCGCCGACATCGTGGCAAATGCGCGCGCAAAGATCCTGCGCGATGGACAGCACGTTCATCCGTGCGCTCCTGAAGGGAAGGCCCTTTTTGCCACCTGCGGCCTTGATGGCTAGTAAAGCGGGCGGAGGGGAAGGTCGGATTCCATCCTCGGCGAGGGCGATGGGTGGCATGGTCTCATGAACAGCATCTTCGAGCCCGGCCAGTATGTGCGCCACCCCGGCCGCCCCGAATGGGGCATGGGGCAGGTGCAGTCCGTGGTGGGCGACCGCGTGACGGTGAACTTCGAGAATGCGGGGAAGCTGCTGATCAACACCGCCCAGGTCGTGCTCGACATCATCGACGGCTCTGCGCCTTGACGCGCCCTGGCCAGCGGCCAGCCCCGGGCTGCCCGCGGTGCTGAGCGGGCCCGGCGGCATCCTCGCCGCGGCGGTGCTCACCCCCTCCTTCCTGCTCGCGGCCTTCGCCGTGGCGGTGGCGGGGGTGATGCGGGGCTATTCCGGCTTCGGCACGGCGATCCTGCTGGCGCCAATCCTTTCAACCCTCTGGGGACCCCGGGCCGGCGTGCCGGTGCTGCTGCTGATCGAACTGATCGTCTCGATCCAGCTCCTGCCGCGCTCCCTGCACGAAGCGGACCGGCGCATGGTGCTGCCGATCGGGCTTGCCGCGGTTCTGGCCACGCCGCTGGGCGCCTCGGTGCTGCTCTATGCCGATGGGCTCGTGCTGCGCCGGGCGATCGGGGCGCTGGTGCTGGTGTTCGGGCTCCTTCTCCTGTCCCCCTGGCGCTACCGGGGGCCGCGGCCCCTGCCGCTGAACCTCGCGGTCGGGGCGCTGGGCGGGCTGCTCAAGGGGGCCACGGGCATGTCGGGGCCACCCATCATCCTCTACTTCCTTTCCGGTCCGGAGGAGGCGCGGCGCCACCGGGCCAACCTCATCCTGTTCTTCGGGCTGATCGCGATCGTGGCCGTGGTCCCGCCCCTGCTGGCCGGGCTGATCGATGCGACGGCGATGATCCGCACGGCCGTGCTGCTGCCGCTGATGGTGATGTGCGTCCGGCTGGGGGCGCGACTGTTCCACGTGATTCCCACCGCCTGGTACCGCCGCTGCGCCTTCGGCGCGCTGGTGCTGGCCGGCGGCATCGCGCTGGCCGCATAGGCCCCGCCCTTGCGGAGGGTGGGGGTGGGGAGCCAAGTTCCCCTTTCCACTCCTCTCCTTTCCCCCTGGGAGCGCCCCCCTCCATGCTCGATCCGTTCGGCCGGCGGATCTCCTATCTCCGCGTCTCGGTGACGGACCGCTGCGACCTTCGCTGCGTCTATTGCATGGCCGAGGACATGACCTTCCTGCCGAAGAAGGAGCTTCTCACCCTGGAGGAGCTGGAGCGGCTCTGTGGCGCCTTCATCGACCTGGGTGTCGAGCGCATCCGCCTGACGGGCGGGGAGCCGCTGGTGCGGCGCGGGGTGATGCAGCTGTTCCAGGGGCTGGGGCGGCGCATCGGCGGCGGCGGCGGCCTCCAGGAGCTGACGGTCACCACCAACGGCACGCAGCTGACCAAGATGGCGGACGACCTGTTCCGCGCGGGCGTGCGGCGGATCAACGTGTCCATGGACACGCTGGACCCCGCCGCCTTCGCCGCCGTGACGCGCTGGGGCAAGCTGGACCAGACGCTGGACGGCATCTTCGCCGCCAAGGCCGCCGGGCTGGACGTGAAGATCAACGCCGTGGCGCTCCGCGGCGTGAACGAGCACGAATACGACCGCATGATCGCCTGGTGCGGCGAGCACGGCTTCGACCTGACGCTGATCGAGACCATGCCCATGGGCGACATCTCCGGCGACCGCACGGACCAGTACCTGCCGCTTTCCGCCGTGCGGCGCCGCATCGCCGAGCGCTGGACCCTGCTGCCGAGCGAGCACCGCACGGGCGGCCCCGCCCGCTACGACACGGTGGCCGAAACCGGGCGGCGGCTCGGCTTCATCACGCCCATGACCCACAACTTCTGCGAATCCTGCAACCGCGTGCGCCTGACCTGCACGGGCACCCTGTACATGTGCCTGGGCCAGGAGGACGCGGCGGACCTGCGCGCGCCGCTGCGCGACCCCTCGGTGGGCGATGCGGGCTTGCGGGATGCGATCCTCTCGGCCATTGCCCGCAAGCCGAAGGGGCATGACTTCGTCATCGGGCGCGATGCCCGCCCCTCGGTCGGCCGGCACATGAGCGTGACGGGCGGTTAGCGCGACAGGAGTGATGCGGCGTGCTGAATTCGGAACTCGTCGCCCGGCTGGCGATCCCCGGTCTGCCGGAATGGAGCGGGCTCGTCATCCTGCTGCTGGCGCTGCTCTTCGTGCTGGCCTTCGTGATGATGCCCTTCAGCGTCTTCGGCACCAAGTCGCGGCTGGACGCGATCGAGGCGCAGCTGGACGAGGTGCAGCAGGAGATCCGAAGCCTGGCGCTGCGCCTGCCCGAGCCCGGGGGAATGCGCCGCCGGCCCATCGCCGCCGAGGACGCCTATGACGACTCGCCCCTCGCCCGCTCCGAGGCCTCCCTGCGGGATGCGCAGGCGCGCGAGGCCCATCTGCGGGAGGAGCGCGCCCCGCGGATGACCCCGCCCATCCCGCCCCCGCCCGCCTGGCCCGAGCCGGGCCGCGAGGGCGGCCGGGAGGCCGGGCGCCGGGCCGAGCCGCGGCTGGGCCCGCCGCGCCGGTAAGCGGCTCAGTTGCCGGCCGCGTCCAGCAGCCGGTCCGCGGTCTCGATCAGCCTGTCCCGCCAGGCCAGTGGCTCCAGCCATCGCGGCGGGATCCCTTCCAGTCCGTAGAGCGCGCCGGCCAGCTGCCCGGTGACGGCGCCCACCGAATCGGCGTCCTCGCCCAGGTTGACGGCGCGCACGAGCGCCGCCTCGAAGCTGGTTGTGCCCTCGATCGCCCAGAGCGCGGCCTCCATCGTGTGCACCACGTAGCCGGAGGACCGGATGGCGGCCCTTGGCCGGCCGCGCCAGGTGCCGGCGGCGATGGCCGCGACCGCGGGCTCCCCCTGCCATGGGCGTGGGGCGAGCACGGCCTCCCTCCCCTTCCCCGCCAGCGCGTCCCGCAGCAGGTCCGCGAGCAGGGCGCAGCCTTCCAGGGCCTCGGGCGCGGCATGGGTGGTGCGGCCCTGTTCCACCGCGATCCGCCGCGCCTCCGCGCCGTCCCGCGCCGCCAGCACCGCCGGGGCGAGGCGCATGACCGAGCCGTTGCCGGCGGAGCGGGGATCGGTGGAGCCGGCAAAGGGGTTCCCGTCGAGGCGGAAGCGCGACAGGGCATCGCGCGTGGCGATGCCGATGTCGAAGCAGGTGCCGGTGCAGGACAGCGCGCCCTCCCGCCACCAGGCGACGAAGCGCTCCATGAGGTCGCGGGGATCGAGGGCGGGATGGGCGATCAGGCTCTCGGCGAGGGCGAGGGCCATGCTGGTGTCGTCGGTCCACTGGCCGGGCTCCAGGCCGAAGGGGCCGCCGCCGGTCATCTCGCCGTGGTGGGGATGCTGGTCGCGCCGGGAGAATTCCAGCGTGGTGCCCAGGGCATCGCCCACGGCGAGGCCGAGGAGCGCGCCGCGGGCGCGGTCCCGGCGGGCGGGGGCGGCCATCAGCCCGCCTCGATCCCCGCGCTGCGCACGATCTGCTCCATGGCCGCGCGCTGGGCGGCGACATAGGCGGTGAAGGCCTCGGGATCGGTGCCCAGGGGAATGGCGCCGAGCGCGTCCAGGCGCTGCTTCACCGTCTCGTCCGCCAGCGCCGCGCGGGCGGCCTCGAACAGGCGCTGCACCACGGGGCGCGGCGTGCGGGCGGGGGCGTAGAGGCCGTTCCACTCGTTCAGCTCGTAGCCGGGGAAGCCCTGCTCGGCGATGGTCGGGACGTCCGGCAGCGGCGGGATGCGGGTGCTGGTGGTGACGCCCAGCGCGCGCAGCCGGCCGTCCCGCACGAGCTGGAGGGAGGAGGAGACGGTGCCGAACACAAAGGCGGTGCTGCCGCTCATCATGTCCTGCAGCGCCGCGGTGCCGCCGCGGTAGGGAACGTGCTGGATGTCGAGCCCGGCGCGCTGGAGGAAGAGGGCGGCCGCCAGATGCGCCGCCGTGGCATTGCCCGAGGAGCCGTAGGACAGGTTGGGCTGGCCCTTCGCCCAGGCGACGAACTCGGCGACCGTGCGGGCCGGAACCTTGGCGGGGTCCACAACCAGGAGCTGGGGCAGCACCACGACCTGGCTGATGGGCGCGAAGGCGGTGGCGTAGTCGAAGGGCATGCCGCGGAGGACGAAGGGGTTCACCACATGGGCGAGGGCATCGACCATGATGGTGTGGCCGTCCGGCGCGGAGCGGGCGAGTTCGCCGGCGCCGAGGCTGCCGCCCGCGCCGGGGCGGTTCTCCACCACGACCGGCTGGCCCAGCGCGGCGCCCATGGGCACCGCGAGAAGGCGGGCCGTGGTGTCCACGCCACCGCCGGGGGTGTAGGGCGCGAGCAGGCGGATCGGGCGGCTGGGCCAGGGCGCCTGGGCCTGGGCGGGGCCGGCGTGCAGCGCCGGCAGGGCGAGCGAGGCGCCGCCGAGGGCGAGCGAGGCGCCGCCGAGGCTCAGGGCAGCGCGGCGCGTGGTGTTCGGCATGGTGGTTCCTCCGTTTTCCCCTTCTAGCGGGAATCGGCGGGCCGCGCGCGGGGGCCGCCCATCGAAGCCGGCGGCGGCATGGCCTATCCTGCGCCCATGCCGCCCCGCCGCCCCTCCGCCCCCGATGACCTGTTCGGCGCCGCCGCCCCGCCGCCGGAGGCGCGGGCCGAGGGGCCTCGGCCGCTGGCGGACCGGCTGCGGCCGCGGACGCTGGCGGATGTCGTCGGGCAGGAGCAGCTGCTGGGGCCGCAGGGATCGCTCAGCCGGATGCTCGGGCGGGGGGCGCTGGCCTCCCTGATCCTGTGGGGGCCGCCGGGGGTGGGGAAGACCACCATCGCCCGGCTGCTGGCGGAGGCGGCGGGGTTGCGCTTCGCCTCGCTGTCCGCGGTGTTCTCCGGGGTGGCCGACCTCAAGCGGGCCTTCGACGAGGCGCGGATGCGGCGGGCGAGCGGGCAGGTGACGCTGTTGTTCGTGGACGAGATCCATCGCTTCAACCGGGCCCAGCAGGACGGCTTCCTGCCGGTGGTGGAGGACGGGACCGTGGTGCTGGTGGGGGCGACCACCGAGAATCCCTCCTTCGCGCTGAACGGGGCGCTGCTGTCGCGCTGCCAGGTGATGGTGCTCAAGCGGCTGGACGACGCGGCGCTGGAGCTGCTGCTGGAGCGGGCCGAGGCGGAGGGCGGGCGCCCGCTGCCGCTGGACGAGGCCGCACGGGCCACGCTGCGCGCCATGGCGGATGGCGACGGGCGGTATCTGCTGAACATGGCGGAGCAGTTGCAGGCGCTGCCGGCGGGGACGCGGGCGCTGGACGTGGCGGGGCTGTCCTCGCTGCTGGCGCGCCGCGCCGCGCTCTACGACAAGGACCGGGAGGAGCACTACAACCTCATCTCGGCCCTGCATAAGTCGCTGCGGGGATCCGACCCCGACGCGGCGCTGTATTGGTTCGCGCGGATGATCAAGGGCGGCGAGGACGCGCGCTACATCGCGCGGCGGCTGCTGCGCTTCGCCTCCGAGGATGTGGGCGCGGCGGACCCGGCCTCGCTGACCCTGGCGCTGGCGGCCTGGGAAACCTATGAGCGGCTGGGCAGCCCGGAGGGGGAGCTGGCGCTGGCGCAGCTGGTGCTGCACCTGGCGGCGGCGCCCAAGTCCAACGCAGCCTATGTGGCCTGGAAGGCGGCACAGGCGGCGGCGGGGGAGACGGGGAGCCTGATGCCGCCCGCCAACATCCTGAACGCGCCGACGACGCTGATGAAGAGCCTCGGTTACGGGCGCGACTATGCCTATGACCACGACACGGAGGAGGGTTTCTCCGGCGCCAACTACTTCCCCGACGGGATGGAGCGGCTGCGGCTTTACCGGCCGACGGAGCGGGGGGCGGAGGCGCGGGTGGCGCGGCACCTGGAGCGGCTGGCGGCTCTCAGGGAGGAGAAGCGGTGAACCCGCTCTCGGCGGTGCCACTGCTCTGCGTGGCGGCGGGGGGCGCGGTGGGCTCTGTTCTGCGCCACCTCGTGGGGGTCTTGGCGCTGCGGCACCTCGGCGCGGATTTTCCCTGGGGGACGCTGGCGGTGAACGTGGCGGGGAGCCTGGTGATCGGAATCGTGGGCGGCGCGGTGGCGGCGGGCGCGGCGCTGGCGCCGGAGATGCGGCTGTTCCTGGTGACGGGCGTCCTGGGCGGGTTCACGACCTTTTCGGCCTTCTCGCTGGACACGGGGGCGCTGTTCGGGCGCTCGCCGGCGCTGGCGGCGGCCTATCTCGGCGTGACGATCGCGGGGGGGCTGGGGGCTTTCGCGGTGGGCTGGTTCACGGGGCAGAGGGTGGCATGAGCGGGACGGTGCGGCGGCAGGCGCCGGCGGCGGCGCGGAACCGGGGACCGATCCTGGCGGTGCTGCGGGACTGGCTGCCGGCGGAGGGGCTGGTGCTGGAGGTGGCGAGCGGCTCGGGCGAGCACGCCGTGCATTTCGCGGAGGCGTTGCCCGGGCTGGTGTTCCAGCCGAGCGATCCGGATGCGGGGGCGCTGGCGAGCATCGACGCCTGGGCGGAGGAGGCGGCGAACATCCGCGGGGCCGTGCGGCTGGACGCGGCCTCCGCCGACTGGCCGGTGGGGGCGGTGGATGCGGTGGTCTGCATCAACATGATCCACATCGCGCCCTGGGCGGCGGCCGAGGGGCTGGTGCGCGGCGCGGCGGCGCGGCTGCCATCGGGCGGGCCGCTGGTGCTTTACGGGCCTTACCGGGTGGGCGGCGCGCACACGGCGCCGAGCAACGCGGCCTTTGACGCCGACCTGCGGGCGCGCGACCCGGCCTGGGGCGTGCGGGACCTGGAGGCGGTGGCGGCGCTGGCCGGGGATGCGGGCTTCGGGGCGCCGGAGGTGCGGGCGATGCCGGCGAACAACCTGATGCTGCGGTTCCGCCGGGCGTAGGTCAGCTTCGCGAGGGCTTCTTGCCGTGCGAGGCGTCGGGGGTGCCGCGGAAGAGGGACATGTGGGTGTGGGTGGCGACCCAGGGCTCGCCGGTGGCGCCGCGCGCGAAGGTGACGGTGGCGCGGCCCAGGCGGTCGAAGGGGGTGCCGTCCTCGCGGTAGCCGGTGGAGTCCCAGACGGCCATGCCGGTGGCGTGGAGGCGGTCGGGCGAGACCACGGCCTGCACGCCGTCGAGCCGCCAGGTGAAGCCGTCGATGGTGGGCCAGACGCGGCGCCACTGGTTGGCCTCGGCCTGGTCGCGGCCGTGGAGGAAGTCGCTGTGGGTGCCGAAGGCGATGAAGTCCTCGGCGAAGAGGCGGCGGGCGGGGGCGAAGTCCACGGCGCGGACGTGGTCGGCCAGCTCGCGGAACCAGTCGCGGATCAGGGCGATGTCCTGGGGATCGACGGGGGTGGCGGCCTTCACGGGCATGCGGGCGGTTCTCTCCTGGGGCCCACCGTTTGAGGACGGGGACGGGGCGTCGCGCAAGGGGCGGGTTCAGGGCGCATGGACCTCGTGGAGGAGGACGCGCTCCCGGCGGTTGCGGGCGGGTGCGTGGTCCAGGCGCTCGCCGGCGGGGTGCATGCCGAGGGCGCGCATGACCGCGAGGGAGGCGTGGTTGTCGGGCTGGGCGGCGGCCTCCACCGTGGCGACGCCCAGGCGGGCGAAGGCGACGGGAAGGAGGGCGGTGGCGGCCTCGCGGATGAAGCCCTGGCCCTGGTGGGGCTCGGCGCACCACCAGCCCATGGTGGCGCGGGCGGGGTCGGCGCGCTTGCGGAGGGCGTGGACCCATCCGACCAGGGTGGCGTCCGCGCTGCGGAGGACGGTGCAGGCGAGGCCGAGGGAGCGCCATTCGGCGATGCGGGCCTCCATGCGGGCCGCGGTCCAGGGAAGGGGCCAGGCGGCGAGGCGCGCGGAGATGGCGGGGGTCATCAGGGCGGCGAGCGGGGCGGCGTCGTCGCGGGTGGCGGGGCGCAGGGTGAGGCGTGGGGTCTGGATGGGCGGGAAGCGATGGGCCGACACAGGGGTTTATTTTCCTTTGCTTCGGCGTGAATTCCTTACTATCTTACCATCTTACCCCGGGTGGAGGGCGTTCGATGCTGCCGAGAACCGCGAAGCTGACGAGCAAGAACCAGTTGACCCTGCCCAGGCGCGTGGTGGAGGCGCTGGGCTGGCCGACGCATTTCCGGGTGCAGGTGGTGCAGGGGGCGCTGGTGCTCTGGCCGGGGCGGGTGGTGACGGCGGACCAGGTGCCGGCGGGCGGCGATGCGGGGGAGCGTGGCATGGGGAGCCGGGCAAAGTAAAGGTATATTTGCCTAGAGAGGCTGTGCGGCCTTGACGCACTGGGATCGATCACGGCGGGCGTGACGCGCGGGCACGCCCCGGCGCACCATCGGCGAGGCCTGGACGGAGCCCGCGCGAGGGCGCCCTGCGGCCGGGCCGCGTGCCCACCGTTTTTGGGCGCGGCGCGTTTCTTGGTATGGGCTGAGCCGATGACCATCGCACTGCGCACCGTTTCCCCCGACGAGGCCGACCTCCGGCTCGACCGCTGGTTCCGCCGGCACCATCCCAACCTGACGCAGGGGGCGCTGCAGAAGATGCTGCGGACCGGGCAGGTGCGGGTGGACGGAAAGCGGGCGGAAACGGGGACGCGGCTGCAGCCCGGGCAGGAGATCCGGGTGCCGCCGATGCCGGAGGCGCCCTCCCCCGAGCCGGCGCGGCCCGCCGTTTCCGAGCGGGACGCGGGGATGCTGGAGCGGGCGGTGATCTATCGCGACGATTCGGTGATCGCGATCGACAAGCCGCACGGGCTGCCCGTGCAGGGCGGGCCCAGCATCGCGCGGCACCTGGACGGGATGCTGGACGCGCTGCGCTTCGGGCACGAGGAGCGGCCGCGGCTGGTGCACCGGCTGGACAAGGATACCTCGGGGGTCCTGCTGCTGGCGCGGAGCGGGCTGGCGGCCGCGAAGCTGGCGGCGGCCTTCCGCGGGCGGGACGCGCACAAGACCTACTGGGCGCTGGTGGTGGGGCGGCCGCACCCGCTGGCCGGGCGGATCAACATGGCGCTGGCGCGGCAGGGCGGGCCGCGGGGGGAGCGGACGGGACCCGCGGAGGAGGGCGAGGACGGGGCGGTGGCGATCACCGACTTCCGGGTGGTGGACAATGCGCGCAAGCATGTGTCCTGGCTGGAGATGAACCCGCTGACGGGGCGGACGCACCAGTTGCGCGTGCATGCCGCGGCGGCGCTGAAGTGCCCGATCCTGGGGGACGGGAAGTACGGGGGCGCGGCGGCGCATCTGGAGGGGATGTCGGGGCTGCTGCACCTGCACGCGCGGACGATCGAGCTGCCGCACCCGGAGGGGGGGACGCTGTCGGTTTCGGCGCCCTTGCCGCCGCATATGAACGAGAGCTTCGCGTTTCTCGGCTTCGACCGGCCCAAGACGCCGCAGGCGAAGCGGGTTCGCTGACGTTCTCAGCGCGGTTGTTTCTGCTGGAGTGTGATGCATGACCCTGCCCGCGCGCGCCCGAGGTTCCCGGCGGTGGCGGCCCTGGCTGATCGGGCTCGGCGTGCTCGCGGTCGGGGTGCCCGTGGCGGGCTATGCGGGGCTGCTGCTGCTGGTGCGGTCGGACGCGATCCGGCCGCGGGTGGAGGCGGCGGTGCGGGCGGCCACGGGGCGGGCGTTCAGCCTGACCGGCCCGGTGGGGGTGAAGCTTTCCCTGGTGCCGACGATCACGCTGGACGGGCCGGTTCTGGCCAATGCGCCCGGCGGTTCCAGGCCGGAGATGCTGCGGGCGCGGCGGGTGGAGGCGGAGGTGGCGCTGATGCCGCTCCTGTCCCGCCGGGTGGAGCTGCGGCGCCTGGTGCTGGTGGAGCCCGACCTTCTGCTGGAGGTGGATGCGGCCGGGCGCGGGAACTGGCAGTTCGACCGCGCGCCGCGGCCGGACGCGGCGCCCGGGCCGGCGGCGGCGCCGTCGCGGCCCTTCGGGCTGGATGTGGAGGCGGTGGCGGTCGAGGGCGGGCGGGTCACCTGGCGTTCCGGGGGGCGCGAGGAGGTCGTGGGGGTGCCGCGGCTGGTGCTGCGGGGCTCCGGGCAGGGGATTTTGGCCGAGGGGCGGGTGGCCGCGCGCGGGGTGGAGGCCACGGTGAACGGCTCCACCGG
>Ga0210040_10006155_pt1 | contig 15029 bp, 12 predicted proteins | sample CryGeyCG12114_NA_FD_185462 | JGI IMG/M metagenome (GOLD analysis project Ga0210040, IMG submission 185462) | Groundwater microbial communities from aquifer - Crystal Geyser CG19_WC_8/21/14_NA (SPAdes) (version 2) | ecosystem: Environmental > Aquatic > Deep subsurface > Groundwater | place: USA... | reverse complement strand
GACGCGACCGCGTCGTGCACGATCTTGCGCTCGAACGGGTTCATCGGCTCGAGGGAGACGCGCTCACCGGCGCTGCGGACCTGCTCGACCGCGTCGGAGGCGACCTTGAGCAGCTGCTGGCGCCGGGTGTCGCGGTAGCCGGCGACGTCGAGCATCAGTCGGCTGCGGTTACCGGTCTCGGTCATCACAGCGAGCCGGGTGAGCTCCTGGAGCGCGTCGAGGACCGAACCGTCCGGGCCGACGAGCACCTGGGACTCGCTGACGATGGAGACGTGCGCCCGGTCGCCCTCGATGAAGGTGTCGATGTCGCCGTCGAGGTCGGCGATGTCGAGCAGCTCCTCGAGGTAGTCCGCGGCCACCTCGGCCTCGGTCTCCAGCGGGTTCTCCGGGCCGTCCTCGTCCTCGTCGTCGTCCGCGTCGTCCGCCGACGTCGCGACCGCCGTGTCACCCGTGGCCACGCTGAGGTCGTCGGTCACGGAGCTGTCGCCGCTCTCGACGACGGTGGTCTCCACGCCGACGCCCTCCTCGGCCTCGCCGCCGGCCTGCGCGGGCTCACGGGACGTGTCGGACTCGCTGTACGGGGACTCGCTCATGGGACAACCTTTCCTCCGCGGGCCAGGCCCGTGGCGCACTCCGGAACCGCCTACGGTGCGGCCCGGTCTGGTCCGGCCCCACGACGCGGGTCACGTCGAGCGGGGCCGGTGGGTTCTGGGGTCAGGGACGGCGCTGCGACCTGGGCTGCTTGCGCGGCTGCTGACGCGCCACCCGCGGTGCGCTCGGCGCCGCGTGGCTGCCGTTGCTGCTCGGCTCGGCGACGGCCACGCCGCCACGACCCGTCTCGACGGCCGGCTCGGCGACGTGCCGGTGGCTCTCGTGACGCTGGCGCCGCTCCTCCCACGCCGCGAAGGCGGGGGTGCCGGGCGCCGGGTTGCGCCGGATGACGTAGAACTGCTGCGCCATCGTCCACAGGTTCGAGGTGAACCAGTAGATGAGGACGCCGACCGGGAAGTTGATGCCGCCGACGGCGAAGATCAGCGGGAAGACGTACAGCATGATCTTCTGCTGCTGAGCGAACGGGCCCTCGAGGGCCTCCATCGGCATGTTCTTGCGCATCAGCTGCAGCTGCGTGATGAACAGCGTCACCGTCATCGCGATGATCAGGCCGAGCGTCAGCAGATGGACGCTGGTGATGCCGTTCGCAAAGCCGACCTTGGTGAACGTGTCGGAGATCCGGGCGCCGAAGATCGTCGAGCTGTTCAGCGAGTCGAGCAGCTCGGGGTGGATCCGGAGCCAGTGGCCGCGGGGGATGTCGCGGGCCGCGCCGTCGAGCACCCGGAACAGCGCCAGGAAGATCGGCATCTGGATCAGCAGCGGCAGGCAGGAGGCCAACGGGTTGGCGTTGTTCTCCTTGTAGAGCTTCATGGTCTCCGCGCCGAGCTTCTCGCGGTCGTGACCGTACTTCTTCTGCAGCTCGCGGACCTTCGGCTGCAGCAGCTGCATCGAGCGCGACGACTTGATCTGCTTGACGAACAGCGGGATCAGGGCGACACGGATGACGACGGTCAGGGACACGATCGAGAGGGCCCAGGTCCAGCCGTTGCCCGCGCCGAAGACCGGCGACCACAGCGAGTGGAACAGGACCAGGATCCCGGAGACGACCCAGTACAGCGGCTGGATGATCGTGCTGCCGATGGAGACGAAGGGGTCCCAGATCGACAAGGAGGTCAACAACGGGCTGAGCATCAGGTCACCCTCTGCAGGACTGGCGAGTGGTCGGAAGGGTCGTGTTCGGCGTGCCCGTCGGCCGCCTGTGCCGTGAGCAGCGCCTGCTCCTCGTGCCACTCCGGCGTCCCCGGCACGGGGTCGAAGCCCCCGGGGGTCCAGGGGTGGCAGCGGAGCAGCCGTCGGCCGGCCAACCAGCTGCCCTTGACCGCGCCGTGGACCTCGACGGCCCGCAACGCGTACGCGGAGCAGCTCGGGTAGTAGCGGCAGACGTTGCCGTAGAGCGGGCTCACCACGAGACGGTAGGCCTTCAGCAGCCCGATCAGCACGTGCTTCACGGCGATGTCCGGGCAGGACCAGGGGTCAGCCGGTGCAGCGCCTGGCTCCAGGCGGAGGACAGGTCACCCTCGAGCCGCGCCGGGGTCGTGGCCGCGCCGGGCAACGCCCGGACGACCACGTCCTGCGCGGACGTCGAAGCGACCAGCTCCTGCGCCACCAGGTGACGGAGCCGGCGCTTCACGCGGTTGCGGACGACGGCACCGCCGACGGCCTTGGAGACGACGAAGCCGACCCGGCTCTGCTCACCCGTGCCCCTCGCGGCGTGCACCACCAGCGTCGGTCGTCCGGCGCGGACCCCAGACCGGGTCACACGGCGGAAGTCGGCCGACTCGTGCAGGCGTGACGCTCGAGGAAGCACCGGGTGTGGAGAGGTGCGCTCAGGCGGAGAGCTTGGCGCGGCCCTTTTCGCGGCGGGCGGACAGGATCGCGCGCCCGGCGCGGGTCCGCATCCGGAGCCGGAAGCCGTGGGTACGGCTGCGACGCCGGTTGCTCGGCTGGAAGGTGCGCTTGCTCACGGGAGTACTCCCCAGGTGTTCGAGATCGTGGTCGGACGGCTCGTCCTCACCGGCTGGGCACCAGACCCAGGGGCAGGAACGAGCGTGCCGCTGCTCACAGCGACTTCCCAACGGTACGGGTGGGCCCCAAAGGCGTCAAACCGGTGCACCCATCCGCTCAGCGGTGACTCGAGCCTCTGTCCAGCCGACACGCCGGGCGATCCGACATTGGTCGTCCCGCAGGCTTGCATCGCAGAGTTTCGGGTTGCTAGCGTCGCGCCTCGCCTTCACTTCACGTCGTGCCACGGGCCTCGGGGGTTGCTCCGCGGTACGTCCCCACCTTGTCCCGGTGCCCCCGGGAGATGTCGGTGCACGCATGCACAGGTTGTGGACAACACTGTGGAGTGAGACTGACCGACAGACACTGAGCACACCGTCCGTCGGATGGCGTCGACCCCCCTCGGGTGTTGTGCGTCCTCGGGTGGAGTCGATGGAGAGGCACGGGAACCGGGTGAGCGACGTCGTCGACAGCAGCGCACCGCCAGCGATGGCGGCGTTCGACCAGGTGGTGCTGCAGGCATCGCCGGAGCTGCGCCGGTGGCTGGACAACGCCAAACCCCTCAACGTCCACGACGACGTGATGATCATCGCGGTGCCGAGCAACTTCGCCCGGAACCTGCTCGAGGTGCGCTTCCGCACGCACGTCGAGGGCACGCTGGCCGGGGTCTACGGCCGGCCGATGAAGATCATGGTGACCGTCGACGACAGCCTGAACCCGTCCCCGTCGGCGATCGAGCTCGACCAGGAGGCGTCCCGCGACGAGGCCTCCCGCGACCGGGGCCCCTCGGACGAGCGCGAGCCGCTGGACCCCGTCCGTACGCGAGCCTCCGACGAGGACCTCGACGAGCCGGCCGACGAGCCCGCGGCCCCCGGCACCGGGCGCAACGTGGTCACCGCCGCGCAGGAGAGCGCGCGGGCGGACAACACCCACACGACCAACGGGTTCCGCGGGCCGCGCAAGGACATCGGCGCCCGGCTGAACCCGAAGTACACCTTCGAGACCTTCGTCATCGGCCCGTCCAACCGCTTCGCGCACGCCGCCGCGATCGCCGTCGCGGAGAACCCGGGCAAGTCGTACAACCCGCTGACCATCTACGGCGACTCCGGGCTGGGCAAGACCCACCTGCTGCACGCGCTCGGGCACTACGTCCGCAGCTACTTCGAGACCACGCGGGTCCGCTACGTCTCGACCGAGGAGCTGACGAACGACTTCATCAACTCGATCAGCCAGAACAAGGGCGCCGAGTTCCGTCAGCGCTACCGCGACGTCGACGTCCTGCTGATCGACGACATCCAGTTCCTGGAGGGCAAGGAGCAGACGCAGGAGGAGTTCTTCCACACCTTCAACACGCTGCACAACGCCGAGAAGCAGATCGTGATGACCTCCGACCGGCCGCCGAAGCTGCTCGAGAACCTCGAGCCGCGCCTGCGCAGCCGATTCGGCTGGGGCCTGATCACCGACGTCCAGGCGCCCGACCTCGAGACCCGGATCGCCATCCTGCGCAAGAAGGCCGCCCAGGAACGCCTCGTGGCCGGACCCGACGTGCTGGAGTTCATCGCGACCCGGATCCAGACGAACATCCGTGAGCTCGAGGGCGCCCTGATCCGCGTCACGGCCTTCGCCAGCCTCAACCGGCAGCAGGTCGACCTGAGCCTGGCCGAGATCGTCCTCAAGGACCTGATCCCCGAGGGCGGCGAGGCCCAGATCACCAGCAGCATGATCATGGCCCAGACGGCGTCCTACTTCGACATCACCATCGACGACCTCTGCGGCGGCAGCCGCACCCAGCAGCTCGTCAACGCCCGCCAGATCGCGATGTACCTCTGCCGCGAGCTCACCGACCTCTCGCTGCCCAAGATCGGCCAGCAGTTCGGCGGCCGCGACCACACGACCGTCATGCACGCCGACCGCAAGATCCGTACGCAGATGGGCGAGAAGCGCAGCACCTTCAACCAGGTGACGGAGCTGACGAACCGGATCAAGCAGCAGGCCTCTCAGAGGTAGTTCGCTTCGCTCTGCCTCGGGCTCCTGAGCCCCTCCTTCACGGCCGCCTTCCGGCCGGCTCTACCTCGTTCGGTGAAGGCATCGGTTCGGCTCGCGTCCGTGCGCTGCCGCACCTGACGTCGAACCCCCCTGAGCTCGTCGAAGGGCCTCGAAGAGGTTGGCTTTTGCACACCTTCCGTGACGCCAACCACTTCGTGGCCCTTCGACAGGCTCAGGGGGCGTTCTTCAAACGGATGAACCGCGGCCGCAGCGGAGAGCCGGGCGCGTCCACATCAGCGACGAGGGCCGGACGCGACCACCCCGAACGTCACGTCGAAGGACGGCGTCCGGGGCGCCGTGCCCCGGTGCCGCCCGGCACACAACGCGACCCAGAATTAGCGGCAGAACAAGGAACTAGTCGCCGATCGTGTCGCGCCCGCGCTTGACCAGCAGAGGGTCGGCGGGGAAGACGACCGAGGGGTCCTTGCCGTCGTAGTCGAACTGGTTCAGGAAGAAGCGCATCGCGTTGATGCGGGCGGACTTCTTGTCGTTGCTCTTGATCGTCGTCCAGGGGGCGTCGTCGGTGTCCGTGGCGGCCAGCATGGCCTCCTTGGCCTCCGTGTAGGCGTCCCAGCGGTCCAGGGACTCGATGTCCATGGGGGAGAGCTTCCAGCGGCGTACGGGGTCGACCTGGCGGATCGCGAAGCGGGTCCGCTGCTCCTGCTGCGTCACCGAGAACCAGAACTTGGTCAGGTGCACGCCGCTCTCGGCGAGCATCTCCTCGAAGAGCGGCGCGTGGCGCAGGAACAGCTCGTACTCGGCGGGGGTGCAGAAGCCCATGACCCGCTCGACCCCGGCGCGGTTGTACCAGGACCGGTCGAACAGGACGAGGTCGCCGGCGGTGGGCAGGTGGGTCACGTAGCGCTGGAAGAACCACTGGCCGAGCTCGGTCGTGGTCGGCTTGGTCAGCGCGACGACGCGGGCGGAGCGCGGGTTGAGGTGCTCCATGAACCGCTTGATGGTGCCGCCCTTGCCGGCGGCGTCGCGGCCCTCGAAGAGGATCACGTGCTTCTGGCCGGTCTCGCCGATCCAGTACTGGAACTTCAGCAGCTCGATCTGCAGCTGGTACTTCTGCTCCTCGTAGACGTCGCGCTCCATGCGCTCGGCGTACGGGTAGCCCTCCCGCCAGCTCTCGATGGGGTCGCCGTCGGGCCCGATGAGGTCCGGGTCCGACCCGTGCTCGTCGTGGCGGACGGTGTAGCCCGACGAGATGAGGTCGTCGAGGTACTCCCGGAAACCTTCGCGGATGATCGTCACGTCATGCTCCTTCCCTGCTGCGGCCGTCGCACACGGGTGCGCCGCGCCGCTCTCGGGGGCCAGTGTCGGCCCCGTCGGGGTGAGGTCGGGCGACGCCTGCATGAACAGCGGGTGACGCCGCCGCCAGGGGGTGCCGGAAGCCCGTCGAGAGCCCCCTCGGAAGCGTTACCGATCGGCCGGTCACGATCAGGTGACGCACGACCCACACCTGGGGACAACGGTGTGGACAGATGTGGATGTCACGACTTTCCGCGGGGACGACGCGTGAACAGCTCCGGAGCCCGTGCAGCCTGTCCGCAAATCCTTCCCGTGTAGTTCCACGTCTTCCACATCCGGCTCCCGAGCCTCATCGGTGGGCTGACCAGCGCGGACGTGTGGTTCTCCACAGTGCCCACAGCACCTACGAAGACGATGAAGAGAGAGATAGGAAAAGATGAGTCTGAGTCAGAAGGCCCTCGCGCTGTGCACAGCGGGGTCTCGACGAACCCGAGAGCGGAGATAGACCGGTGGGTCTGTTCGACAAGCTGTTCCGACGCAAGACCGACGACGACGACGGCGAGGAGACGGTCATCGCCCTCGACGTCGAGGCCCGGCGGCCCCAGCTGCTCCGCCTCGAGCAGGCGCTCGACGCGCTGTCCCGCACGATGCGCGAGGTGCAGAGCGTCGACAACCCGGGCTGGCGCGGCCGGGTGAACGAGTACAGCCGGCTGGCCGGCGACTGCTCGGTGATGCGCCGGGGGACGCCGACCCGCGAGGGTGTGCTCGACCTGGTCTTCGAGATCCGTCCGGTCTTCACCGGGGTGGCACCGGACGGGCTCGAGGTCCTGGGTCCGCTCCAGGACGAGGTGCTCGCGGCCGCGGAGGACCTGCGGCAGCTGCGCCCCGGCGAGAAGGCCTGACAGCCGTCCCGCCGGGTCTGCCCGGTCGCTGGTCGGCCGTGGGGGCGCGTCCTCGCTATGCTCTGCGTGCTCACGACCCGGTCGCGCCTGCTGCTGGTGGTCAGAGCAGTCTGTCGAGGAGGACGCGTGAAGATCAGGCTCGAGCGCGACGTGCTGGCCGAGGCCGTCCAGTGGGCGGCCCGCAGCCTGCCCGTGCGGCCGAGCGTCCCGATCCTCGCGGGCCTGCTGGTGCGGGCCGACGCCGACGGCGTGACGTTCTCCAGCTTCGACTACGAGACCTCCGCGCAGATCAGCGTCAAGGCCGCGGTCGCCGACGAGGGCCAGGCGCTGATCTCGGGCCGGCTGCTGTCGGACATCTCCAAGAGCCTGCCGGCCAAGCCGGTCGACATCACGAGCGACGACAGCCGGATGGAGCTGGTCTGCGGCAGCGCCCGGTTCACGCTGCAGACGCTCCCCGTGGCCGACTACCCGACCCTGCCCTCGATGCCCGAGTCGAGCGGGACCGTGCCGAGCACGGTCTTCGCCCAGGCCGTCGCGCAGGTCGTCGTCGCCGCCGGTCGCGACGAGCTGCTGCCCGTCTTCACCGGAGTCCGCGTCGAGATCGAGGGCGACACGATCTCGCTGCTGGCCACGGACCGCTACCGGATGGCGCTCAAGGAGCTCACCTGGAACCCGGGCTCGCCGCAGCTCTCGGCCACGGCGCTCGTGCCGGCCAAGGTCCTCAACGACACCTCCCGCTCGATGACCGCGGGCGAGGAGGTCACGCTCAGCCTGGCCAGCGCGGGTTCCGGCGACGGGATCATCGGCTTCGAGGGCCACGGCGCAGCGGGGGAGCGGCAGACGACGACGCGCCTCCTGGACGGTGAGTTCCCGAAGGTCCGCCACATCATGAACACCGCGGCCGTGCTCAACGTCCGCGTCAGCACCGCCGAGGTCATCTCCGCCGCCAAGCGCGTCGCCCTGGTCGCCGAGCGGAACACCTCGCTGCGGATGCTCATCGCCGACGGCTCGATCACCCTGGAGGCCGCGACCGGCGACCAGGCCCAGGCGTCCGAGGCGATCGAGGCCGTCGTCGACCAGCCGGAGGGCGGCGAGCTCGCCGTCACCGCGGCCGGCTTCAACCCGAGCTACCTGCTCGACGCGCTCGGGGCGTTCGACACCCCGTACGTGAACTTCGCCTTCACCGCACCGAGCAAGCCGTGCCAGCTGACCGGCGTCCCCACCCTCGACGGCGAGGCGCTGACGGACTACCGGCACGTGATCATGTTGATGAGGTTGCCCTCCTAGTCTCGTTCGCGCCCGCTGCGGCCAAGAACGCCCCCTGAGCCTGTCGAAGGGCCTCGCAGAGGTCGGCTCGGCGTGGTAGCCGACCACTTCGTGGCCCTTCGACGAGCTCAGGGGGCGTTTCCGCAGCGTTGTCGCTCCAGTACGACCCGAACCGCGGGGCCGGGCACGTCACCGCTAGGTTGATCCGCGAAGTCGTCGGCGAAGGAGTCTTGTCATGCAGCTGGGAATGGTCGGCCTGGGCCGGATGGGCGCGAACATCGTCCGCCGCCTGATGCGCGACGGGCACGAGTGCGTCGTGTACGACGTCAACCCCGGCTCGGTGACCGAGCTGGAGGGCGAGGGTGCGGTCGGCTCCGGCTCCATGGAGGAGTTCGTCAGCAAGCTGAGCACCCCGCGCGCCGTCTGGGTGATGATCCCCGCCGGCATCACGGGCAAGATCGTCGACCAGATCTCGCCGCTGCTCGACGAGGGCGACATCATCATCGACGGCGGCAACTCGAACTACCACGACGACGTCCGCCGCGCGGCCAAGCTGCGCGAGCAGGGCATCCACTACGTCGACATCGGCACCAGCGGCGGCGTGTTCGGCCTCGAGCGCGGCTACTGCCTGATGGTCGGGGGGCCCGACGAGGCCGTCTCGTACATCGACCCCGTGCTCAAGACCATCGCGCCGGGATCCGGCGAGATCGACCGCACGCCCGGCCGCAGCGGCGACCTCTCGCAGGAGGAGCAGGGCTACCTGCACTGCGGGAAGTCCGGCGCCGGCCACTTCGTCAAGATGGTCCACAACGGCATCGAGTACGGGATCATGGCCGCGTACGCCGAGGGCCTGAACATCCTGCACAACGCCGACGCCGGCGAGAAGCAGTCCGAGCACTCCGCGGAGATCGCGCCGCTGGAGGAGCCGGAGTTCTACCAGTTCGACATCCCCACGGCCAGGGTCGCCGAGCTGTGGCGCCGCGGCTCCGTCATCTCCTCGTGGCTGCTCGATCTCACCGCCGCCGCGCTGCAGGAGAATCCGGACCTCAACGGTCTCGCCGGCCGCGTCTCCGACTCGGGCGAGGGCCGCTGGACGGTCAAGGCCGCCATCGACGTCGGCGTCCCCGTCCCGGTGCTGGCCGCCTCGCTCTTCGAGCGCTTCGCCTCCCGCGACAACGACAAGTTCGCCAACCAGGTCCTCTCGGCGATGCGCCAGCAGTTCGGTGGCCACCACGAGCTCCCGGCCGGCGACTCCCTGGAGGCCGGCGGCGAGACGGCGGACCAGGCCGGCGGCAAGAACTCGGGTCAGTCCGACTCGGTCTAGCTCCTGCGCGCTCGGGTGTCGGACAGCTCGTGTCCGGCGCCCGAGCGGACCAGGGCCCCTCGCAACCATCCGCCCGGCGCGGCTCCCCCTGGCTCGAGCCGGGCGAGCCGGGCTCCCGCCAGACCCATTCACGCTCCGGGCCCTGGTCCGCTCGGACGCCTTCGGCCTTCCGCCGAGCACGTGGACGTGGCTGGTCGTCCTGGTCCGCACACCCACCGGCCTGGGTCCTTCTGACGGGCGAACTGCCCGGGTGCGGTTGGGCTCGGTACCCGACCCACGGCGGCTGAGCGTCGCCACCAGGCCGCGTCGCGTCTGGACGACCGGACGGTGACGACAACGTTCTTCCGTCGTCACCGGGAGGGAGGAAGACGCGACGGTGAAGGCCGGGTGCGCGAAGGCGCCCTAGATTGGGTGCGTGTTCGTCGACCATCTCCAGCTCGTGGACTTCCGGTCGTACACCGGCGTCGACGTGGCGCTGGGGGCCGGGGTGGTCGTCTTCGTCGGGGCGAACGGGCAGGGCAAGACGAACCTGGTCGAAGCCGTCGAGTCCCTCTCCACGCTGAGCTCGCACCGCGTCTCGTCCGACGTGCCGCTCGTCCGGGCCGGCGCCGAGCGGGCGGTGGCGCGGGCGCGGGTGCAGGCGGGGCTCGACGACCCGCGGCAGCTGCAGCTCGAGGTGGAGATCACGCCGGGCAAGGCCAACCGGGCCCGGTTGAACCGGTCTCCGGTGAAGCGCGCCCGCGAGATCGTCGGGGTGCTGCGCACGGTCGTCTTCTCGCCGGAGGACCTGGCGGTCGTCAAGGGCGACCCGGGGGAGCGGCGGCGGTTCCTCGACGACCTGGTCGTCAACCGCTGGCCGCGGATGGCCGGCGTACGGGCCGACTACGACCGCGTGCTGCGGCAGCGGAACACGCTGCTCAAGTCGCTCAGCGGGCGGATGCGCGGGGCGGCGCCGGGTGCGGACGCGGCGGCGACGCTGGACGTGTGGGACTCCCACCTCGCCGCGGCGGGGGCGGAGCTGCTCGAGGCCCGGCTCACCACGCTGTCGGACGTCGTGCCGCACCTGGCCAAGGCGTACGCGGACATCGCCCCGACCAACAGCGACGCGACCGCGGCGTACACCTCGGCGACGGCGTTCGAGCCGGGCGCGGGGCGCGACGAGCTCACGGCCGCGCTGACCGCGGCGATGGCGGCCCGACGCGGCGACGAGATCGCCCGCGGGGTGTCGCTCGTGGGACCGCACCGCGACGACGTGCTGCTGTCGCTCGGCGTGCTGCCGGCCCGCGGCTACGCGAGCCACGGGGAGTCCTGGTCGCTGGCCCTGGCGCTGCGGCTCGGGAGCCTCGCGCTGCTCCGCGCGGACGGGGTCGAGCCGGTGCTCGTGCTCGACGACGTGTTCGCCGAGCTGGACGCCACCCGTCGTGAGCGGCTGGCGTCGATGGTGAGCGGTGCCGAGCAGGTGATGGTGACGGCGGCGGTGGGCGGCGACGTGCCGGCCGTCCTGTCCGGCCGTCGCTTCAAGGTCGCGAACGGGACGGTGACCGAGGATGACTGAACCGGGCGGCACCCAGCCGAGCGGACCGAAGGACGAGCCGGTGCCGGCGGAGCCCGACGTCGAGCCGCACGACCCGACCGGGCTGAGCCTGGCCCGCGACACGGCCCGCGCGCTGGGGGCACGGTCTCGACGCCGCCGTCCAGCGACCGGTTCGACGCCGCGGCGGAGCGTGGACCCGGTGTCGTCGGGGGCGCACGCCGACGACCGTGACCCGCAGACCCTCTCGCGGGCGGTGCACCGGCTCATCGACGCCAAGGGCTGGGCGGCGGACGTGAACGTCCGCACACTGCTGGCCCGCTGGGCGCTGCTCGTCGGGCCGTCGCTGGCCGAGCACTCCCGCCCGGAGCGGTACGCCGACGCCGAGCTGACCGTGCGTACGGACTCCACGGCCTGGGCGACCCAGCTGCGGCAGATGGCGCCGCAGCTGGTGGCGATGCTCAACGAGCAGCTGGGCACGGACACCGTGCGCCTCGTCCGGGTCCTCGGCCCGGACGCCCCGTCGTGGAAGCACGGCGGACGGTCCGTGCGCGACGGCCGGGGTCCCCGCGACACGTACGGCTGAGCGACACGTACGGCTGAGCGACATGTACGGCGGAGCGCGCGTCCGTCGGCGCGCGCACGGCGAAGGACTAATCGGGTGGCCGGTCCGGTTGCCTCTCTTGCATACTCGGACTAAGCCATTCCTGACGAACGAAGGCACAGCCATGCCCACCCAGCCGACGATCTCGCTGCGCGTGCCCGCGCGCGGTCGCGACGGCGGGGTCCGGACGGGGGCGGCCACCTCGATCTGGCGCTTCCGCTCCTACCTCCTCCCCTACCGCTGGCGCTTCGTCGTCATGCTGGTCGTCTCCCTGCTCGGCATCGGCGCCAGCATCCTCGTGCCGCTGGTGACGCGACGGGTGATCGACGGACCGATCGCCCAGTCCGACCGGCCCGGTCTCTACGCACTGGGTGCGGTGGCCGTGGTCGTCGGCGTCGTCGAGGCCCTGCTGATGTTCATCCGCCGCTGGATCGTGTCGAAGGCGACGCTCGGCGTGGAGACCGACATCCGCGTGCAGATGTACGCCCAGCTGCAGCAGCTGCCGCTGGCCTTCCACTCGCGCTGGGCCTCGGGCCAGCTGCTGTCGCGGATCACGTCCGACCTGTCGGTGATCCGCCGGTTCCTCGGCTTCGGCCTGGTGTTCCTGCTGGTCAACGTGCTGCAGATCATCGTGGTCGTCGCCATCCTCGTGCACCTCTACTGGCCGCTCGGCCTGGTCGTGGTGGCGAGCACGGTCCCGGTGACCTGGGTGTCGCTGCGGACGCAGCGCGTCTACACGAAGCTGTCGCGTGCCGTGCAGGACCAGGGCGGCGACGTGGCGTCGAGCGTGGAGGAGATGGCGCACGCGCACCGCGTGATCAAGTCCTTCGGCCGCGCCGACCACGTCTTCTCCGGCTTCGACCGCCGCAGCGTCCGACTGCACGACACCGCGGTCGAGCGGGTGCGGGTGCAGTCGACCTTCTGGACCTTCCTCGAGGTCATCCCCAGCGTCACGCTGATCATCGTGCTCGCGCTCGGCGCGCTGGCCGTCGCGCAGGACCGGGTCACGCTCGGCACGCTCGTCGCCTTCACCACGCTGATGGTGTCGCTGGTCTGGCCCGTCACCTCGCTCGGGTTCCTGCTCTCGATGACCCAGGACGCGATGACGGCGGCCGACCGGATCGCCGAGGTCTTCGACGCGGAGATCACGATCACCGACGGCGACGTCGAGCTGGACGACGTCCGCGGCGAGCTGGTCTTCGAGAACGTCGCGTTCCGCTTCCCCGACGCCGACACCGACGTCCTGCACCACGTCGACCTGCACCTCGCGCCGGGCGAGACGGTCGCCCTCGTCGGGGCCACCGGCTCGGGCAAGACGATCTTCACCAACCTCGTGGCCCGGCTCTGGGACGTGACCGGCGGCCGGATCACCCTCGACGGCGTGGACGTACGGGACCTGCGGCTGGACCGGCTGCGCCAGCTCGTGGCGACGGCGTTCGAGGACCCCGTGCTCTTCTCCATGTCGGCGCGGGAGAACATCGCGCTCGGCCGCCCGGACGCGACCGACGAGGAGATCGCCGAGGCGGTCGACGTCGCCCAGGCGCAGTTCGTGCACGAGCTGCCGTTCGGGCTCGACACCCGCATCGGCGAGCAGGGGATGAGCCTGTCCGGCGGTCAGCGGCAGCGGCTCGCGCTCGCCCGCGCCGTACTCGCCCGGCCCGCCGTGCTCGTCCTCGACGACACGCTCTCCGCCCTCGACATCCACACCGAGGCCCTGGTCGAGGAGGCGCTGCAGCGGGTGCTCGTGGGCGTCACCGGCATCGTCGTGGCCCACCGCGCCTCGACCGTGCTGCTCGCCGACCGGGTCGCGCTGCTGCAGGACGGCACGATCACGCACGTCGGCACCCACAACGAGCTGTTGGACACGGTGCCCGCCTACCGCGAGCTGCTGTCCGCCGAGTACGACCCGAGCGGCGAGCTGCTGGAGGTGGCGTCGTGAGCACCACCTCCACGCCCGGGACCTCCTCGACCACGACGTCCTCCTCCACCAGCTCGTCTCCGGTCACGGCCGTCGAGCCGGTGGTCGTGGACGAGCACGAGCGGTGGCGCGGCGTCGCCCTGGAGTCGGGGCCCGTCGACGCGACCGGCAACGCGTTCCTGCGGCGCCGCAGCCGGTCGCTGCTGTGGTCGCTGCTGCGCCCGTACAAGGGCTGGCTGGCCGTCATGGTCCTGGTCGTCCTCGTCGAGAACGCCGCCCGGCTGTCCATCCCGCTGCTCGTGGCCCGCGGGATCGACCGCGGCCTGCCCCCGGTCATGGCGGGCGGGAGCCCCCGCACGCTGCTCCAGATCGTCGCGGCGATGCTCGTGGCCGTCGTGCTGCAGTCGCTCGGCCGGGTCGCCTTCCTGCGCGTCTCGGGCCGGATCGGCCAGGACGTGCTGCTTGAGCTGCGCCGGCGGGTGTTCACCCACTTCCAGCGTCTCGACGTCGCGTTCCACGACCGGTTCACCTCCGGGCGGGTGACGTCGCGGCTCACCAGCGACATCGACGCGATCACCGAGCTGCTCGTCGGCGGCTTCGACGGGCTCGTGACCGCGGTGCTGACCATGGTCGGCGTCGCCGCGCTCATGATCAGCCTGGACGTCGAGCTCGGCCTGGTCTGCCTGGTCTGCTTCCCGGTGCTGCTGCTCCTGGTGCGCTGGTTCGCCCGGCGCTCGGCGCAGGTCTACCGCCGCGTACGCGAGCTGTCCGCCCTGGTCATCGTGCAGTTCGTGGAGACGATGACCGGCATCCGCGCGGTGCAGGCCTACCGGCGCGAGGCGCGGAACTCGGAGATCTTCGACGAGATCGCGGACCGCTACAAGGATGCGAACACCGACTCGTTCCGTCTGGTCGCGCTGTTCATGCCCGGCGTCCGGGTGATCGGCAACGTCACCATCGGCGTCGCGCTGCTGTTCGGCGGCCTGCGTGCGCTCGAGGGCGACATCACGGTCGGCGTGCTGACCGCGTTCCTGCTCTACCTGCGGATGTTCTTCGAGCCGATGCAGGACATCAGCCAGTTCTTCAACACCTTCCAGTCGGCCTCGTCCGCGCTGGAGAAGCTGTCCGGCGTGCTCGAGGAGCAGCCGAGCGTCGTCGAACCCCTCCGGCCCGTGCCGCTCCCGCGCGCCCGGGGCGAGGTGCACTTCGACCGGGTGGACTTCGGGTACGACCCGCAGCGGCCGATCATCACCGGGCTGGAGCTGACCCTGCGCGAGGGCGAGACCGTCGCGGTCGTCGGCACGACCGGGGCCGGCAAGACGACGCTGGCCAAGCTGCTCGCGCGCTTCTACGACCCGACCGGCGGCCGGGTGACCCTGGACGGGGTCGACCTGCGCGACCTGTCGGACACCGACCTGCGTCGGGCGGTGGTGATGGTGACGCAGGAGAACGTCATGTTCTCCGGTTCCGTGGCCGACAACATCGGGTTCGGGCGGCCGGAGGCCACGCGCGCTGAGATCGTGGCCGCGGCCGAGGCGGTCGGGGCGCACACGTTCATCGAGGCGCTGCCC
>Ga0210040_10006154_pt1 | contig 15032 bp, 13 predicted proteins | sample CryGeyCG12114_NA_FD_185462 | JGI IMG/M metagenome (GOLD analysis project Ga0210040, IMG submission 185462) | Groundwater microbial communities from aquifer - Crystal Geyser CG19_WC_8/21/14_NA (SPAdes) (version 2) | ecosystem: Environmental > Aquatic > Deep subsurface > Groundwater | place: USA... | reverse complement strand
CGACGACCCGTGCGACGCCCTCGCCGCTCACCGCCGGCTCACCGAGGACCCCACCTGGTCGGGCCGGGTGGTCCCGACGTTCCGGCCCGACCGCTACCTGGAGGCGGCCTCGCCGACCTGGAACGCCGACCTCGACCGGCTGGCGACGGTGTCCGGCGTCGACACCGGCGACTACGCGGGGTTCGTCGCCGCGCTGGAGGACCGCCGCCGGTACTTCCGGGAACACGGTGCGGTCTCCACCGACCACAGCCACCCCGACGCGCGGACCGACGTGCTGGAGACCGCCGAGGCCGCCCGGCTGTTCTCCCTGGGCCGTCGCGGCGAGATCACCGCCGAGGAGGCGACGGCGCTGCGCCGGCACCTCATCTCGGAGATGGCGCGGATGTCGGTGGAGGACGGGCTGGTGATGACCCTGCACCCGGGCATCCGGCGCAACCACCACACGCCGACCTACGAGCGCTACGGCGCCGACGTCGGCAGCGACATCCCCGTCGCCCTCGAGCTGACCGACGCGCTCCGGCCGCTGCTCACCCGCTACGGGACGGCGGAGGGCTTCCACCTCGTCCTGTTCACCGTCGACGAGACGGTGTTCTCCCGCGAGATCGCGCCGCTGGCGGGCTTCTACCCGAGCGTCTACGCGGGCGCACCCTGGTGGTTCCTCGACGCCCCGGAGGCCATCCGCCGCTACCGTGGGGCCGTCACCGAGTCGGCGGGCTTCGCGAAGACGTCCGGCTTCATCGACGACACCCGCGCGTTCTGCTCGATCCCCGCTCGCCACGACATGTCCCGCCGTCTCGACGCCGGCTACCTGGCCACCCTGGTGGCCGAGCACCGGCTGGACGAGGACGAGGCGCTGCAGACGGCGCACGACCTGGTCGTCGCCAACCCGGAGAGGGCGTTCAAGCTGTGACCACCCCGTCCACCGCCCCACGACTGTCCCGGCAGCGACCGGGCATGCCGGCCGCGGCGCCCGTCCGCATCGTCCACCTCGGCGTCGGCAGCTTCGCCCGTGCCCACCAGGCCTGGTACACTGCGCACGCCCCGGACGCCGACGCGTGGGGGATCGCGGCCTTCACCGGCCGTCGTCCAGGGATAGCCCGGGCCCTCGCTCCGCAGGACGGGCTCTACACCCTGATCACCCGCAGCGCCGACGGGGACGCCTTCGAGGTCGTCCCGGCGCTCGCCGCGGTGCACGGGGCCGACGAGCACGAGGCGTGGCTCGGCTACCTCGCCCGCCCCGAGGTCGCCGTCGTGACGATCACCGTCACCGAGCCCGGCTACCTGGCCGGCCCCGACGGCCACCTGGACGCCGACCGCGACGTCGTCGTCGCCGACGTCGACGCCCTGGGCGCCGACCCGCGTGCGCCGGTCGGCACGCTGCCCGCGCGGCTGGTCGCCGGACTGCTCGCGCGGCGGGCCGCCGGTGCGGGCCCGGTCACCCTGCTGTCCTGCGACAACCTGCCCGAGAACGGCGAGGTCACCCGGGCGGTGGTCACCGACCTGGCCGCCCTGGTCGACCCGACGCTCGCGGGCTGGCTCGACACCCACGTCGACTTCGCCACCTCGATGGTGGACCGGATCACCCCCGCCACCACCGACGAGGACCGCGCCCTGGTGCTGGCCGCGCAGGGCTACGTGGACGCCGAGCCGGTGCCCAGCGAGCCGTTCAGCGAGTGGGTGGTGTCGGGCCGCTTCCCGGCCGGCCGGCCGCGCTGGGAGGACGCCGGGGTCCGGGTGGTCGACGACGTCACGCCCTTCGAGCAGCGCAAGCTCTGGTTGCTCAACGGCTCGCACTCCCTGCTGGCCTACGCCGGCAGCATCCGGGGGCACACCACCATCGACGAGGCCGTCGCCGACCCGGCCTGCCGGGCCGAGGTCGAGGCCTTCTGGGACGAGGCCGGCCGGCACCTCGAGCTGGCCGGCGACGCGGTCACCGGTTACCGGGCGGCGCTGCTCGACCGCTTCGCCAACCCCCGGGTGCGGCACCGGCTCGCCCAGATCGCCGGGGACGGTTCCACCAAGCTCCGGGTCCGGACCCTGCCCCCGCTGCGCGCCGAGCGGGCCGCCGGCCGGCTGCCGGTGGGCTGCGCCAGCGCGCTCGCGGCCTGGGTGCTGCACCTGCGCGGGCACGGCGCGCCCGTCAACGACCCGGGTGCCGACGCCGCCCGGGCGGCGGCCACCGACGGCGCCCTCGCTGCCGCGGTGCCCGCGGTGCTGGAGACCCTCGAGCCGGGACTGGGGGCCGACGCCGCCCTGGTGGCCCTGGTGCTCGAGCGGGCGGAGCGGTTGGTGCCGGGCGGGTGACCCCGGACGAGGTGCTGCTGGGGCTCGACGTGGGGACGACGGCGGTCAAGGTCGCCGCCTTCTCCACCACCGGCCGCGGCCAGGTCGCCGCAGCGTCAGGGGAGTACCCGCTGACCGAGCCGCGACCCGGCTGGCACGTCCAGGACCCGGCCACGGTGCTGGCCGCCGTCGACGCGACGCTGGCCGCGTGCGTCGCCCACCTCGAGGGGGTCCGGGTCGTCGGGCTGTCGGTCGGCTCGGCCCAGCACGCTCTGCTCGGCCTCGACGACCGGCGCGAAGCCGTCACCCCGCTGGTCACCTGGGCCGACGCGCGCTCCACCGCCGAGGCCCGCGAGCTGCGGGGCGACGGTCGGGCCGCCGACCTGCTGCGCCGCACCGGCACGCCGGTGCACCCGATGAGCCCGCTGGTGAAGCTGGTCTGGTTCGCCCGGCACGAGCCCGAGACGGCCGCGTCGGTGCGCTGGTGGGTGGGGCTCAAGGACCTGCTGCTGCTGCACCTGACCGGCCAGCTGGTCACCGAGCTGTCCAGCGCGTCGACGACCGGTCTGCTGGGCAGCGAGGCGCGGGACTGGGACACCGACGCGCTCGCCCTCGCCGGCATCCGCCGCGAGCAGCTGGCCCCGGTGCTGCCCACCACCACGGTGCTGGAGCTGACGTCGGCGGCGGCACGGCGGACCGGGTTGACCGACGGGCTGCCCGTCGTCGTCGGGGCCGCGGACGGCCCGCTCGGCAACCTCGGCACCGGGGCCATCGAGCCCGGGGTGGCCGGCTTGTCGCTGGGCACCAGCGGCGCGGTCCGGATGGTCGTCGACGGTCCGCGTGCCGACCCGGCCGGCTCGCTCTTCTGCTACGCGCTCACCGACGAGCTCTGGGTGGTCGGCGGCGCGGTCAGCAACGGCGGCATCACGATGCGCTGGGCCGGCTCGACCTTCGCCGCCGAGCTGGTCGGGGAGGGGCACGCGGACAGCGAGCTGCTCGCGCTGGCGGCCGAGGCGCCGCCCGGCAGCGACGGCCTGGTCATGCTGCCCTACCTGCTGAGCGAGCGGGCGCCCGTGTGGGACCCGGAGCTGGCCGGGGCGTACTTCGGCATCCGGCGCCGGCACACCCGCCAGCACTTCCTGCGAGCGGCCCTGGAGGGCGTCTGCCTGCAGGTCTGCACGATCGCCGACGCGCTGGAGTCCGTGACCCCGGTCCGGGAGGTCCGGGCGACCGGCGGCACCTTCCGGTCGCCGCTGTGGCGGACGGTGATGGCGGGCGTGCTGGCCCGGCCGCTGGTCGTCGAGGCCGGGGCCGGGGGGACGGCGCTGGGCGCGAGCGCCCTCGGCTGGCATGCCCTGGGTGGCGCCCAGGACCTGCCCTCAGCCCTGGCCGCGCTGCGCGGACCGGCGGCCGAGCCGACCCCGGTCGCGGTCACCGCCGACGACCTGGACACGTACGCGCAGCTGCGGGCCGGGTTCCCGGACCTGGTGCGCAGCTACACGTCGGTGGCCGACGCCTTCGAGGTGCCGGCCGCCCGCCGACGCTGACGGCAACTTCCGGCAACTTGTTGGTCGGCGGACGGGCACCGACGACGGTGGAGCCCGGGCCCGGCTGGGCCCGGTCCCGGTCCGTCCGGGAGCCGCACGCACGAGGACGAGGAGACGTCGATGACGCACGAGGTGAGGCTGGGCATCGTGGGCCTGGGGGCCCAGGGGTCGATGTACGGCCGGCTGATCGCCGACGGCCGGGTGCCGAACATGGTGGTCGGCGCCCTCTGCGACACCGACCCGGCCGCCCTGGCCGCCGCGGCCGAACGGCACCCCGGGGTCTCGACGCACACCGGGTACGCCTCGCTGCTGACCAGCGGGGACGTCGACGCGGTCGTCACCTGCGTCCCGCACTACCTGCACCCGGAGATGGGCATCGCGGCCCTCGAGGCCGGGATCCACGCCCTGGTCGAGAAGCCGGCCGGGGTCTACACCCGGCAGGTGGCCGAGCTCAACGCCGTCGCCGAGCGGCACCCGGAGACCACCTTCGCGATCATGTTCAACCAGCGCAACAACCCGCTGTACCAGGCGATCAAGAAGATCGTCGACAGCGGCGAGCTGGGCACCATCCGGCACACCAGCTGGATCATCACCACCTGGTGGCGGCCGCAGGGCTACTACGACCAGAGCGCCTGGCGGGCCACCTGGGGCGGTGAGGGCGGCGGCGTGCTGGTCAACCAGGCCCCCCACCAGCTCGACCTGTGGCAGTGGATCTGCGGCCGGCCGCGGTCGGTCTACGCCAAGCTGGGCTTCGGGTTCCGGCGCGACATCGCCGTCGAGGACGAGGTGAGCGTGATGGTCGACTACGGCGGCGGCGCCACGGGGGTGCTGGTCACGGCCACCCACGACATCGCCGGCACCGACCGGTTCGAGATCCTCGGCGACAACGGCAAGATCGTCGTCGACGGCTCCAAGCGGGCCACCGTGACCCGGCTCAGCAAGCCCGAGCGCGAGATCAGCGACTCCATCGACGCCGCCGGGGCCAAGCTGCTGTTCAGCGGCGGGCTGAAGACCGACCAGTACATCAGCACCGAGGTGCTGGAGTTCGAGTCCCCGTGGGGCGGCCAGCACGCCGGCGTGCTGGAGAACTTCGCCGCCAACATCCTGGACGGCACCCCGCTGATCGCGCCGGGCGCGGACGGCATCCACGGCGTCCGGCTGGCCAACGCCATCCACCTCTCCGGCTGGACCGGCCGGGAGGTGCCGCTGGACCTCGACGAGGACGCCTACCTCAGCGAGCTCAACGCCCGGATCCGTGCCGAGGGCGGCTTCCCCGAGCGCTCCTGACCTCCCCGTCCCGCCGTCCGACCAGTTCCCAGCCAGGAGAGAGCATGCCCACAGCAGCCGTGATCGGGTGCGGCGACGTCTCCGTCGTCCACCTCGACGCCCTCGCGTCCCAGTCCGACGTCGAGCTGGTCGGCGTCGTCGACCCCGATGCAGCCCGCCGGGAGGCCGCCGCGGAGAAGTACGCCGTACCCGGCTTCGCCGACGCCGCGACGCTTCTGGCGCAGGCGCGCCCCGACGTCGTGCACATCACCACCCCGCACTCCACCCACGTCCAGCTGGCCCTGGCCTGCCTGCAGCAGGGGACGCACGTGGTGCTGGAGAAGCCGGTCGCGTCCACCGTGGCCGACGGTGAGCGGCTGGCCGCTGCCGCCGAGGCGGGCTCGACGAAGATCGCGGTCTGCTTCCAGAACCGCTACAACGCCGCGGTCCGGGCCCTGCACGAGCGGCTGGCCTCCGGGGAGCTGGGGGCGGTGCGCGGTGCCGCTGCGAGCGTCGTCTGGCACCGCTCCGCCGACTACTACCGGAACCGTCCGTGGCGGGCCACCTGGGCCGGCAGCGGCGGCGGGCTGCTGATGAACCAGGCCATCCACACCGTCGACCTGGTGCAGTGGCTGATGGGTGACGTCACCCACGTCGAGGGTCACGCCAGCACCCGGGCGCTGGCCGACGTCCTGGAGGTCGAGGACACCGCCGAGATCGCCCTCGAGCACGCGTCCGGCGCCCGCAGCGTCTTCTACGCCACGCTGGCTCACGCCGCCAACGCGCCGGTCACCGTGGACGTGGTGACCGAGCACGCCACGCTGAGTCTGCGCGGCGACCTCACCATCGCCCACGCCGACGGCCGGACCGAGACCGTCCAGGAGCGGACGGCCGCCTCCGGGGGCCGCTCGTACTGGGGGGTGTCGCACGAGCTGCTGCTCGCGGACTTCTACGCCCGGCTGGGGGAGCCGGAGCCGTTCTGGATCAGCCCCCGCGAGGCGCTGAAGTCGCTGCGGATCGTCAAGGACGTCTACCGGCAGAGCTTCCCCGACCTCGGCGACGCCGTTGCCTGACCGCCGGCTCGGGACTGCCGGCCGCGACGGCGCCGGACACGGCAGGCTGGGCACATGACCAGCACCCCGACGCGCCCGGGAGGCGCGGACCAGGCTTCCGGCGCCGACGACTCGCGGGCCGACGTCGTCGGCGGGCCGGGGGAGCGGCTCACCGAGCACCAGGTCACCGAGTTCGTCAGGTCCGCCTTCGCCGGCGCCGAGGTCGACGGCGCGTCGGTCTGCCTGGTGGTGCCCGACGGCACCCGCACCTGCCCGCTCCCGCTGCTGCTCGGCGCGGTGCGCGACGCGCTGGCCGGTCGGGCGCGCGAGGTCACCGTGGTCATCGCGCTCGGCACCCACCAGGCGATGAGCGAGGAGCAGCTGGCCCGCCACCTCGGCTTCACCGCGGGCGACAGCGGCGCCACCTATCCGGGTTGGCGGATCCTCAACCACGAGTCCTGGTTGGCCGAGACCTTCACCGACCTCGGGACCATCGGTCCCGAGCGGATGGCCGAGCTCACCGGCGGGCTGATGACCGACCTGTCGGTGGACGTCCGGATCAACCGGCACGTGGCGGAGGCCGACGTCGCCGTGGTCATCGGTCCCGTGTTCCCGCACGAGGTGGTCGGGTTCTCCGGCGGCAACAAGTACTTCTTCCCGGGGGTCTCGGGCCAGGAGCTGATCGACGTGTCGCACTGGGTCGGCGCGCTGATCACCAGCGCGGAGATGATCGGCACCCGCGGATTGACCCCGGTGCGCGCGCTGGTCGACGAGGCCGCCTCGATGGTCCCGGCCCGCCGGCTGGCGCTCTGCCTGGTCGTCGCCTCCGGCACCGACGTCCTGCACGCCGCCGCCTTCGGCACCCCGGAGGACGCCTGGGCCGCCTGCGCCGCGGTGTCGGCCGAGACCCACGTCAGCTACCGGGAGCACCCGGTCCCTCGGGTGCTGTCGGTGATGCCCCGCAAGTACGAGGACATCTGGACCGCGGCCAAGGGCTTCTACAAGCTCGAGCCGATCGTCGCCGACGGCGGGGAGGTGATCATCTACGCCCCGCACATCACCGAGGTGTCGGTGATGCACCCGCACATCACCGAGATCGGCTACCACAACCGGGACTACTTCCTCGGCCAGTGGGAGCGGTTCCGCGACCTGCCGTGGGGCGACCTCGCGCACTCCACGCACCTGCGCGGTCAGGGCACGTGGGACCCCGAGCACGGCGAGCGCAACCGGGTCACCGTCACGCTGGCCACCGGCATCCCCGAGGACGTCGTCCGCTCCGTCAACCTGAACTACCTCGACCCGGCCACGGTCGACGTCGAGGCCTACGCCGCCGACCCCGACACCTTCGTCGAGCCGCACGCCGGCGAGGTGCTCTACCGGCTGCGGCCGGCAGGTGCCGGCGGGGCGGGGGAGCCCGACGGCCGGGAGACCCCGACGGGCGGCCTGGACGGCTGACCGAGGCGCCCCCGTCCGACTGCGAGCCGTCAGGGCTCGATCAGCCCGGCCCGGATGGCGTAGCGGGTGAGCTCGGTCCGGTCCCGCATGCCGAGCTTGTGCAGCACGTTGGCCCGGTGGTGCTCGACGGTCTTGAGGCTGATGGTCAGCTCCTCGGCGATCTCCTTGGAGGAGCGGCCTTCGGCGATCAGCTTGAGCACCTCGTCCTCCCGCGGTGTGAGCGGGTTGGCCTTGGGCTCGACGCCCCGGCGCACCTGCTCCAGGTAGCTGCGCATCAGCGAGGCCATCGCCGCGGGGTAGAGGAACGGCTCTCCGCGCATGGCGGCGTCGCAGGCCTGCAGCAGGTCCTGGTCGGCCGCGGACTTGAGCACGTAGCCCGACGCCCCGGCCCGCAGCGACTCGTAGAAGTACTGGTCGTGGTCGTACATGGACAGCATCAGGATCCGGGGTGCCGGATCCAGCCGAGCCAGCTCGCGGGCGGCCTGCAGCCCCGTCATCCGCGGCATCGAGACGTCGAGCACGGCCAGGTCCACGACCTCGCGGCGAGCCAGCGCGACGGCCTCGGCCCCGTCGCCGGCCTCGGCCACCACCCGCAGGCCGGGACGGCTCTCCAGCACCAGGCGGACGCCGTGCCGGACCAGGGCGTGGTCGTCGGCCAGCAGGATCCGCACCTCGGCGCCGCTCACGCGTCCACCGCTGCCCGCACCGGCACCCGGAGCCGGACCTCCGTGCCGCCCCCGCCCCGGGAACGGACGCTCAGCCGGCCACCCACCAGCAGCGCCCGCTCGCGCATCCCGCGGCGCCCGGCGCCCTCCGGGGCCGCCCCGAGACCGCGGCCGTCGTCAGACACCACCAGCTCGACGGCGTCCCGCTCGGCGGCCAGCCGCAGCGTCACGGTCCGCGCACCGGCGTGCCGGGCGGCGTTGGTCAGCGCCTCCTGGGCGACCCGGTAGACCACCAGCTCCTGCTCCTCGCTCAGCGGGGGCAGGTCGGCGTCGAAGCGCCGCTCCACCGTGCCGCCGGTGTGGTTGCTGAAGTCCGAGGCCAGCGCGGACAGGGCGCTGACCAGCCCGAGGTCCTGCAGCACCCCGGGCCGCAGCCGACGGGCGACTTCTCGCACCTCGTGCAGGCTGGTCCGGGCCGCCTCCTGCAGCGTCCGCAGCTCCTCGGCCAGCTCGGGCGGCGCGGCGCTGACAGCCCGTTGCAGCCCGAGCAGCACCACCGTCAGGCCCTGTCCGATCTCGTCGTGCAGCTCGCGGGCGATCCGGTGCCGCTCGGCCTCCTGCGCCGCCAGCGCCTGGGCGTTGCTGCGCGCCCGCTCGAGCTCCAGCCGCGACGACATGGCGTTGAAGCTCGTCACCAGCGGCTGCAGCGAGCCGTCCTGGGTCTCGGGCAGGCGCTGGCCCAGAGCCTGCAGGTCCATCCGCTGCATCTGCGCCACCAGCCGGTCCAGCGGCACCAGGCTGCTGCGCAGCAGCAGGCCGTTCGCCACCATGATGGCGCCGAGCCCCAGGGCCAGCGCCCCCAGCTGACCGAGCGACATGTCGCGGCCGACGGTCGCCGGGCTGAGCACCAGGATCGCCGCGGCCAGCAGGAAGACGGCGGCGTTGATGAGGCAGACCCGCCAGTAGACGGGCAACGAGGAGAAGGGTGCCACGGCTCCAACGTGGGGCACGACGACCGCGATGTCCACCGGCCACGCGCGGGGCCCTGGTGCGCGCCGAAGATGGGTGGTAGCACCGATGGTCCGCACGGCCGGTGTCGGTGAAACTGGTGGGACGACGGTGACGCAACGCTGCGTCCGTTCCGCCCCTCCGACCGGAGGGCGGGCGACAGCCGCCACGCAAGCTCCACCCACCACCCTCGGGAGGCACCCATGCTCGGCACCATCATCGGACTCATCGTCATCGGCCTCATCGCCGGTTTCATCGCCCGCGCGGTCGTCCCGGGACGCCAGTCCCTCAGCGTCCTGCAGACCATCCTGCTCGGCATCGTCGGCTCCTTCGTCGGCGGCTTCCTCGGCAAGCTGATCTTCGGCCGCGACGCCGGCGACAGCTTCGTCCAGCCCTCCAGCTGGATCGGCTCGATCATCGGCGCGATCATCGTGCTCGTGATCTACCTGGCGATCAAGCGCCGCACCGGCGGGGCTCGCACCGTCTGAGCAGCACCCACCGCACCACCAGCAGGACCCGGGACCGCACGGTCCCGGGTCCTGCTGCGTCCGGGCCCGGGTGCGTGCCGGCCGAGCGACCGGGGTGGAGACTGGGGCCGTGACGGAGCGGTTCGACCGGGTGCGGGCGCGGGCACGCTCGAGCGTGCGCCGGGTGCTCTGGTGGGTCTGGCCGTCCTACCCCACCTCCTGGGGTGCGCTGCCCGACCGGCTGCGACCGGCCGCCAGCCAGATCGTCCGGCTGACCGTCGCCGCCGTCGTGGCCTACGTCATCGCCGACACCTTCTCGCCCGGCATCCTCGACCTGACCGCGCCGCTCACCGCTCTTCTCGTCGTCCAGGCGACCACCGTCGGCACCCTGCAGATGGGTCTGGTGCGGGTGGGCGCCGTGCTGACCGGGGTGCTGGTCGCGGTCGGCGTCTCGACCTGGATCGGGCTGTCCTGGTGGAGCCTGGCCGCCGTCATCGCCACCTCGCTGGGCCTGGCCAAGGTGCTCCGGCTGGGTGACCAGTCCCTGGAGGCGCCGATCAGCGCGATGCTCATCCTGGCCGTCTCCTCACCCGAGCTCGCGGCCGAGGTCCGCGTCGTCAACACCCTGATCGGGACGGTGGTCGGGATCGCCTTCAGCCTGGTGGTGCCCGTCTCCATCCCCAGCGCCCGGGCCACCGGCGCCGTCCGGCAGGTGGCGCGCTCCCAGGCGGCGCTGCTGGACGAGGTGGCGCTGAGCCTCACCGACCGGGCGCCGCACCCGGAGGAGGTGGCCGCCTGGTTCGCCTGGACCGAGGACATCGGCCGCGACGTCGACGCCGCCGCGGCGGCGGTGAGGACGGTGGAGCAGAGCCGCCGGCTCAACCCCCGGGCGCTGACCGCCGCCGTCGTGCACCCCGGTCTGCGGAACGCTCTCGAGCGGCTGGACCGGTGCCTGGTGGCGGAGCGGGCCCTGCTGGTGGTGATCGGGCGAGAGGCGCCGGAGGCCGGGGGCGGCGCCGACCCGTCGTTCTCCCCGGAGCTGCGCCGGGCCTTCGCCGTGGTCCTCGACGACGTCGCCGACGCCCTCCGCGGGTTCGGTGACCTGGTCAGCGCCGAGTTCGGCGGCGGCAAGGTCGACCGCGTCGACGAGCTGTTCGCGCGCACCCTGGACATCGTCCGGGAGACCCGTGCCGTGCTCACCGAGCTGGTCCTGCTGGACGTCGACCCCCGCCAGCAGACCGGGCTGTGGATGCTGCAGGGCTCGGTGCTGACCGCCGTCGGGGAGGTGCTGCAGCAGCTCGACCTGGAGCACATCGAGCGGCGCAGCGCCGCCCGGCTGTCCTGGCGCCAGGACTGACCCGAACAGGCCCGCGGGTGTCGTCGGCCCTAGGGTGAGGTGCTCCCGGCTCCGCCGGGCAGCGCACCGACAGGAGTGGACGACCGTGGCCCAGTCGCAGGACATCACCGACGAGCGCATCGTCTCGGCGCTCGACCGCTACGCCCGGATGGTGGGCCACGTGCTCGCCGACCCGCAGCGCTGGCTGGGGCTGGACGACGAGCCGCCGCCCTCGGCCCCGTTCCCGGCCAAGGTGCTGGACGCGCTGCGGGACCGGGCGCTGGGCAACGTCACGCCGGCTTCGCCGGACTGGGACGCCCAGCCGCTGCAGCGGCGGGTCGACTGGTGGGTGACCCGGATCGGGGTCAGCGCCGGGTTGGCCGCCGCCGCTCCGCGACTGGCCGGCGCGCTCGCCGACCGGGTTCCGCTGCAGCCGGCGCTGGGTGCCTGCGCGGCCGGCTTGGCCGTCTGCGCCACGGCCCGCGAGCACGGCCGGACCGACCCGGGGGACTGGGTGCCGCTGCTGGCCCGGGTCCTGTTCGACCGCGGTCTGCCGGCGCCGCCTCCCGAGGCCGCCACCGACGACGCGGAGGCGGAGCGGCAGCTGGCCGACGACGACGGCCCGGAGCCGGACCGGAAGGTGCTGGCCACCCTGGGTCGGGGCGCGGCGCGCGCCGCGCTCACGGTCTGGCGGCTGGCCGGCACGCTGTGGGAGCTCCGCGGCCTGCTCGACGAGCGCCCCCGCGGCAGCTTCTTCTCCCGCGCGGTCGGCAAGCTGCCCGTGGTCGGCCTGGCCGGCGGCTGGCTGGACGAGCGCGGTGGCATCCGCAAGGCTGCCAAGCAGACGGCGGCGCTGCTGAGCTGAGACGGCACGGCACCCGCGGACCGCCAGCGGGGGCCCGCCCGTAGCCTGGCTGGAGGCGGCCGGGTCGGCCGGATCGGGACGGGCAGCGGGAGGACGGGACACCGGTGGTGCAGCAGGAGGAGCGGGACGGACGGGCGTCGCCGGGGTTGAGCCGGTCCCTGGTGGTCCAGGCCGCGCTGGACCTCATCGACGAGGACGGGCTGCAGAACCTGAGCATGCGGGCGGTCGGCCAGCGGCTGGGCGTCGGGGCGATGGCGCTGTACCGCTACGTGAGCGGACGCGAGGACCTGCTCGAGGCGGTGGTCGCCTCGCTGGTCGGCGGACTGCGCAGCGAGCTGGACCCCGACCTGGGGAGCACCTGGCAGGGCTACCTGCAGACCTTGGCGCACGCCGTCCGCCGGGTGGCTGTGGAGCACGCCGCGGCGTTCCCGCTGATCGCGACGCGGCACCCGGCGGCGCCCTGGCTCCGGCCGCCGCTGCGCAGTCCCGACCTCGTCGAGGACTTCCTGACCAACCTGTCGGGGCACGGCTTCACCGACCAGCAGGTCGCCGACGCCTACCGGGCCTTCAGCAGCTTCCTGCTCGGCCACCTGCTGCTGGAGTCGGCGGCGCGCGGCGCGGACACCGCGCCGGTGGAGGAGCCGTTCGACGAGGGCGACGCGCAGATCCCGCAGCGGGACGGGCGGCGCGACCTCAGCGACACGCCCACCACCACCCGGCTGAAGCCGCTGCTCAGCGAGGACCGCAGCGACGAGGAGTTCGAGGTCGGGCTGGAGACGCTGCTCGACCGGCTGGAGATGGTGCTCTCGCAGTAGCGGTCAGCCCGCGACCGCGACCAGCACGGCAGCCACCCGCCGGGCCCGGGTCTCGGGGGCCTTGGCGGCCTCGACGGCCAGCACGTGCCGCCGCTGGAGGCTGTAGGAGAGAGCCGCGAACGCCTCGGACGCCCCCGGCACGCCTGCGAGTGCGGAGGCGAGGTCGTCGGGCACGGTGACCTCGCGCGGGGCGTCGTCGAGGACGACCTCCACCTCGAGCTCGTCGCCGGCGGCGACGCCGCTGGCCGCGCGGACCTCGGCGCTCACCGGGATGAGGCAGCGGCCGGCCATCACGCCGATGCTGGTGCGGTAGGTGTGGCCGTTCACGGTGACGGCCACCTTGGGCCGCTTCCCGCCACCGAGCGCGTCGACGACCTCCGGCGGGACCTCGATCCCGGTGGCCGTCTTCCCGGCGGACTCCACGGTGGCGGCGAACTTCACGGGTTCAGCATGCCCGCTCAGGCAGGAGCGTGTGAACGGATGCGGTGTCTTCACCGCACCCGTTCACACGATCACCGATGACCGGTGGGATCAGCGCAGGCCGTGCTCGTTGAAGTAGCGCACGCTCGCCTCGATGCCGTCGAAGATGTGCCCGCCGGCGTAGTGGTCGAACTCGATCACGCCGAACTCGGTGGCCGGAGCGGCCGCGAGGTAGTCGAGCAGCGGCAGCTCGCCCTCACCCGCCGGACGCTGGTCCAGCTTCAGCGGGTCCATCCGGGCCGCGCCGGGCTGGAACGGGTCCTCGCCGACGACGCCGTCCTTGAGGTGCAGCGCCTTGACCTTGTCGCCGAGCCGGCCGAGCAGGGCCGGCACGTCCTGACGACCGGTGGCGGCCCAGTAGAGGTCGACCTCCAGCACGACGTCGTCGCGGAGCTGCTCGGCGAACAGCTCGTAGGCGGTCCGGCCGCCGAAGCTGGCGACGAACTCCTGGGAGTGGTTGTGGTAGCCGACGCGCAGCCCGTGGTCGGCGGCCTTGACGGCGGCGTCGTTCAGCCGCTGGGCGTTGTCCCGCACCGCCTCCTCGGTCAGCCAGCGCTCCGGCTCGACGAACGGGTCGATGACGATCTCGAGACCGAGCGTCTTCGCGGCCTCGAAGACCGCGTCCTGGGTCGGCGGGCCGGACTGGGCCTCCTTGAACGCCGGGTCGTCGAGCCCGAGACCCTCCGACATCAGGGAGGCGTGGCCGGTGCGGGCGCGCAGGCCGGCCTTGCCGAACGCCTCGGCCAGGGCCGGCGCCTTGTCGATGAAGTCGAAGGCCTCGACCTCGCGCAGGCCCATGGCGGCCAGGCGGGCCAGGGTGCCGTCGAGGTCCTCGGCGAGCTGGTCGCGGACGGCGTAGAGCTGGACGGAGAGCACAGGGCTGGTCAACGTCGGGTCCTTCCTCGGTGAAGTTGGGTCGTCGTCACCCTAGCGACCACGGACGGGTCAGCCGGCGGCCGACCCCGGCGAGGCCAGGGCGGGCAGCACGAGCTCGGCGAAGCGCTGCTTCATCGTGCGCAGCACCTGGTCGGCGGGCGCGGCCCAGATGTCGGCGTTGAAGATCTCCACCTCGACCGGGCCGGCGTAGCCGGTGGCGGCGACGAGCTCGGTGACCGCGGCGAAGTCGACCACGCCGTCGCCCATCATCCCGCGCGACAGCAGCGCGTCGGCGGCGATCGGCAGGTTGAAGTCGCAGACCTGGTACGCCGCGATCCGCTGCTCCCGGCCCGCCCGGGCCACCTGCTCGGCCAGCTGAGGGTCCCAGAACACGTGGAAGGTGTCGACGCAGACCCCGACCTCGCTGGGCGCGTACGGGGCGGCGAGGTCGAGCGCCTGGCCGAGGGTGGAGAGGACGGCCCGGTCGGCCACGTACATCGGGTGCAGCGGCTCCAGGGCCAGCCGGACGCCGTGCTCCCGGGCGTGCGGCACCAGATCGGCCAGCCGGTCGGCCACCCGTGCCCGGGCCGCCGCCAGGTCGGTGTCGCCGTCCGGCAGCCCGCCCACGACGAGGACGAGCTCGGGGGCGCCCAGCGCCGCGGCCTGCTCGATCGCGGTCCGGTTGTCGGCCAGCGCGTGGGCCTGGCCGGCCGCGTCGGCCGCGGTCAGGAAGCCGCCGCGGCACAGGGTCGAGACCTGCAGCCCCGAGGCGCGGACCAGGCCGATGGCGGCGTCGAGGCCGACCTCCTCGACGCGGTCGCGCCACAGCCCCACCCGGGTCAGCCCGGCGTCACCGGCGGCGGCCAGGGCGTCGGCCAGGGTGAGCCTCTTGGTCGTCGCCGTGTTCAGCGACAGCC
>Ga0210040_10006153_pt1 | contig 15033 bp, 12 predicted proteins | sample CryGeyCG12114_NA_FD_185462 | JGI IMG/M metagenome (GOLD analysis project Ga0210040, IMG submission 185462) | Groundwater microbial communities from aquifer - Crystal Geyser CG19_WC_8/21/14_NA (SPAdes) (version 2) | ecosystem: Environmental > Aquatic > Deep subsurface > Groundwater | place: USA... | reverse complement strand
TATCTTAAACTGGGAAAAAGATGAAACCCGATTAACTTCTTACGTAGAAAATCTGCCGAAGCAAAATAAACCGGCCAATAACCCACTTTTAATTCAGCAGGTAGAAAGTTTACTCACCGAAAGCGTATTAAAACATTTGGTAGCTGATGTGCCGGTTGGTTTATTTTTGAGCGGGGGCATTGATTCTACTTTAATGCTGGCCTTGTTGCATAAAGCCGGGCACCGCCATTTTCCTGCTTTTTCCATTACCCACCCCGTCTCTGCCGGTTCTTTTGGTACCGCCGATGCGCATTTTGCTACCCTGGCTGCCCGGCAATATAAAGCAGAGCATACCTGCTTTGAGATACATGAAAGTATGCTGGCAGGCACCGATGCCTGGGTACAAGCCCTGGATCAGCCTATTGCCGACAGTGCTGGTTTGCTGACGAGTTATCTTTCGGAAAAAGTAAAACCGTATATTAAAGTTGTTCTTTCGGGAGCAGGTGCCGATGAGTTGTTTGCGGGTTATAACCGGCACCGGGCTTTTTATTTATACCAGAAACAACCGCGTTTAGCTTCGGTATTCCGGCAAGTAATGCCACCCCTGGCGCCCTTACTGCCCACCGGTTTCGATCATCGGTTACGCAAGAAATTTTTGCTTATCCGAAAGCTGGCTTACAAAATAAAGAGAAGTCCTCGCGAAACGTTTCTGAATTTTACCTCTATGGACCAGGCTTTAACGAATTTGTGGCAGCTAGAGAAAGAACAGGTAATAGATGAAACGGATAAGTTGGATACGCCTGAAAACTGGTTGCGCTGGATGTTACAGCACGATCAGCAACATTACTTAATTTCGGATGTTTTAGCCGTTACGGACTTGGCAGGCATGCAGCACAGCCTCGAAATCCGGACACCTTATCTCGAAAATACGCTTTCAGCTTTTCTTTCTGATCTGGATAGCAAAGTAATATTTAAAGGCGGGCCGAAATGGATTTTAAAAGAAGTACTGGCCGCCCAAAACGGCCAGGCTTTTTTACGACGCTCCAAAGAAGGCTTTGGTCTGCCTTTGGGAAACTGGCTGCGGAACCCGCAAACGCATTTCATATTAACGGAACTGCACGACCACAACCAACCAATATTTGCTTTTATTAATTTTAAACAAACCCAAAGACTGCTGCAAAACCACCAGCTCCAACGCCAGGATTTCAGCACCGAAATATGGGCCTTAATTGTGCTGGCAAAGTGGCTGCAACATAACTTTGGTTGATGAAAGTTCTATACATCCATCAATACTTCCGGAAGCCCGAACAGGGCGGTGCCCTCCGCTCCTACTACTTAAGCAAAGCATTGGTGGAAGCCGGGTATGAGGTGGAATTAATCACGGCTTATGCCGGCCCCAGCTATTACCAGGAAAACGTGGAAGGTCTTTTGGTACATTACTTACCCGTTGCCTACTCGAATAGCTTTGGTTTTGCCCAAAGAATAAAATCTTTTCTGAAATTTACCTGGCAATCGTTACAACTTGCCTTCCGGATAAAAAATATTAGCTTATGTTATGCTACTTCCACTCCTTTAACTGTAGGTTTAGTTTCTTTAGCGCTAAAAAAATTTAAGCAAATACCTTACTTCTTTGAGGTGCGCGACTTATGGCCCGCAGCGCCCATCCAGTTGGGCTTTATCCGGAATACACTGGCAAAAAAACTGCTTTACACTTTTGAGAGATCTGTCTACCGGCAAGCCGACAGAATCATTGCCCTATCGCCGGGTATAGTACAAGGTATACAACCCTATAAATCTGCTGCCGCAATTGCTATGATCCCGAATATGGCGGATTGTGATTTTTATAAATTAAGTGCCGCCGCGAGAAAAGAATTTAGAGAACCATTCATTATCGGTTATTTCGGAGCTATGGGCCAGGCTAATCACCTGGAATTTCTTTTAGCCATTGCCCAGGTTTGCCAGCAAAACAATTTGCCGCAGGTAGAATTTATTATTGCCGGCACGGGCTCCGAAACAGCACGCCTGCAAGCCCAAGCAAACCAATTGCAGCTGCACAATATTACCTGGCTGGGGCAACTTAACCGGGAAGAAAGCCGCATCTGTTTAAGTTCGGTGCATGCCACTTACACTTCTTTTCACACCTATCCCATTCTGCAAACCAACAGCCCGAATAAATTTTTCGATTCTTTGGCTGCCGGTAAACTAACCATTGTAAATACCCGCGGCTGGCTCCAGGAACTGGTAGAGAATAGTAAATGTGGCTTCTACGCTGATCCGAATAAACCGGAAGAATTTATACAGCAACTGCGGCCTTACCTCGAAGAGCCGGCTCGTTTGCAGCAGGCCCAGCAACAGGCGCGTAAGCTGGCCGAAACGCAGTTTGCCCGGAGACTATTAACCCGCCAATTTTTAACTTTATTTCCGGGCCTTACTCCGGCACCCTGATCAACTTAACGCCGCTTAGGTTTGTATCGCGACTGGGTAAATATTTTCTGAGCGTCGGTTTCCTGCATTAATTGTTGCAGAGTTACCTCTGGGTTCTCAGCCATATATTTGCGTACTATCTGCCATCCCACCCACGTCGCAATCCGGCCGGGGCATTGCTTCCCTATTTCCGGAATATTAGGCCGCTCACTAATGTATTTGGTTAATTTAAAATGGTTGGTTTCGTACAGTAGACTTTTCTCGATAAAATGCGCCCAGATCTTGCCTTCGTTGTAATGAATATCGGCCATTTCCTGATCGGTATAACCAATAATAACCGAATCGGGCGTGCAGGGCAGCATGCGTTGGGTAAAGTAAAAAGACTTGCCAAAATCAATCATCTGCGCCAGCATGGTACGTTCCTGCTGTTGGGTTTGGTTATATTTAGCCGATAGCTGCAAAAAAACGGCCGGTACCATATAAGGTTTGGCGTAGCGCTGCAAAATGTATTCGGGTTGTTGGGGCCGGTAACTGGCTTCTTTCCCCGCAAAATAATCAATGCCCAATACTACCAGACTATCCGATACTAACAAATCAGGGCCCAGCAAACCCGAAATAAATGTTTTTACGATGGGTACCGTTGCCTGGGGGTAATAATATTTGAGGTGCTTAAACCCGTTTTCCAGTTCTGTTTCTACATCGGCCATATCGCCGAACTTTTGTTCGGTTTCCCGGGCGAATTTCTGCAGGTTAGGCTCCTGGGTTAGTTTAAATAAAGAACTTACCTGCGTAGCTTCATCCTCATATTGTTCCGGCTGTAAATATTTTTGAAAAAAAGACTGATTTGATCTTAAAAAGGTACGTATATCGTTTTCGTTACGAGCCCGGAAAAAAGCGTTTTCTAACCGTTCTATTTTTACGTCAACCTTAATTTCGGCTATCTCGGGGTTTATCTCACATTGGTTCCGGTTACAACTTAAAATCACAAATAGAGTTAACAGGAATACTATTGGTTTTCGCATGAAGTGTTTATTTTTACAACAAAATTAGAAACGAATCATTTACTTAAATAATATTCTATTTTTTTAATAACCTGACTATGAAAAGAATTTTCTTCTTTGCTGCTTTCTTTCTGATGACCAGTGTTGCCTTTGCGCAATGGGAAATCGGTATTAAAATAACGCCTTCTATTGCCGGAAGCCGGGTAGTAGCTCCCGATAATTTTAATTTCAAATCCTTGAATGCTAAAACGCATTTTGGCGGCGGGGTTATTGCTGACTATTTTTTTAGCGAGAATTATGCCTTTAGCACGGGCCTTATTTATAACGCACGTGGTGCCGGCGTTAGTTATAGTTATACCACTGCTACCGGCTCCGTAATACAAGGGTCCGATGAATTCAGTATTCAGTATTTAGAAATTCCGGTTACGCTTAAATTATATACGAATGATATAGCAACAGATACCAAATTGTATTTCCAGGCCGGTGGCTCTTTAAATCCTCGTATTTCAGCCAAGGTGAACAATGATAAACTGGATGCCAATGACGAAAAAAACAGCAAACATTTTAATTTTATGGATATAAGTGCCCTAATTGGGGCCGGCGCCGAAAAGCAAGTTGGCGAAAGCACGAAAGTATTTGCAGGCTTTTCTTACCACCGGGGCTTATTTGATATTGATAATTATTATGAAGATCAGTTTAACAGCAAAAATATAGAGATTAAAAACTCGTACTTTGCCCTTGATTTAGGCATGAAATTTTAAGTAGCTGTTATAAGAACAAAAGCCCCGGACAGTTACCTGTCCGGGGCTTTTTCATTTTCTTTTCGCCAGTCTTATTCTACTTCGGCGGTTACAAATTTTTCCTGGACGCCGTTCTGCTCGGCCGCACTGGCGTTCAGCTCTATCTCTTCTCCGCGGTCATCTGTTACCCGGAAATCCGTAATACCCAATGAGGTATCCTGCACAAACTTAACCCATTTATAATATTTGAAATACAACTTACGCTGTTTCGATACCAAACCTTTGGTATAATAAGAATGCACAAAAGGGTGTACATACAGCGTAATATGTTTCTGGTTTTGTACCGTCAGTAAATCATCAATGGTGGCTTCAATCTGGTCGGTTACCAGAATGCTGGCCGTAATTTTGCCGGTGCCCCCACAGGTAGGGCAAACTTCGCCGGTAACAATATTCTGCTCCGGCCGCACCCGTTGCCGGGTTATTTGCATCAGTCCGAATTTGGAAATCGGCAGGATCGTATATTTCGACCGGTCCCGTTTCATTTCTTCCCGTACCACGTCAAATACTTTCTGGCGATTTTCTACCGATTTCATATCAATGAAATCGACCACAATAATACCGCCTAAATCACGCAGCCGCAACTGGCGGGCTACTTCTTTGGCAGCGGTTAAATTTACATTTAAAGCCGTGTTCTCCTGATCTGTTTCTGAGTTAGACTTATTACCGCTGTTTACATCTATTACGTGCAAAGCTTCGGTATGCTCAATAATAAGGTAACCACCGCCGGGAATACTTATGGTTTTACCGAAAAGCGATTTAAGTTGCTTCTCGATGCCAAAGTGTTCAAATGTCTTTATCTTGCCCGTGTAATGTTTTAAAATATTTACTTTATCCGGGGCAATCTGTTCAATATAGGTTTTGATCTCATCATGCATCTGGGGGTTATCCACCACAATGCTGTCAAAACTTTCGTTTAAAATATCCCTCAGGATGGAGGACGAACGTCCTAGTTCACCGATTACTTTATCGCGTTCTTTTGCTGTTTTCAGGACCTGAACGCCCTGCTCCCAGCTGGAAACCATGTTGCGCATGTCCCGGTCTAGTTCGGCCACTTCTTTGCCCTCGGCCACGGTCCGGATTATAACTCCGAAATTCTCGGGCTTTATAGACATGATAAGCCGTTTTAGCCGTACCCGTTCTTCTTTGCTGACAATCTTTTTCGAAACACTAACCGTGTTTGAAAAAGGAACCAGTACCAGGTAACGGCCCGCAAGCGATAGCTCGCAGGATAAACGCGGTCCCTTCGTAGATATTGGTTCTTTTACAATTTGTACCAATAGCTGCTGGCCTTTTTTCAGCACATCGCCCACTTTCCCTAGTTTGTCTATTTCGGGCTCAAACTTAAAACCATTAAGTTTGTACGAAACATTTTTCTGGGTTTGCGCAATTTTAACAAACTTATTGAGCGACTTTATCTGGACGCCTAAATCGTGATAATGTAAAAACGCATCTTTCTGATAACCAATATCAATGAAAGCTGCGTTTAAACCCGGCATTACTTTTTTAACGGTACCCAGGAATATATCTCCTACGGTATAGTTGGTGTCGTTTCGTTCATGATGAAATTCCACCAGCCTTTTGTCCTGCAACAGGGCAATCCGCTCTCCATCTTGAGTAGAATTAATAATTAATTCATTACTCAACGTCTTAATTTTTTAAGTGAAAGAAAATACCAAAACCCACCGTTGCTACGGGCAACGTGGGTTATTCAGAAGGCAGTTTAAAACTACTTCTTCTTATGTCTGTTTTTACGAAGACGTTTCTTTCTTTTGTGCGTCGAGATCTTATGTCTTTTTCTTTTTTTTCCGCAAGGCATGATTAATTTTCTTTATGTTTTGTTTAATATTTTTATAATGTACTAGCTAGTTTTAAACCGGCTCTTTCTGCTTTTAATTCAATTTGGCCAGTTCCGTATCTACGGATGCCTGAAAACCCGGATCAACATCTAATTTACGGGCCCGGTTAAATACCTGTTTGGCTTCTTCTTTCCGGCCGGTTTCGGCCAGCGAAACGGCTAAATAAAAGTTACCCTGCACGTGTTTCGGATTTACCTGGGTTAAGTGCTGGAATCGTTCTACGGCTTTATCGTACTGCCCGGACTGGATAGATAAAATACCTAGGTTAAACAAGGCCTTTTCGTTATCCGGATCAGTAGTAATAACTTCACGTAACAGGTTTATTCCCTGCATGGGTGCTTCGCCAACGGCTATATAAGTCATAGCAAGGTTAGTTTTAGCATCCAGGTTGGTAGGGTTATTCTGCAGCACCTTATCATATAAACCCCGGGCTTTGGCTCCAAGTTCCTTTGCCCGTTCTTCGGTGGCCGCAAAACTAAAAGCTTCAAAATACTGGTCAGCTGCTTGCTGATAAATCTTTTCACCGGGCCGCACCGCCGCTACCTGCTCGTAATAATAGCCCGCACTGTCGAACTTAGAAACCTCGGTGTATTTAGCCGCTAACTCAGTGGCTAATTTTAAACGGTTTGCAGGGTTCTCCTCTTGCTGGTATTTGTTGCGCAGCACACTTATTGCGCTTATTTGTTCGGGGGTTACTGCTTCGTGGGCAGCATTGGCATCCTCGTGTCCTTCGCCTTCGGCGTGGCCGTGCCCTTCGTGGTTTTCCTCGCTGCCCGCTGCTTTATCGCGATTAGCCACCGCGGTGCCGGAGAAGTTTTCTTTTTTCTCTTTGTTTATGATTACTTTAGGCAAAGAAAATAACAGGCCCACAAATGCTAGGGCTACCACTACTAATAATATTTGGGAACGAACCGTTTTCAGATGCTTTGGAAATAATTACCTTTAAATAATTAATGGCGGCAAAGGTATTAAAAATTAAGAAACTACTTCTTCTTTAATCTTTTTGCTGTTTTTAATTTTGTTTACAAACGATTTTGATGGTTTGAAACTTGGCACAAAGTGCTCATCAATAATGATGGAAGTATTCTTAGAAATATTACGGGCTACTTTTTTAGCGCGTTTTTTATTTATAAAAGAACCGAATCCCCGCACATAAATATTGTTACCATTGGTCATAGAATCCTTTACCACTTTGAAAAAGGCTTCTACGGTAGCCTGCACATCAGTTTTTTCGATTCCTGTTTTGTCGGCAATCTCTGATATTACTTCTGCTTTAGTCACTTGCTGTATTCTTTAAATAAGTTAATAAAAAAAATTTTAATTCTCCGCTCCAAACATTAACAAATTGTTAACTAGCATGAAACGGGGCACAAAGGTAGCTTCTAATTTAGTTAACTAAAAACTATTTAAATAAAAAAATTATGTATAATAGCCTCATCTGTTATACGTTTGGCTTTTTATACTTTTCAAATATTGGCATGCCAACCCCCGAACCCCTCTTTTTTGCCCGCACGCTCCTGGGCTGGTACGAGCGCCACCATCGGAGTTTACCCTGGCGCGAAACCAAAGATCCTTATGCTATCTGGCTTTCGGAAGTAATACTGCAACAAACCCGGGTTGCCCAGGGGCTGCCTTACTATTTAGATTTTATAAACACCTATCCTACTGTGCGGGACCTGGCCCAGGCCCCCGCCGACGAAGTACTGCGGCACTGGCAAGGCCTGGGTTATTATTCGCGGGCTCGCAACATGCACCATACGTCCCAACACATTGCTTCCGCATTAGGAGGCACCTTCCCTACAACGTACCAGGAACTCCTGAAATTGCGTGGTATAGGGCCTTATACGGCGGCAGCTATTGCTTCTTTTGCTTTTAAAGAAAAAGTAGCCGTGGTAGATGGCAATGTCTTCCGGGTATTGGCCCGGGTGTTCGGCATTAGCGATAATATTGCGTCTCCAACCGGCAAAAAAGCTTTTCAATTATTAGCCGATACTCTTATCCCGGCCAGTGAGCCGGACACCTACAACCAGGCCATTATGGAATTTGGCGCTACACAATGCACTCCGGTTATGCCAGATTGTTTGTTTTGCCCTTTACAACAACAATGTTTTGCCTTTACCAATGGTTTAGTGCAGCAGCTACCGCACAAATCGAAAGCCAAAGCTTCGCGTGAACGGTTTTTTCATTACCTGGTATTAAACTGGGAGGGAAATTATTACATGAAAAAACGTACCCAAAAAGATATCTGGCAAGGACTCTACGATTTTTACCTGCACGAAGCAGCTGGTTTGCAGATTGATGCCAAAACTATTTTTACCGAAAGCTTATTGCCGGATCTTGCGGCGGAAAAAATAACTATAGCGCCGGCTTCTAAAGTTTATAAACACGTGCTGACGCACCAAAAAATTTATGCCCGTTTTTATCTACTGCCGCTGCAATCCCGTTTAAGGGAAGAGACTTTGGACAGCCTGGATTTAAAGCTTTTTACAAAGGCCGAAATAGAGCAGCTACCCAAAGCAATAATGATAGATAAGTATTTGAAAGAAGCTGTTTTTTAGATATATTTACCTAATTATTTGTAGTATTTCTCTTTTCTATCCGAAAGCAAGTACTTTGTACTTAAATTTAATTATAACCAAATCAATCTAATTCTATATCAACATGGCAAGTATTAACCGCGTTATACTAATAGGCAACCTGGGGAAAGACCCGGAAATCCGGCATACCGAAGGCGGTATTGCCGTAGCCCGTTTTCCGATTGCCACGTCCGAGAGTTTTAAAGATAAAGCCGGCAACAAGCAGGAACGTACCGAATGGCACAACATTGTGGCCTGGCGCGGTCTGGCCGAAATAGCCGAAAAATACATGAAAAAAGGCCAATCTATTTATGTAGAAGGCAAAATCCGGACGAATAGCTACCAGGATAAAGAAGGCATACAACGTTACAGCGTAGAAATTGTAGCGGATAATATTACCATGCTGGGCGGCCGCAGCGAAGGAGCAGGTAATGCCGCCGAACCCAGCGCCGCCGGCTACGGCAGCAATGGTGGCGGCAATGCCGGCACTTCCGGTACTTCTAACAAAGCAGGTATGACGGCTTCGGCCGGTTCATCTTTCGACAGTGAGCCGGATGACCTGCCGTTTTAAATTATGTTGTACCTAAAACAAATATTTTGGCAAATATAGATGCAGGAGACCCTCCGAGTTATTTAGCGGTTCTGGTTTCTGTTGTTAATTCTTCTATAGGCCTGGATCTGGCGTTGTCAGTAACCGGCATTCTGTTATTATTGCTGCTTTCGGCGCTGGTATCCGGCGCGGAAGCAGCTTTTTTCTCTTTATCCGAATCTGAACTGGAGATATGCCGGCAGCGCCCGCAGCGGTCATACCACTACATCCTTTCGCTACTCCAGAAACCCAGGCGGCTGCTTACTACCCTGCTGGTAATGGATAACCTGATAAATGTAGGGTTGGTAATTATTGCCATGAACCTGGCTTTTCGGATTTACGGGAGCAATTATCTTAACTTTGTTACGGTAGTTAGCCTGGCTTTATTGTTAACCATTGCCGTAGCTTTCTTTGGCGAGGTATTACCCAAAATAAGGGCTACTCATAATCGCTTAGCCTCGGCCCGCCGCATGGCCTGGTTGGTTTATTCCGCCGATATCCTGTTAATGCCCATTACTTCTTTTTTAATGAGTTTGAGTAATTTTATAGAACAAAATGTTCGTAATAAGCCTGGTTCATTGGTTCTGAACGACTTACAAAATGCCATTGATGCTTCTATTACGGACGAAACAACCGTTGAAGAAAAAGAAATATTAAAGGGCATTGTTAATTTCAGCACAATTACGGTAAAACAGATAATGCGCTCCCGGGTAGACGTGGTTGCTTTTAACCATGACCTTTCTTTTCCGGAATTACTTTCTTTAATTAATCAGGAAGGTTATTCGCGAGTGCCGGTTTATGCCGATACCATCGATAAAATAGAAGGTATCTTATACATCAAAGATTTATTACCGCATCTTGATGCCGTCCCGGATTTTGCCTGGCAGCAGCTTATTCGGCCGCCTTATTTTGTACCCGAGAGCAAAAAAATTGACGATCTGCTGCGGGAATTTCAGGAAATGCACGTGCACATGGCCATAGTAGTGGACGAATACGGCGGCACTGCCGGCCTGCTTACTTTCGAAGATATTATAGAAGAGATAGTAGGGGAAATAAATGATGAATTTGATGAGGAAGAGCCATTAGAATATGAACGACTTAACGAAAACACGTATATTTTTGAGGCGCATACTTCTTTATCCGAACTTTGTAAGGTAATCGGTATGCCTGCGGAAATGCTAGAACCGGTCCGGAAAAATAATGAATCAGTGGGTGGCCTCATGCTGGAGCTTTTTGCCAAGATTCCGCAGGAAGGCGAAGAAGCGGCATTAGACAGTTATCGGTTTGTAATAGATGCCGCCGATAGCACCAAAGTAAAACGCGTAAAAGTATATGTGGGCGAAACGAATGAAAACACATCGAATGTGGCGTAAATACACTTTTTTTTTAATTGGTTTATGCCTGTTGGGGATTACGGCTTGCCAGGAAGAATTTACCCCTAAACCCAAAGGCTACAACCGGATCGATCTTCCAACACCCAAATATCATATTATACAGGAAAATCATCCTTATACCTTTGAGTATTCGGTTTACAGTAAAATTCTGAAAGATTCGTCGCGATTAGCTTTACCCCATTGGATAAACGTATTTTACCCCAAGTACCAGGCAAACATTCAACTCACTTACCGCCCGCTCAATAACGATCCAAAAACCTTAAATGCGCTGCTGGAAGATGCACGTACGCTTACTATTAAGCACCAGATAAAAGCTGAAGCTATTGAAGAAGGTATTATCAAAACACCCAAAGGTTTACGCGTAAGTGTGGCCGAGTTATCCGGCGAGGTACCTTCACAGTTTCAGTTTTACGTAACTGATAGCACCCAACATTTCTTCCGGGGCGCTTTGTATTTCCGTACTGCCACCGCCAACGATTCTTTAGCGCCGGTTATCGATTACATCAAAAAAGACATTATACACCTGCTCAACACACTGGAATTTAAGAAATGAGTTTAGAGTTATAAGTTTAGAGTTAAACGTTATAACTTAAATAACAGAAACTATTGAGCCATTTGTTGCCTTTATGCTATCCAAAGCTACCTAAGAACATTTATTTTTAGTCAAAAACATAAAATAACTTTAAACCACAAACTTTTAACTTTTAACTAACCCAGGGTGTCCGGTTTTTTTAACACGAAAATTGAGTTTCTAAAAGGTATCGGGCCGCAGCGGGCGGCTTTACTGCAGACAGAACTTAATATTTTCACGTACGGCGACCTGATTCAACACTATCCTTTCCGGTACCTCGACCGCACGCAATTTTACCAGATTGGCGAACTGCACGAAGATTTACCTTATATTCAGATTAAAGGCCGCATCAGGCGCAAAGAATTATTAGGCGAAGGCCGCAAGCAACGTTTATCGGTTACACTGGCCGATACTTCCGGCGAAATTGAACTGGTTTGGTTTAAAGGGGTAAAATGGATGAACACCAGCCTGCAGGTTGGCCCGGAATACATCGCCTTCGGTAAACCTACTTTGTTTAACAGCCGCCTGAACATGGCCCATCCTGAAATAGAAGACGCAGCGGAGGTAAAACAAGGGCAAAGTTACCTGCAACCCGTTTATTCCACCACCGAAAAGCTAAAAAACCACCGGATTGATAGCAAAGCTTTGGTGCGGATTATGGCGGAGCTAATTAAAATTGCCACGCCGCAAATTACCGAAACCCTGACCCCCGCTATAAGCGACCGGTATAAAATGTTGCCCAAACGGGAAGCACTGGCGCAAATTCATTTTCCTACGCACGCCGAAAGTTTACAAGCCGCCCGGTTCCGGCTTAAGTTCGAAGAATTATTTTACGTGCAGTTAAAGCTCTTGCGGCAAAAAAACGTCCGGCGGGCCGAATTACAAGGCCAAGTATTTAAACATGTACCCACCCTAACGGAGTTTTACAACCACCACTTAAGCTTTGAACTGACCAACGCCCAAAAACGGGTAATAAAAGAAATATATAAAGATTTATGCGCCGGCAAGCAAATGAACCGGTTGCTACAGGGCGATGTGGGTAGCGGCAAAACCATTGTGGCATTTATCACCATGCTCATGGCCGCTGATAACGGCGCGCAATCGTGCCTCATGGCCCCCACCGAGATATTAGCGGACCAGCATTATACCGGCCTGAAAGAATTCGCCGATTTGCTGGGCATTAATATTGGTAAACTAACCGGCTCTACCAAACAACGGGAACGCCGGATTATCCATGAGCAGTTGTTGTCCGGGGAAATGAAAATGATTGTGGGCACGCACGCTTTGCTGGAGGACGTGGTGCAGTTTCAGAATCTGGGTTTATGCATTATAGATGAACAGCACCGGTTTGGCGTTGCCCAGCGTTCCAAACTCTGGCAAAAAAATCCGCAAGTTATTCCGCACGTGCTCGTCATGACCGCTACCCCTATTCCCCGTACCCTGGCCATGACCTTGTACGGCGACTTGGATGTATCCGTAATTGATGAGCTCCCCGCCGGCCGGAAAGAAATAGTAACGGTGCACCGCTACGACGCCAATCGTTTGCGGGTATTTGGTTTTATCCGGGAGCAAATCCGGGCCGGCCGCCAGGCTTATATGGTGTACCCGCTCATCGAAGAATCGGAAACCATGGATTACAAAGACCTGACCGATGGCTACGAGAGTGTAAAAAGGGCTTTCCCGGAGTATAATATCAGCATTGTACACGGCAAAATGAAGCCCCAGGACAAAGATTTTGAAATGCAGCGTTTCGTGAAAAACGAAACGCAGATTATGGTGGCCACCACCGTTATTGAAGTAGGCGTAAATGTACCCAACGCCAGCGTGATGGTTATTGAAAGTGCCGAACGTTTTGGTTTGTCGCAGTTGCACCAGTTACGGGGCCGGGTGGGTCGGGGTGCAGAACAGTCTTACTGCATTCTGATGACCTCTTATAAATTGAGCAAGGAAAGTAAGATACGGCTGGAAACGATGGTACGCACGAACAATGGTTTTGAAATCGCCGATATAGATTTGAAACTACGGGGGCCCGGCGATTTAATGGGCACCCAGCAAAGCGGGGTATTAGACTTACTGATTGCCGACCTTTCGAAAGACGCTAAAATATTGCAGGAGTCGCGGGCAGTAGCCCAGGACTTGCTGGAACAAGATCCAACTCTGAGTTTGCCTGAAAATGAAAACATCCGGCGGCATATCCAGTCATTAAATAAAAATACGGTAAACTGGAGCCGGATTAGTTAGTAAATAAAAGTTAAGTAGTCTTTAGTAATTAGATTAAAAGCCTAATACTTACTTAATAAAAAAAGCAGATGAGATTAAATTTAATAACTAATAATGCACCTGAACCAAATCTTTCTGCAAGTTTGCATTCACTTCTTTAGGAGATAAGTCATTACTTGCATTCTGAGTATAAACCGGATAAGAAATAGCTGCCTGACGTTTATTAATATTGAAAGAATTCTCTCTTTCCCATTTACCAACTGCAATCAATCCAATCAGCACTAAGACCTTAAAAATTAATTTCATGAGTAAAAAAATGTATATAAGGCAGTTAACTTTCTTTTTACAAAATTACCGTTATGAAAGGACCGAAAGATTACGTATATGTAAAGATTCAAAATAATATCAACTTTGAAGACTGTTTTATTCATGATTAATTTCATTATATAAATAAATACTTACGCCCAAGCAGATTCAAAATTGAGTATAATTACTGCAAACATTCTTTACTTTAATAACCCCTTAAAAATTCCCACCAACAGTAAATAACCGGTACCAGAAGCACTACAATAATCTTCCGGCGGATATTTTATGTAATAATACAATTAATTTAGTTAACTACAAATTTATTTTTTTGGATAAAATATTGGTTTACATGTATTTTAATAGATATTTATGGAATATTTCCATCTAAATACATTTACTTAGTTTTTTATCAACTTATTTAAATACAATATTTTTTAAATACAATTGTTACAAAGCAGAAAATTCAAGTATAATATCAACTTTATTAATTGGCGATGGCTTTTGTTTTTTATACTGATCTTTCTGGTGGAAGTAAAACAAACCGCTTGGGCGCAAGTCAAAAGCAAATCTATACCTTTTGCCTATCTGTCGGCCATTTTTAAAGGTCAGTACAACCAATTAACACTCCCCCCCAAAGTCCGGCTTTTTACAACTCAGCCGATTTACTTTTAAGTAAACAGACCCAAGTATCAGGACACAAGTATCAAGACTGCATTCTCTTTTCCTTTGAATATAGTATTGGCGCTCATCAAGTAAGGCTTCCTTTATATATACTTCGGCTAAATGATTATTTTATACTGATACTTGTGATCTGATACCGGGGCTAGTGTTCAGTCAAATCAATAATGCAGGTTAGGAATTCATATCTATATGGCGCGGATTTACATCCGTGCCTTTCCTGAATAGGAAACTGAGGACGGATGTAAATCTGCGCTTGAAAAGCCAGCAAAATTGGCTTGACTGAATACTAGTTACTAGTATACATATTGATTTGCCTGAATCATGGCGGCGGCTACCCGGCGGCGGGCTTCTTTGGTGTTAAAAGGCTCGGCTTTGGTAAAACGCTTCAGGCCGATTAAGAGTAGCCGTTGCTCGTCGCCACCTTCGCCCATGGCATAAATAGCTTCTTTTCCGGCTAAGTAAGCTTTGTCTAAGGCATCGTACAAATACACCCGGGCCATATCCGTAGGTAAAGTCACAGCCTCCTCGCCTTGCATACTTACCAGTTTTTCTACCCGCAGCAAAACCGATTCGGCTACGTAGGTTTTTATGGCGATATCGGCAATATGCATTAAAATTTCCTGCTCTTTGTCCAGC
>Ga0210040_10006152_pt1 | contig 15034 bp, 11 predicted proteins | sample CryGeyCG12114_NA_FD_185462 | JGI IMG/M metagenome (GOLD analysis project Ga0210040, IMG submission 185462) | Groundwater microbial communities from aquifer - Crystal Geyser CG19_WC_8/21/14_NA (SPAdes) (version 2) | ecosystem: Environmental > Aquatic > Deep subsurface > Groundwater | place: USA... | reverse complement strand
ATCTTTCTTGCTGGGCTTGGCATTGCGGAAGCATACCATAGCCGCTACGGGGTTGTCGCCCTGAAAATTGGAGTTATCGAAACACTCGATATGCTTGGGAAGCTCCGTGAGGCGCAAATCCTTCTTGATAGTTTCCATGATACGCACCTCGTTCAGGTCCTTACTGCGCTCGTTCATGCTTTCCTTCTCTTTGCGCAGGTAAAGCACGTTTTTGATGCTGAGTTCCAGTAATTTCCGTTTGTCGCCGATCTGCGGCTGAGAGATGACTACACCTGGGAGAGGTAGAGCAGGCAATGCAACATTCGTCAGAATCTCCTTAGATTGACTATCGAACTCTTCGCGCATCTGCATGAGCATAATCGACAGAATCTCCTCGTCGGGTTCGTCTAGCTTTTTGTGCACTTCAACAGACTGTGTGAGAATGATAGAGCCGTTCATCACTTTCAGGTAATTGATGAAGGACAATTTCTCGTTAGAGGCAATGCTGAATACATCAATGTTGGAAAGAGTAGCATTGACAATCGTGCTTTTCGCCTGAAACGCATCCAGCCGGTCGAGCTTCTGCTTGAACTGGTGGGCAAGCTCATACTGCATTTCCTGCGCTGCCTGGGTCATTTTCTCGCGGAAGTACTGCTTGGGAATACTGAGGTTGCCGTTCAGAATCTGCCGAATCTGCTGGATGTACTGGTTGTACGTGTTCTCATCCTGATGCCCTTCACACGGACCTTTGCAATTGCCCAGATGATATTCCAAGCAAACTTTGAATTTGCCAGCCTCTATGTTCTGAGGCGATAGGTTGTAAGTGCAGGTGCGTAATGGATACAACGCCCGGATCAGTTCCAGCACCACATTAAGCGACGAGCCATTGGCATAAGGACCGAAGTAATGGCCATCACCGGGAACCTTGTTGCGCGTGGGAATGAGGCGCGGAAACCGCTCGTTGGTAAGCAGCAGATACGGATAGGTTTTGCCATCCTTCAGCAGGATGTTGTACTTGGGCTGATGCTGCTTGATCAGGTTGTTTTCCAGCAAGAAAGCATCCGATTCACTGTCTACAATAGTGAATTCAATACGCTTGATGTTCTTGACCAACTGCTGGGTTTTCTTGTTGTGGTCTTGCTTGGTGAAGTAGCTGCTCACGCGCTTGCGCAAGTCCACCGCTTTGCCTACGTAGATGATACCATCATCATCGAAGTATTTGTACACGCCCGGACGGTGAGGAAGCTGGCGAATTTGGTCTTGCAAATGGGCTTGGGCAGCCATAAAGAAATGTTGATTGTCGCGGACTATGGTAGGTTACACTGTTGGGCCTCTCACCTTCAGGGTGCGAACTAACAACTGACGATGCTAGCCTGAATACGCCACTAGGATGCACTGAGGTTTGCGGAAGGGTGCAGATAACGCCTGAAGTAACAAAAAACGTGGCCAGTAAGTCCCGGCCACGTTCTATAATATTTGTCGATTCGCCTCTGTTAAGGCTGGAAAGAACTATTAAATATCCTTATCGTTGAGGTCGTCGAGGTCAGCTTGATTGAGCTTCTGCTCGTACGGAATGGTGTCGCGCTGGGCGCCGTGGTAATAACGGGCGCAGTTGGTTTCAACGCTCAGCGTATCAGGTTTAGGGAAAGGTCCCTTGTTGATATCGATATTTTTATCGGCGTATACCTTTTTCATGAAGATGCCATAGAGCGGCAGCGCCATGCGTGAGCCCTGACCGTAGGCACCCGTGCGGAAGTGAATACTCCGGTCTTCGCCACCAACCCACATTCCGCACACCAAGTCAGGGGTGAGGCCCATAAACCAGCCGTCGGAGTAGTTGTTGGTGGTACCTGTTTTGGCGCCCATTTCGTACGGAAACTTGAAGCCATTTTTCAGAATGATACTGGTGCCGCCCTGTTCTTCGGTAGCGCCCCGCAACATATAGGTCATCAGATAAGCCGTTTCCTCACTCAGCGCTTCCTTCGTTTGGGGCACAAACTCGCGCAATACGTTGCCGTTTTTGTCCTCGATGCGCGTAACCATGATGGGAGAAGTCCACATGCCTTTGTTGACGAATGTGCTGTACGCGCCAGTCAGTTCGTAAATACTCACATCGGACGAGCCGAAACCAATAGCGGGCACCGGGTCAATTGGCGACGTGATACCCATATTCTTAGCGTAGGTGGCTACCAACTCGGGGCCCAGCTTCTGTACCAGCCACGCTGTAATCGAGTTCATGGAGCGGGCTAATGCTTGTCGTAGCGTGAAGGTGCGCCCTGAGAAAGACCCCTCAAAGTTGCGCGGCGTATACGCCGGCCGGCCTCGCTCAGCCGGGAAGGTGGTTGCCACGTCGGGGCGCTGGTAGCACGGCGAGTAGCCCTGGTCGATGGCGGCTACGTACACGAACGGCTTGAAGGTAGAGCCGGGTTGGCGCTTTCCTTGCTTTACGTGGTCGTATTTGATGTATTTGTAGTTGATACCGCCCACCCAGGCCTTGATTTGCCCATTAAGCGGGTTCATGGCCATAAAGCCCGAGTGAAGCAGCCGCTTGTAGTACGCCAACGAATCCATCGGCGACATATTCACTTCTTTCTCGCCACCGTTCCAGGTGAAAACCCGCATCTTATACTTCTTATTCAGGTAGTATTTAATGGAGTCTTTATTGCCATCGTAACGAACGTTGAGCGACTGATACCGGGCGGTGCGCTTGATAGCATTGCTCAGGAAGTTCGGAATCACGCGGCCACTCTCGTCGCGCCAAGGCTGCTGGCCCTTCCATTGCTGATCGAACCACTTCTGTTGAAGCTTCATGTGCTCAGCCACGGCGGCTTCGGCATACTTCTGCATCCGCGAATCGATGGTGGTATAGATTTTCAGGCCATCAGAGTATAGGTCGTGCTCGGTTTCCTTGGCCCACTCGCGTAGCGCCTTGCTGAGCTCGGTACGGAAATACGGCGCAATGCCTTCGTTCTGGTTTTCCACCCGATACACCAACTTAATAGGTGTAGCAATGGTGGCAGTATATACGGGCTCCGGAATGTAGTTGTACTTGCGCATCTGGCCCAGTACCCAGTCACGGCGGCGCTTGGAGCGCTCCGGGTTACGCACCGGGTTGAACCACGAGGGTCCATTGACCAGTCCTACCAACAGAGCGGATTCTTCCAGCTTCAGGTCGCGCGGATGCTTGTTGAAGAAAGTCTTGGCGGCTACGTTGATACCAAAGGCGTTCGAGCCGTACTCAGCCGTATTAAGGTACATGCGCAGAATTTCGCGCTTGGTGTAGTTACGCTCCAGCCTAACGGCCAGAATCCATTCTTTGGTTTTGGTAACAACCATACGTAAGCCAGGCACATCATTTAGTCGGCCGTCGTTGAGGTCTTCACGAGTCCGGAACAACATTTTGGCCAGCTGCTGGCTGAGTGTGGAGCCGCCGCCGCTCTTGCCGCCGCCAAACAGGCCCAACGCTACCCGCGCCATGGCCTTCGGGTCGATGCCGGAGTGTTCTTCAAACCGCGCATCTTCGGTGGCGATAAGCGCATCAATGGTGGTTTGGGCCAGTTCTTCGTAGCTGACCGGTGTCCGGTTCTCGCGGAAATACTTGCCCATCAGGATGCCGTCTTCGGAGTACACTTCCGAGGCTAACTCACTTCGGGGGCTTTCCAATGACTTCAGGTTGGGCATCTGCCCGAACAAATTCAGAAAGTTGATACTAACGGCCAGCACATACAGCAGAAACCCCACGAAACCACCTACGAAGAGCAGCCACATGGTGCGGGTAAAGACAGTGAAACGGCCGGTTTTCTGCGGTTTATGGGAAGTGGTTTTGGGCCGGGTGGCAGGTTGAGCCATTTTTCTAATTAGGAATTAAGAATTAAAAACAAAGAATTTAAAAGCAGGGCCGGCTCAGGCAAAGGCTGTCCATTTTTAATTCTTGATTCTTAATTTTTAATTGAGTTTAACGATACTTCTGCTGGTAGAAGCGCTGATACTCTTCTACATCACGGCGCTGGAGCAGCAGCGGCAAATTATCAATACCGATGATGAGCGTTTGGTAACCCGCCCCACGTAGTCGGCTCAGCGGCGACTGGGGTCCCCGGAGCTTCAAGGCGTATCCCTGGGCCACCTTCACGCCCGCAAGGCCTTGCACAATCACCATTTCCAGCGAATCGCCGAGGGCCTGTTGCTGTATCTGCAAATTGCTGGCCTTGAAAAAGCGGCTGTTATAGGTGCCAAGCAGTGCCGGCAAACCCTCAATTGCAGCTGATGTCTTCGGAAATACCAGTACCACGGCATGGGCCGTAGTCGCATTTGCTGCGTACGGCGAAACCGCCGCCGCTGCCGGTGCAACAGCCGGTGCGGGGGTAGGAGTGGTAACTAGCGGCGCACCCGCTGGCACAGGCGAGGTAGTGGCCGCTGGCGGATTTGTTTCGGGGGTGACTGCCGGATTGGCTTTCACTGGTTTCTTGCCTCGGGCTCGGGCCTGCGCGGCGGCCATCCGGGCTGCTCTGGCCGGGTCAATAACCGGTGCTACTGGTGCTACCGTAGCAGCTGAATCAGCTGGCGTTGCGGCCGTAGGCACTTTTTCAGCTGAATTTTTAGGCAACTCGGGCGTGGGTACTGCGGGTTGGGAAGTAGGTGCTACCACCGGCGTTGCTTTTACCGGAGGCGCTGTATAAATGATGCGTACCCGGTTGTTCACCTCGCCGGGGCGAAACATGGATACCGTTGGCTTCTCGGTGGAAGCTAGAGCCCCTGCTAGTTCGCCAGTTTCGTACTTCTTATACGAAAGAAGCAGCGTGCGCGCCTGCCCACTCAGCGTTGATTGTGGATAGTCTTTTAGAAATTTCTCCAGCGAAGCCTTTGCCGTTGGTGGGGTTTGGGTGCGCGTATCAAGCAGCGCATTCAGGAAAGCAACCCGGTCGTTTAAATCACTCTCAGGAAATTTCTCGGAAGTAAGAGCCAGTAGGGCAGATGCTTTTTTGAAGTCTTGATTCTTGTACAGCGCAAAAGCCGAATCCACTTGAATGGCTACTTCTTTGTTGGCTAGTGAAGTGCGGCGCAAATACTCCGGATCGGCGGCCAGCTTGGCGTATGCCGAAGAAGGGAATTCCTGCCGCAGTCGTTGCGCGTAGATTTCGGCCTTTGCCAGCTCGTTCTGCTCCTTATAAATAAGGTATAAGCTGTAGTAGGTTTCCGGCGAATGGATGGTTTGAGGAAAGCGGGTCAGCAGCTTTTCGTACGTCTGGGCGGCGGGTACCGGCTCGCGCAGCTGTTGATTGTAAATCCCGCCCAATGCAAACAGTGCCTCTTCCACCTGCTTCTGCGATGCTGCCATCTGGGCCCCGGTAAGCGGTAGCGCCTGTCGGTACTGCGCTACCAGGGTTTTCTGCTGCGTGGCCGGGTCAATTTCAACGGCGGGCTGCCCCAGATTAGTAGTAGCACCAGCCGTCACGTTGGTTTGGCTGGCACCCGCAATACTTACGGGTACATTGCCGCCGTTGGGCGTCACAGGCGAAGCGCTGGCTACGTTCACTGTGCGCCAGTTGTCCTGCAACGGCCGGTCACCCCACTTCCGGATAAAGTCGGCACGGGCTGTGCTCATAGCCGTAGGATTGTCGAAATACCACTTCGCACCCGTGCTGCCCGCCACAAAGTCTTCCGGGTTGATGTCGGTTTGCAGGTCACGGGAAGTGCTGACACCGGTCAGGGTCTGCCGGTTATTGGCGCGCTCCTGCTTGGCGGCTAGGGCTTCTGCAGCTTTGCGTTTGGCTGCCAACTCGGCATCAGCATATGCTACCAAGCGTGTACGTAGCTCAACTGTATCCAAGCGAGCCAAAGCTTGCAGGCTGTCCTGCATTTCAATGATGGTGGTTTGCTGGGCAAAATCTTTAAGGATGCCCGCCCGCTCCGAAATAGCCTCGAAGTTCGGCGCATCCTTCACCAAGTTCTGCACGGTACTGTCGTAATAAGCAGCAGCTAGACGGTACTTCTGGAGATTCTCGTAGTAGATGCGACCCGCCAGCAGGTAAGTGTATGACTTCTGCGCCTTGTTGGTGCCACCCGCTCGTACCGATTGTTGCAGCAGGGTAAGAGCTTCGCCATAGCGCTGCTGCCGGTAGTTGAGCCGCGCCATTTCGTAGTAGATTTTGTCGCGGTACTCTTTATTTTTAGTGTCTTTCAGCAACTTGACGAAGTACTTGTCGAGTCGTACCTGGTCGTCTTTGTTGAGGTTAGATACCTGCCCGAGCATCAGCTTCGAGAAGAAGTCCAGCTCGTACGGTGGATTCTTTTTAAGAATTTTATTTAGCTCCGCGTAAGCCTTTTTGTCCTCGCCCTGGGCCTGATACAGTTGCGCCAAGATGTACCGGGTACGCGACTGCTCATTCTTGGGTTCTACGAGCGGCACGGCCTTCTCCAAGTTTTCGATGGCCTTTGCGGGTTCTCCTATTTTCAGATAATAATCGGCGCGGGTCAGGAACAGCTCTTTGGCATTGCTTTCCTGGCCTTCCTCTTTATCCAGCACATCCGATACCGCCTTGGCGTTTTCCAGTTCTTTGGTCGCCAGAAAGGTGCGCATCAGCCAGATCAGCGCTTCATGCTTGGCATTGGCGTCTTTGCTGATGCTGTTAACATATTTGAACGTCTTGGCCGCATCCTCATACTCCATCTTATAGAAGCGGCTCTTCCCGATGAGGATATAAGCGTCATCAGTCCAGTCGGAAGCAGCCCGGTACTGAATGGGTAGGGATGCCTTTTTGACTACATCTTCCAGATCAGTGGCTATCGTGGCTACTATGGCTTCATCAAGCGTTGGGAATAGGGGCAGTGTACGGTTATAGTCGTTCTGACGCGCTGCGTAAAGCTTGGCTTCCACGCCCCGCAGCTTTTCACGGGCCAGGAAGTAGCCGTTGTCGCGCGCCACTACGTTGTCATAGGCGTGGCCCACCATTCCCCGGCGTTCCGAGGCGCAGCCGCCCATTCCAGCCATAAGCAACAAGGTGGCTACAGGAGCAGCGAGCAGACGAAAGGTGGAATAAAGAGTCAAGGCAGAAAACGGGTCGGGAATACGAATTACAACACGCCAACGCACGCAGCCAGCCAGTTTGTTCAGCTCGCCCCTGTGCGTATAAGTCACAACGTCACTTCGTCAGTAAAATTACGATTTTTCCCAGCCTCCACCGGACCTTTGCGTAACGTATAGTAACAGAGTGTTAATTCTGGTGTAAAAAATTATATCTACCACCCTTTCGCGTCGTCGCTATGTCTGCCTCCAAACCTGACGGTCCGCCACCTCGTGGCAGTAACTTTGCCAAATATTCTGGCCTGGGCATTCAGATGCTGGCTATTATCGGCTTAGGTACTTGGTTTGGGGTCTGGCTCGATGGCCGCTTGGGCAGTAGCCCCTGGGGTACCGTAGTGCTGATGCTGCTGTCAGTATTTGCAGCTATGTATCAGGTCATCCGCTCGGTGTCGAGCGACTAGGGTTAGGGTCACTACATTAAATAAATATTAAGATGATATTCAACCAAAGGATATTTCTATTCCGCTGGATATTACCTTTGTCCCCCTTTGCCGGTCACCTGACCATCATTTATTCCATTAGCACCATCTCGTTTGCTCCGCTTCTTTCGCAATCTGCTTCTGCTTACGCTGCTGTTGTATGGCACGCTGTATGTGTTGCACGCCTATTATGGTGCGGTGGTGGTGCACCCATTGGCCGCTTACATATTGGGGTATTTTGTGTTGCTAACTGCCATGACCTACTGGGTAACGGCACGAGTGGTGCGCGCTAGCCCTGATAATTTCATGGGAGCCTACTTCGGTGCCATGGTGGTGCGGCTGTTGCTTTCCGTCAGCTTGGTGCTTGTGTATTTATACAGGGGAGGGGCTCACGAAGGTAACGGTCGATGGGCCTTTCTAGGCGTGTTCTTTGTACTGTACTTTCTTTACACTGGGTTTGAAATCTGGGCTATCCTGAGTAACTTGCGCCCGTTTTCAAAACCGAGTGAAATCACAAAATGAAGATTTCGTGAACATAACTCTAATTCCCACTGAATGAAGCGTTTACTGATAGCTCTCTTCTGCGTCCTTTCGCTTCCTACATTCGTTTCAGCACAGCATTCTACGCCTACCATCGAAGAAGCTACCGATAGTGAAGCCTTCAGTCCGGGCGAGATGATTTTGCACCACATCGGCGATTCACATGAGTGGCATTTCGCTACAATTGGTGACCAAGCTGAGCATGGTACTCATTTCACTATTCCGCTGCCCGTTATTGCGTATCAGCCGAGCAAAGGATTAAGTGTGTTTTCTTCTTCAAACTTAGCGGAAGGCAAGGTGCATAATGGCCTTAAGCTAGAGCACGAACATCTTGAAGCAGAAGACGGCAGCAAAGTATATGACTTCTCTATCACCAAAAACGTTGCTTCTCTGCTGCTAAGTGGAGTTCTACTCTTAGTAGTGTTTACGGCCGTAGCTAGTGGCTACAGGAAAAATAAGGGCGGTGCTCCGAAAGGCATTCAGTCCTTATTAGAGCCGATCATCATATTTGTCCGTGACGAGGTAGGGAAGAAGGCCATTGGTCCGAAGTATGAACGGTACATGCCGTATCTGCTTACAATCTTTTTCTTTATCTGGTTCAACAACCTGCTTGGTTTGATGCCAGGAGCAGCTAACCTCACCGGCAACATTGCGGTAACTATGACGCTAGCGCTGATGACGCTGCTCATTACCTTGTTTAGCTCCAACAAGAACTACTGGGCCCACATCTTCGCCACGCCTGGCGTACCAAAAGCGTTGCTTCCCATCATGATTCCGGTGGAATTGATAGGTGTAGTTGTCAAGCCTTTTTCTCTTATGGTTCGTTTGTTCGCCAACATCACGGCTGGGCACATCGTAATTCTGAGCTTCATCAGCTTGATCTTTATTTTTCAAAGCATATTAGTTAGCCCGGTTACATTAGCCTTCGGCTTGTTTATCAACGTGCTTGAGCTGCTAGTCGCCATTTTGCAGGCTTATATCTTCACGCTGCTCACGGCTATGTACATTGGTGGCGCAGTGGAAGACCACCACGACGCTGACTTGCAAATGGGCGGTGGCGATGGCGCTTCTGAAGCGCACGTCCATGGGCACTAGGTTTTACTCACCTCCTTTTTTCGTTTTTCACTTCCCCAAATTCTGTTTTTATGCTTCTTTCTCTTTTGTTGCAGGCCATTACTAACTCGGCTGGTTTAGCCGTATTCGGTGCCGCTATTGGTGCTGGTTTGGTTGCTCTTGGTGTTGGTCTTGGCATCGGTCGTATTGGTGGTAGCGCCATGGAAGCCATCGGCCGTCAGCCTGAAGCTGCTGGTCGAATTCAGACTGCTATGCTGATCGTAGCAGCTCTGATTGAAGGTCTGGGCTTGTTCGCAGTTGTGGTCTGCCTGTTGATTTCCTTCAATCTTTAAGAGATAGAAGCAATGCTCTGACAGCCCGCTGCGCGTCGCCTCGGCGCACGATGCAGCGGGCTAACTCAGCTTAAAACAGTAATGAGTAGTGAGGATCGAGCACTCAGGCACTATTGATCCTGTACTTGTTGCTTGCCAATCGCTCCACTCAACATCAGTACTTTCCACTTCCTTATGCCTCCATTAGTAACCCCCGAATTAGGCCTAATCTTCTGGCAGCTGGTGATTTTTCTCATTGTGCTGTTTTTGCTGGCTAAGTTTGCCTGGAAGCCGATTCTCACTTCACTGAAGGAGCGTGAAGACTCTATTGAAGGAGCCTTGCGGATGGCCAACCAAGCTAAGCTGGAAATGCAGGAATTGAAAGCCGGCAACGAAAAGCTGTTGGCTGAAGCCCGCATGGAGCGCGACCGTATCATGAAGGAAGCTTCTGCAATGGCCAACCAGCTCATCGAGCAGGCTAAAAATAAGGCAACCGAAGAAGGTGGTCGTATGATTTCGCAGGCCCGCGAGGCTATTCAAAACGAGAAAAACGCCGCTTTGGCTGAGGTGAAAAACACCGCGGCTCAGTTGTCTATCGATATTGCCGAGCGTATTCTACGCCGCGAGCTATCGGATTCCAGCTCGCAAAAGGAACTCGTTGACTCCTACTTAAAGGAAGTAAAGCTTAACTAAGTCGTTAGCTACTGGCTGTTATCTATTCGCTCTTTATTAAGGGCCTCGACAGGTAACAGCCAGTAGGTAGTGGCTATCAGCTACATAAACATGTCTGAAATACGAGTTGCCTCCCGTTACGCCAAGTCCCTGCTTGATCTGGCTGAGGAGCAGGGTACGTTGGAGCAAGTGAAGGTGGATATGGACTTGTTCAGCAAAACGCTGAGCGAGAACCGGGAACTGCGTTTGCTACTTCGAAACCCTATCGTCAAGCACGACAAGAAACTCGCTATTCTACGTGCCATCTTCGGTGGTAAAGTGTCGGTTCTCACCGAGAAATTCTTCACTATTATCACCGAGAAAAACCGCGAAAGCGCTTTAGAATTTATTGGTGCTGAGTTTCTATTGCAATACAACGTGTTGCGCGGTGTGCAGGTAGCGGAGGTCACGACGGCAACGCCGTTGAGCCCTTACCTGCGTGCTGAAATAGAGCAAATGGTGCGTCAGCAAACCGGCCTTCAGCAAATTACTCTCACCGAGAAAGTAGACGAATCGCTTATCGGGGGCTTCGTGCTCCGCGTCGGCGACCGTCTGATCGATGACTCGGTGAGCTTCCGGTTGCGCAAGCTGCGCAACCAATTCTCGAAGAACCCCTACCAACCTTTAGTATAAGATCATGGCAGAAGTACGTCCGGATGAAGTATCCGCTATTCTGCGGCAGCAGTTATCCAACTTCAAAACCGAAGCCGAACTCGAAGAGGTTGGTACGGTATTGCAGGTTGGCGACGGCGTAGCCCGCATCTACGGCTTGGGCAAAGCTCAGTCGGGGGAATTGCTCGAATTTGAAAATGGCCTTCAGGCCTTGGTTCTCAACCTGGAAGAAGACAACGTAGGAGCCGTAATGCTCGGCGACTACTCTGATATCCGGGAAGGAGCTACGGTGCGCCGCACCAATAAAATTGCTTCTATCCAGGTAGGAGAAGGTATCGTGGGCCGCGTGGTAAACACGCTGGGCCAACCCATCGACGGTCGTGGTCCTATCCAAGGCGAAACGTTCGATATGCCGTTGGAGCGCAAAGCTCCTGGTGTTATCTACCGGCAGCCCGTAACCGAGCCCATGCAAACAGGTATCAAGGCTATTGACGCCATGATTCCGATTGGACGCGGTCAGCGGGAATTGATTATTGGCGACCGGCAGACAGGTAAGTCGGCGGTAGCTATTGATACCATCCTCAACCAGCGCGAGTTTTTCGAGCGGGGTGAGCCGGTTTTCTGCATCTACGTTGCCGTAGGCCAGAAAGCCTCGACGGTTGCCCAGGTGGTGAACTCCCTGACCAAGGGTGGGGCCATGGATTACACGGTAGTGGTTTCGGCTTCAGCTGCTGACCCTGCGCCTATGCAGTTCTTTGCTCCCTTTACTGGGGCCGCCATCGGCGAGTTCTTCCGCGATACGGGCCGGCCAGCGCTGGTAGTGTACGATGACTTGTCGAAGCAGGCCGTAGCCTACCGTGAGGTGTCGCTGCTGTTGCGTCGTCCTCCCGGACGGGAGGCTTATCCTGGCGACGTGTTCTACCTGCACAGCCGCTTACTGGAGCGCGCCGCGAAAATCAACGCTTCCGACGTTATTGCCCGCGACATGAACGACTTGCCGGAGAGCATCCGGCACTTGGTAAAAGGTGGCGGCTCTCTGACAGCTCTGCCGCTCATCGAAACGCAGGCAGGTGACGTTTCGGCGTACATCCCGACCAACGTAATTTCGATTACCGATGGCCAGATCTTCCTCGAAACCAACCTGTTCAACTCGGGTATCCGGCCAGCCATTAACGTGGGTATTTCGGTATCGCGGGTAGGTGGTAACGCGCAGATCAAGTCGATGAAGAAGGTAGCGGGTACGTTGAAACTCGACCAGGCGCAGTTCCGCGAGTTGGAAGCCTTTGCTAAGTTCGGTTCCGACCTCGACGCCTCGACCAAACTCACCATTGAGCGTGGCCGCCGTAACCTTGAAATTCTGAAGCAGCCGCAGTTCTCGCCCCAGAAGGTAGAGGATCAGGTGGCAGTTATCTACGCTGCTACCAACGGTCTGCTCGACCAGGTGCCCGTAAACCGGGTGCGTGAGTTCGAGAAGGAGTTCACCCAGACCATGCAGTCCCGCCACCCGGAGGTGCTGCAAAGCCTGAAGGCCGGCAAGCTGGATGATACTATTACCAATGCTATTCGCCAGGTTGCCAAAGACCTGTCGGCGCAGTACGCAGGCAAGTAAATAGTTGATTGTTGGTTGTTGATTGTTAAATAGTTAGCCGAAACGCAGCGCATTCAGCAGTCAACAATCAGCAACCAATAAGCAACAATCAACGCAAATGGCTAGCTTAAAAGAAGTCCGCAACCGCATTGTATCGGTGCAAAGCACGCAGCAAATCACCAAAGCCATGAAGATGGTAGCGGCGGCCAAGCTGCGGCGGGCCCAGGACAATATCCTGCGCATGCGCCCTTACGCGCAGCGGCTCAACACCATCCTGACCAATTTGACGGGCCAGGCTGATGGAGAAGTAATAAGCGAGTATGCAGTGCAGCGTGATGCTCAACGCATACTGGTTATTGCCATCACCTCGGACCGCGGGCTGGCAGGCGCGTTCAACAGCAATATCTTTAAAGCAGTGAACACGCTGGTGCATGAGCGCTTTGCCGCGCAGGCAGCTGCTGGCAACATAACCATGATGGCCATCGGCAAGCGGGCGCACGACTACTTCGGGAAGCGGGGAACACTGTTGGGTAACTATACGCACGTGTTTGGCAAGCTGTCGTTTGATACGGTGCGGGAAGCGGCGGAAGAGGCAATGACCGGATTCCGCGAAGGTCGTTTTGACCAGGTGGTGATGGTGTACAACGAGTTCAAGAACGTAGCGACGCAAATTGTGCGGGCCGAACAGCTGTTGCCGCTGGTACCAGCCGAACCAACCGTCGCTACCAATCAGACCTCGAACGTAGATTACATCTTTGAGCCCTCAAAAGAGGAGATTGTGCAAACCCTGATTCCGCAGTCGTTGAAGGTGCAGCTGTATAAGGCTGTGCTGGAAAGCAACGCCTCGGAGCACGGTGCCCGCATGACGGCCATGGACAAAGCCACTGAAAACGCTGGGGAGTTGTTGAAGTCCCTTAAGTTAACCTATAACCGCACGCGTCAGGCGGCTATTACCACCGAGATTCTCGAAATTGTAGGTGGTGCCGAAGCCTTGGCAGCAAGCCGATAAGGAGTTTCCGTTCGAGCAATCAAATGAAAAGGCTCGCTTCCAGATGGAAGCGGGCCTTTTCATTTGATTGCAGAAGCTGCACTTTACAGCTGCATGTATTGGCGTTTTGCTAGCTCCTTTCTGGGCTTGGGGCTTCGGGGTGCTGCCCCAGCAGGGCTAAAACCTTCTCTGGGGTTAGACTGGTGAAGTCTTTAACTACAGCGAGTGGTGCCTGAAATGTGTCGGCTTTGATGGAAGTGCTGAGCGCGATACACCGCATGCCGGCCTTGTAAGCGGCCTGTTCCCCCATAAGGGCATCTTCGAACACCAGACACCGTTTGGGCGGGATACCCAGTTTCTGGGCAGTGAGCGTGTAGGTTTCAGCGTGGGGCTTGCCTCTCTCCACGTCGTCGTTGCCTACCACCACATCGAAGTATTGCCGAATCTCCAGATGGTCTATCAGATAGCTGATGGTTTCGTTGATAGAGCCGGTGCCAAGGCCAATTTTGAAGCCGGCGGTTCGGGCGGCTTGCAGAAACTGAGTGAGGCCGGCTACTTCGCGGCGCTTATTCCAATAAAGGGTGCGGTAGAGAAACTCGCGCTGGGTGGAGTACTCTTCCAGTTTCTTCTTCGGAACCGGATTGGTGAAAACAGTTTTTAGAATAGCGGTAGCCGGCATACCATTCAGGCGTTCCAGCAGCCGCCGGGCATTGGTGGTCAGGCCTAAGTCGCGGAACAGAAGCTGAAAAGCGCGGGCCTGATAGGCGGTGTTATCGACGAGCACGCCGTCCATGTCGAAGATGAGGGCGTAAGGGTTTTCGGTAGCCATAGCAGAGTGAGGGAAGAAGCGGTAAGATGATGGTAAGGTTACTTCTTTACGTGACCAAGCCGGATTTCGTCGGGGCGCTGCTGAATGCTGAGGCCGGAGCCTATCTTTGCTTCTCGTTTGGCGGGCCCTCGGGGGAGGGTTCAACTCACTTGTTGTTCCTCAATTTGAAAAACAGTCTTTGCTTCCTGCTGGCCGCGTTGGCCGTCCCTGCCTTTGGGCAGAAGAAAACCGAATCTGTGCCACGCCCCAAGCTGGTGGTAGGCATCGTGGTAGACCAGATGCGCTACGATTATCTGTACCGCTACTGGAGCAAGTATGGCAGCGGCGGCTTCCGGCGCCTGTTGCGCGACGGGTTCAGCTACGAGAATACGCACTACAACTACGTGCCCACCTACACCGGGCCGGGGCACGCCAGCATCTACACCGGCACAACGCCTTCGGTGCACGGCATTATAGGCAACAACTGGTATGTGCGGGCCGAAGGCAAAGGCACTTATGTTACCGAAGATAAAACCGTACAGGCAGTAGGCGGTACGGTGGCAGCCGGGCAGCAGAGTCCGCGCCACATGCTCACAAGCACCATCACCGATGAGTTGCGGCTGGCTACCAACTTCCAGAGCAAAGTAATTGGCGTATGCATCAAAGACCGGGGCTCGATTCTGCCGGCTGGGCACGCCGCCAATGCCGCTTACTGGTACGACGGCACCAATGGCGCCTTTATCAGCAGCACATTCTACCAGAGCGCCTTGCCTGAGTGGGTTGTTAAGTTCAACGCCCAAAACCGCGCCGCTCAATACCTCGATAAGCCCTGGACTACACTGCTGCCGATTGCCCAGTACACCGAAAGCACTGCCGACGACGTGCCGTGGGAAGGAGCGTTCCGGGGGGAAACCAAGCCGGTT
>Ga0210040_10006151_pt1 | contig 15037 bp, 13 predicted proteins | sample CryGeyCG12114_NA_FD_185462 | JGI IMG/M metagenome (GOLD analysis project Ga0210040, IMG submission 185462) | Groundwater microbial communities from aquifer - Crystal Geyser CG19_WC_8/21/14_NA (SPAdes) (version 2) | ecosystem: Environmental > Aquatic > Deep subsurface > Groundwater | place: USA... | reverse complement strand
TCCTCGACAGCCCGAACCAGGCGCTTGCGCAGGTCCTGTGACAGAGGTGCCGTCATCACCAGCCTCGCTGCTTCATCAACAGCGTCGAATCAGAACCCACGAGTCCGTGCAAGCCTGAAGTGCTCTAAGCTTCCTCGCTTCACCTCCGATGCTTCACCGCACCCCAACGGCACCATCGTGGGTTTTGGCGGTCGTTGACACGCCTCCGCCGGCGCCACAGCCTTTCCTCAACGACAAGAGCCTGACAGCTTCGCCGCATGGCCTACGGCGGTCAGGGCGGTTGAACGGGAAACGTCCAAATGCACTGTGCTCGCCGAGCTCTGCTCACGATGACGGCGGCCATTCCGTCCGTCACACCGCGCACCAGCTGGTCGCAGGCAGCCTACCCGTCGCGTCCCATCCGTATCGTCGTGGCCTGGGCGCCCACGGGCGCGATCGACACAGTGGCCCGTAAGCTGGCGCAGAAGCTCACGGAGCAGCTGGGACAGAGCGTCTTCGTTGAGAACCGCTCGGGGGCGGGTGGCAGCATCGGAGCCGCTGAGGTCGCCCGCTCTCCTGCCGACGGCTACACGCTCCTCGCGCTCGACAGCACCTACGGCATGATGCCGTTCTTGGTGAACCGCCTGCCCTTCAACCACGCTGAAGCCTTCCAACTCGTCACCATCACGGCGTTCACCCCGGTGATTGCCGCTGTTCATCGGGACTCCCCCTACACGAGCTTGCAGGAGCTGACGGAGGCCGCCCGCCGACAGCCGGAGAAGATCACCTACGGCAGCGGCGGTGTTGGTAGCTCCGTGCACTTCGCTACCGTTGCCTATGAGCTCGCGGCCAAGGCACGGCTCTTCCATGTCCCCTACCGGGGCGGCGGAGAGGCCGTCACGGCGCTCTTGGCCAAACAGGTGGACGTCGTCTTCGCCTCACCTGGGGCGGCGATGGGCAGCGGCGCCACCCTGTTGCGACCGCTCGCGATCAGTGGCTCCGGGCGCCTCGCCTCGCTGTCCGACGTGCCAACCTTCGCAGAGGCAGGCATGCCGGGCTACGATGTAATGCACTGGTCCGGCCTCGCGGTGCCCCGCGGCACGCCAGCGCCAGTGTTGAACCGCCTCTACGCAGAGGCAGCCAAGGCGCTGGCCTCGCCGGACATGACGAAATTCCTCGCCTCCATCGCCTGCTTGCCAGGTGGCAAACCGCCGGCTGACGCCGAGAAGCAGTTGGCCGAGGAGACGGTTGAGTGGCGGCAGGTTGTGGAGGCCGCGGGGATCCGGCCGCAGTGAGCGCGAGCAAGGGGCCTACCGAGACCTATGACGTGGTGGTGGTCGGCTCGGGCTGTGCCGGGCTGGCCTCCGCTATCGCGGCTTGTGAGTTCGGCTTGAGCTGCTTGATCCTGGAGAAAGCGGCCAAGCTGGGCGGCGGCACCGCCATCTCAAGCGGACTGCTCTGGGTCGGCAACAACCACCTGAACGCCGCGAAGGGCGGCACCGACACGTTGGAGGGGGTGAGGTCATACCTTCGCTACGTCGGCGCTGACGGCATTGATCCGGTCCGCATGGAAACCTTCGTGGCCGAGGCTCCGAAGGCGCTCCGCTTTTTCGAGGCGGCCGGCATCCCTTTCCGCCTCAGCCCGAGGATTGACCACTACGGCATGGCGCCGGGCGCGACCGCCGGTGGGCGGCTCGTCGAGACACCGCCGATTGAGGGTGATCAACTCGGCGAGTACCGCGACACCGTCCTGCTTCCCGCAGGTCCACTCCGTCACCTGGGCGGGCGAGAGGCGATTGCCCTGGGCGGGCCCAACCGACAAGCGACATGGGATGCTGCTTCTGAGGCCGAGCGTTCACAGGCAAGCCTGCGGGGAAGCGGCGCTGCTTTGGTGAGCTGGCTCGTCCGTGTTGCGGTCCAGCGTGGTGCTGTTATCCGCACCGAGACCTCGGCAGAGCAGCTGACCGTGCAGGGCGGGCGCGTGACTGGGGTCGTTACCGGGCTGGGCGAGGTTATCGCCGCCCGGAGAGGTGTTGTCCTCGCCAGCGGTGGGTACGAGTCGAATCCCGACCTCGTCCAGCGCTTCGAGGCCCTACCCGGCTGGCAGTCCATGTTCCCGGAGAGCCTGACCGGCGACGGTCTGGTGATGGCGACCGAGATCGGTGCGGCCCTCCATGTCATCGGGAACAACCTGTCGCTCTTCTTAGGTTTCCGGAACCCTGAGGAGGCGCCCGGTGGCACCGCGATGTGCCGGCTTTCCGGTACCCAGGAGTTGCCCGCCCCGCACACGATCGTCGTTAACCGAGCTGGACGGCGGTTCGCGGATGAGAGCTTCTTCCAGGCTGTCGCGCCTAGGCTACGGGAGTTCGACGTCCGCGCCCGCGAGCAGCCCAATCTACCCTGCTACCTCATCTTCGACGCAGCTTATGCGCGGGCACATTCCTTCGGCGGAAGACCACCTGGGGCGCCTGTTCCAAACTGGGTACCCCGAGCGGCTTCTCTTATTGAGCTCGCCCCAGAGCTTGGGATTGACCCGGACGGGCTTGCGGCAACAGCGGAGCGCTTCAACGCCGATGCAAAGAGGGGCTTGGACAGCGAGTACGGTCGTGGGGCGACACCTTGGGGGCTGTCGCGCTTTGATCCGAGCACGACTCTCGGCACAATCGAGGAGCCGCCCTTTTATGGCGTCCGGTTGCACCCCACCGCATTGGCATCGGCGGGCCTTCTGACGGATACGGCGGCGCGGGTGATGCATGTTCGCGGACGGCCGATTTCAGGTCTCTATGCCGTTGGCAATGCTGCTGCGCGCACCGAGACCGGGTCAGGTTATCAAACAGGGTTCTCCCTTGCCTCCGGACTAACCTTTGGCCTGGTTGCCGCGCGTGACATGATGCTAACCGAGAGATCAGAGAGACGCCGCGTTGGAAGTTGACGCCCACTACCTGCCAGAGAGGATTGAAAGGATTTCAACACCGGCTTGCGGGCCTGAAGGCTCAGTCTTTTCAGGTGCTTCTTGCAAGGCCTTTTTTTTGTGCCCCCGCCTGCTTTGTCCAAGCATATTGGACAAGTTTCACCCCGCCTCTGGGGTTAGCAGCGGGCATTGCACAGTGAGTTCCTACAGGTGCTGCTCTGGTCACCCTCGCCTTTGACGCAAAGCTGCCCCTCTAATAACGTTGCGCGTTCGGACTTTCCGGCTGGTCCACGAGCTTCGGAGTGGCGGTTGATGCGATGGCGAGAGATACTTGGGACTGTCAGGAATTTCGTGTGCGGGAGGGCGGTTGCACACGGTCAGGCCATGGCTCGGGTGAAGCGCTTGCCGAAGAGGACGGCGAACTGAGCTTTGGCCATGGCCCACTCACGGGACGGCATCATCCAGTCTTTCTCGCTGCGGTTCAACACCAGATACAGCAGCTTCATCGCGGCCTCGTCGGTTGGGAAATGACCGCGCGCCCGCACCGCCCGGCGTAGCTTCGAGTTCAGGGCCTCGATGGCATTGGTGGTGTAGAAGATCCGGCGCACCTCCATGGGAAAGGCATAGAAGGGGATCACCTCGCCCCAGACGCGCCGCCAGCTCTGGCCGATGGCCGGGTACTTCTGGCCCCATGGCCCGGCCTCAAAGGCCGTCAGCGCTTCCTCGGCGGCGACGGCATCCAGGGCGCGGTAAATGTCCTTCAGGGCCATGGCTACCGGCTTGCGGTCCTTGAAGGACACGAAGTCCAGGCTGGTGCGCAGCAGGTGCACGATGCAGGTCTGCACGCTCGCCTCGGGGAACACCGCCAGGATGGCTTCGGGAAAGCCTTTCAGCCCATCGACGACGGCCAGCAAGATGTCCTCGACGCCGCGGTTGCGGAGTTCGTTCATCACCCGGAGCCAGAACTTGGCGCCCTTGTTCTGCTCGAGCCAGAGCCCGAGGATCTCCTTGCCCCCGTCGGCCCGCACGCCGAGGGCGATGTGCACGGCCTTGTTGCGGACCAGACCCTCATCCCGGATCTTGACCCTGAGCGCGTCGAAGAACACCAGCGGCTTGGGGCACTGCCCCGAGCGGGTTCCAGCGGCCGGGCCTGCCAGGTGGCGACGTCCTCGAGTACGGCATCGGTCACGGCGCTGATCAGGTCCGGCGAGACCTCGATGCCATACAGGTCGCGCAGGTGCCCCGTGATCTCGCGGGTGCTCATGCCGCGCGCGTACATCGAGACCACCTTGTCGTCGAAGCCAGGGAAGCGGCGCTGGTACTTGGCGATCAGCTGCGGGTCGAAGGTGGCCTGCCGGTCCCGGGGCACCTCAAGCGCGATCCGCCCGGTGTCGGTCACCACTGACTTGCGGCCGTACCCGTTGCGGCTGTTGCCCTCCCCAGCCTCTCCGGCCAGGTGGTGGTCCATCTCCGCATTCAGCGCCCGCTTGGCGAAGGCCTTCTTGAGTTCATCCAGCAGGCCGCCCTGGTCGAAGGCCGATCGGGCATCCGAGCCCGCCAGCAGCTGGTCCAATACCGCGTCAGGGATCCGAGGCTCTTTGCGTCGGGCCATGGGGGGAACTCCTTTCGTCCCATCATGCCAAACCACACACGGAATTTCCGACAGTCCCAGGGCAGCAGGGTGAGATGCGGACCAACAATGCCGCCGTGACCACGCAGCGCCCTCCTACCCCCAGATCACGTACCTTCGTCAGGCGGCAGCGCTGCCTGGTACCCTGCATAGCCCGTCAACAAACACATCCAACAGCCGCAGCACGTTCTCCTGCCAGCCCGGCGCATCGGAGCCATAGCACAAGGCAACCAGCATACGCAGGACGTCACCAGGGCTCACATCATCGCGCAGGTCGCCAGCGGCAATGCCACGGTTCATCAACCCTCCCACTGCGCCTGTCAGGCGCTCGGAGGAGTAGACAGCCAGTTCCGTCGAGCCACTCGCCACGATGGCCAACGCTGCAACCATGCCCTTCTTGGTCGCGACGAACTCCACGCTTGCGTGCAGCCAGCGCCGCAGGGCCACCACGGGTGCGGGATTGTCTGCCATCTGACCGGCAAACTCCACAAGCTGCTCGACCTCCCGACGGTAGACTGCCTCGAACAAAGCCTCACGGGTCGGGAAGTGGCGGTAGAGCGTCCCAATGCCGACAGCGGCCTCGCGGGCGACAGCCTCGAGGCTGGCGTCCGGCCCTCCAGCCCCCAGGACGATTTTTGCTGCTTCCAGCACGCGCTCCCGGTTGCGCGCCGCATCAGCTCGCAGACGTCTGGGTTTGATCGTTGACAGCTCCCTCAACATTTTCCCCCTTGAAAACGGAGGACCCCTCCGTATAACATTAGGCGTGCTTCCGGGGTAGCGACCGGATGCATCTGTCTCATCGGATCGTCGCATGACCCTGTCAATTTCTCTCACCCTCAACGGCACCTCAGAAGTCATCGCTCTCGAGGACCCTCGGGTCACGCTGCTGGACCTTCTGCGGGAGCGCCTTCACCTCACCGGCACCAAGAAGGGCTGCGATCGTGGACAGTGCGGTGCCTGCACGGTTCTTCTCGACGGGCGCCGGACCAATGCCTGCCTGGTGCTCGCAGTGGCGCAGGACGGCGCTGCCGTGACCACGATCGAGGGGCTGGCGATGGGCGGCCAGCTGCACCCCGTGCAGCAGGCCTTTATCGAGCATGACGGCTTCCAGTGCGGATTTTGCACCCCGGGCCAAATCATGAGCGCGGTCGGGCTTCTCGCCGAAGGGCAGGCGGGAGACGACCCCGAGCGGGTACGGGAGGGCATGAGTGGCAATCTCTGCCGCTGCGGTGCCTATGCTGGCATCACGGAAGCCGTGCTGGACGCCCAGGCGCGCATGACCGACGACCAGAGGGACGCGGCATGAACACCTTCGAATTCCTCCGTCCCACCACGATCGCCGAGGCGGTTGCCGCCGCTGCCGTACCGGGCGCCGCCTACCACGCCGCCGGCACCAACCTGCTCGACCTCATGAAGGGCGGCGTGATGCGTCCCGGGCGGCTGGTGGACGTGAACCGCATCCCGGGGCTCGACCGGATCGAGCATGCGGCGGATGGTGGCGTGCGCATCGGCGCCCTCGTGCGCAACGCCGACCTCGCCCATGACGCCCTCTTCGCCCAGCGCTTCCCAGCGGTGGCGGAGGCGCTGCTCTCCGGCGCCTCCGCGCAGCTTCGCAACGCCGCCACCGTCGGCGGCAACTTGCTGCAGCGGACCCGTTGCCCGTATTTCTATGACGCCGACAGTGCCTGCAACAAGCGAGCGCCCGGCACCGGCTGCGACGCACGCGGCGGCGAGAACCGGCTACACGCGGTGCTCGGCTGGAGCGATGCCTGCATCGCCACCCATCCGTCCGACTTCTGCGTGCCGCTCGCTGCCCTCGGCGCCATCGTGGAAGTGGTGGGGCGTGACGGCGCGCGGGACGTGCCGCTGAACGGGTTCCACCGCCTGCCCGGTCACGCACCAGAGCGCGAGACGGCGCTGGCGCCTGGCGACCTCGTGGTGGCGGTGCGCCTTCCGGCTGAGTCGGCGGCCTTCGCCTCCCATGCCCGCTACCTGAAGGTGCGAGAGCGCACCTCCTATGCCTTTGCCGTGGTCTCGGCCGCCGCGGCCCTGCGGATGGAGGACGGCAGGATCGCTGAGGCGCGTATCGCCCTCGGCGGCGTCGCCCTGAAGCCCTGGCGCGCTGAGGCGGCAGAGGCGGCGCTGGCGGATGCGCGGCCTACGGAGGACGCGTTCCGCCAGGCCGCGGAGGTGGCCCTCACAGAGGCCCGCCCCTCCGGTGACAATGCCTTCAAGATCGAGCTGGCGCGGCGGATCGTGGCGCGCGCCCTGTTGCTGGCCGCCGCCGGGACTCCCGAGCGCATCCCCGCCCTTCCTGCCTCTCCTTTTGCATCCGCCCCAGGAGGCCTGGTCCATGTCTGACATCGCCCTCACCTCCGACGCCGCGCATCTCCGCCAGGGGTCGAGCATCGGCCAGCCGCTAACCCGGCGCGACGGCCCGCTGAAGGTCACGGGAGCGGCCCGCTATGCCGCCGACAACCATCCGGACGGCATGCTCTTTGCCGTGCTCGCCGTCAGCAGCATCGCGCGCGGCCGGGTCCTTGGCCTGGATGTCGCGGCGGCCAAGGCGCATCCGGGCGTGGTGGAGGTGATGACCTCCACCAACCGCCCGCCGCTCGCCGGTGATCCGGAGGCGAAGGACTCGCCGTTCATGTTCCGCATGGAGGTGCTGCAGAACGACCTTGTTCGCTACCCGCAGCAGCCGATCGCCGTGGTGATCGCCAAAACGCTGGAGGCGGCGACGGAGGGCGCCTTCCTGCTGACGCCGCGCTACGAGGCACAGATGCCGCGCGTCGGGCTGGATGGCGCCGAGGTCTTCGTCCCGGATAGCGTGGGCGTCGGCAAGCCCTCCGCCATGCAGCACGGGGATGTCGAAGCAGGGCTGGGCGCCGCGAGCTGCCGGATGGACGCCACCTACGATACACCCGCGCAGTACCATAACGCGATGGAGCCGCACGCCATCGTGGCATCCTGGAACGGCGACACCCTGTCACTCGACACGCCGAGCCAGGGAATGGCGATGGCACAGGCGCGGCTTGCCACGCTCTTTGGCATTCGGCCCGGGGATATCCACATCCGCAGCCCTTTCCTGGGTGGTGGCTTCGGGTCCAAAGGCCTGGTGAACGGGCCGCAGGTGCTGGGCATCCTCGCCGCACGCCTGGTTGGCCGGCCTGTGAAACTCGTTCTGCGGCGTGAGCAGATGTACGGCCCCGTTGGCCACCGCGCGCCAACGCGGCAGGTGATCCGCATGGGCACGGATGCGGAGGGCGGCTTCACCGCCATCGCCAACCATGTGCGCACCGCGACCAGCACCTATGATGACTTCATCGAGCCCGCCGGAGACGTGGCGCACACGCTTTACGCCACCCCTGCCCTGGCCACGAGCCACGAGGCCGTCCGGCTCGATACCGGCACGCCAATGTTCATGCGCGCGCCCGGCGAGGCGTCCGGCTCCATCGCGCTTGAGAGCGCGGTGGACGAGATGGCGGAGGCGTGTGGGATGGACCCACTAGCCTTCAGGCTGAAGAACTATGCGGAGGTGGAGCCGGCCTCCGGCAAGCCCTTCTCCTCCAAGGCGCTACGCGAGTGCTATGCCCAGGGCGCCGCACGTTTCGGCTGGTGGGAGCGGCCCGTGCGGCCACGCCAGATGCGCGACGCGGACGGGCTGCTGGTCGGCTGGGGCATGGGGACCGCGACCTTTCCGGCGCTGATGTTTGCCGGGAACGCCCGGGCGACCCTGCGCGCCGACGGCACAGGCCTGGTGGAAACCGGCGCCCACGACATGGGGCAGGGCGCCTGGACCGCGCTGGCCCAGGTGGCCGCGGATGGGCTGGGACTGCCACTGGACCGGCTGGAGTTCCGGTCCGGCACGTCCGACCTGCCGGATGCGGGGATCGCTGGCGGTTCGGCGCATATGGCGACCGTCTCCACCGCCATCCACAAGGCGGGTGGTGAGGTGATCGCCAGGCTGGCCGAACTCGCGATGGGCGATGAGCGCTCACCGCTGTTCGGCGCGGGCAACATGGGCGTGATCGCGCGCGGCGGAAGGCTGCACCGCCTGGACGACGAGGGGCGGAGCGAGACCTATGCCGAGATCCTGGTCCGCGCCGGACTTTCGGAAATCGAGGGGAATGGAACCGGCACGGCGGACCCGGCGGCACAGAACGCCTTTGCCATGCACGCCCACGGGGCAGTGTTCGTGGAGGTGAAGGTCGATCCGGAATTCGGCCAGATTCGCGCAACGCGGGTCGTGGGGGCCTTCGCGGCCGGCCGGGTGATCAACCCGCGGATGGTGCGCAGCCAGTACTATGGCGGCATGATCTGGGGCGTCTCCTTCGCGCTGCACGAGCACGCGGTGACGGACCGGCGTTCGGGCCGGATCATGAACGCCAACCTCGCCGAGTACCATGTTCCGGTGAACGCCGACGTTCCCTCGCTGGAGGCGATCCTGGTCGAGGAGCACGATCCGCATGTGAACCCGCTGGGCATCAAGGGCGTGGGCGAGATCTCTATCACCGGCACAGCGGGGGCAGTGGCCAATGCCGTATGGCACGCGACCGGGGTGCGGGTGAGGCGCTTCCCGATCACGCTGGAGGCACTCATCGAGGCATGAGAGCGCATTGCGTCGCAGGGCATCAGGAGGGTGAAGCAGCCTTGTGATCGGTCACGGCTTGAGTGCTTCCTTTCCGATTGCCCTTAAATCCATCGTCAGTAGCTGCGGTGCACCATCAAACCCCGGGTATGCTTCAGCGCCGCATCGGGATCCCTGCTGCACCACGGTGGAGGCCCGCTCAAGCGCAGGCGAAAGAATGTGAGCCGGGACCCTGGACGGAAAGTAGTTCCAGCGCCTCTTTCCCTGTCATTGGGCGTCCGAAAAGATAGCCTTGTGCTTCCGTACAGCCCTCAGCGCGAAGCTGCGTAAGCTGCTCCGCAGTCTCTACGCCCTCCGCGGTTGTACGCATGCCCAAGCTCCGGCCCAGACCAGAGATGGCGCTGACAATCGCCTGCGCGCCGCCTTGAGATGTCAGATCTCGGATGAAGGATTGATCGATCTTGATCTTATCGAAAGGAAAGCTGCGCAGGTAGCTCAAGGATGAATAGCCAGTCCCGAAATCATCCATCGAGATACGGACACCAAGGCGTTGCAGCCGGCGCAGAATGCCGAGAGTGGTGACATTGTCCTGGAGCATGATGGATTCCGTGATCTCAATCTCGAGCCGCGCTCCCACAAGGCCCCACCTCGCCAGAGCGGCGGTGACGACATCCACCAGTCCAGGATTACGAAACTGAACCGCCGATACGTTAACAGCAACGGATATGTGTTCTGGCCATTTGGCAGCCTCCTCGCATGCGCGCTCAATCACCCAAGCACCGAGCGGCACGATAACGCCCGTCTCTTCAGCAAGGGGGATGAATTCATTAGGCGGCACCATTCCTCGCTCCGGATGCCGCCAACGGAGAAGAGCCTCGAAACCCGTGATTTCGCGGGTGCCGATCTGAACGAGGGGCTGATAGAAGAGGTCGAACTCACGCTCAACCAAGGCGCGGCGCAGGTCGAGTTCCAGCCGGCGACGGGCCTGCATCCGCGCATCCATCTCGGTTTCGAAAAATCGCCAGGTACCCCGGCCTTCGGCCTTTGCTCGATAGAGCGCGAGATCAGCATTCTTCAGCAACGTCTCGGGCAAGGCGCCGTCCTGAACGCCGATCGCGATTCCGATGCTGACACCGACAGCCACCGTATGGCCCTGGATCTCGTAAGCCTTGCTTACCTCTTCGATCAGCCTCCGCGCCAAGGCGGTTGCTTCCTGCGGCTGCTCCACGCCGACTTGTACGATGGCAAACTCGTCGCCTCCGAGGCGCGCCGCTGTGTCTATTGCACGGATGCAACTGCAGATCCGGGCCGTGACAGCCCGCAACAGCTCGTCACCGACCGCGTGTCCGAGTGTGTCATTCACCGCCTTGAACCGATCGAGGTCGAGGCAGAGCACCGCGAAGCTCTCGCCTCTGTTGGCCCGCGTAAAGCTCTCCTCAAGCCGATTCCGAAGCCGGCTTCGATTGGCGAGATTCGTCAATGCGTCGTGCTGAGCCATATGCTCGACCTGCGCCTCCGCTTTACGGCGCTCGGTCATATCTTCAAAGGTCAAGATGCACCCACCATCGTTGAGGGCGCGGGTGGTAACGGCAACGATGTGATTGCCGCGAGGCTCCTCAAAATGGTAGGCACTACCGGGTTTGAAAACGCGCCGCCGAACGTCGTAGATTTCCTTCGTCAGGGCGTCCCCGAAGTGCTGTGCCTCGGTGCAGACGGCGACGACATCACGATAGCTCATCCCGACAGAGAGGCTTCCAGGTGGAACGCAGAGCACGTCGCAGAGGCGTTGGTTGGCAACGACCAGCCGCTCGTCCGCATCGTACATGGCGATGCCGAGAGACATGTTATCGAGAGCAGCAGAGAAGCGGTCATTCTGAACTTGCAGGGCTGCGATAGTCTTCCGAAGCTTTGAATTCGCCTCTTCAACTTCCTCTGCCATTAGCCGCATGGCCCGTTGGGTGCGAGTCCGGTCTCGATCGGCTTCTTCATAGCTTTGGCTGACCACCTTAGCGAGATCAGGGAGATTGACCTCGCCTGCGGCGGAGGTGACCTTCGTAAGCTGTGCCGCATAAAGTCGATGCATTCGCCCGTTCTCGCTCAACCAGGAGCTTCAGAAATGACCGTGACGGTCATCGACTGGTTGTGTAGCTCGCAGACACCGCTGATGCGGTGCGGTGCGACTTCACCATACGAATAGAACCCTGTTGTCATCGTGCCAGGTGGAAAACGCGCTGTCGCCGCTTGGATCTCGTCACCGGTCGCCTGCCCCATCGCTAAGCGACGGCCGATGCAGCTGACTAGGATGGCAAGCTGCTGGCGGCTTTCCGCTGTTGGCGGGAGGCTGCTGGACGCGTGGGTGGCCGCCTCGGCCGCGGCCGCGACTAGTTCCTCGAAGCGGCCGTGCATCAGTTGGGCGTTGAAACCCTGCGGGATATCCCCGGCAAACGTCATCGTCTTGGCGTTGCGGTCCACAGCGAGGACAGTGCGTACAACATCATGCTGGGGCTTAGCGGGGTTCCAAACTCGTAGCGGGTAATGCAACCCCGTTCCCGGCAGCCCCGACGCCTCGTCGCCCAGGTACCGCTCATAAAGGTCGAGCGCCGAAATACTGTCTAACTGGAGGAGCAGATTGCTGGCCGACCGGGTGACGAGGCGGCTTGGACCGAAACTTTCCCACCCGCCTCCGCTGCCGTAGCCAAGGCGGATCGCCGAGCCATAGAAGCCAACTGCTGCGACGCGCCCCTCGCGCGGCGTATCGGTACCGACGCCCACCGTCGTTGCCTTGAAGTGTGGCCCATCGCCGGCCAGCCCGCCCGAGATCGGAACGGAAGGACCAAGCACTGCACCGAGGCCGGCGACGAGACTGCTACCGTTGACAAGCAAGCCGTCCGACAGCACGAAAACTCCCGAAAGGTCATCTGCGGCTAGCGCTTGGCCGATTGCCTCGCCGGCAGTTCGGGAATCCGCCGGCCCAGAAATTTCAAAATCAGCCAGGCTCACGCGAGTGGCGGCGAAGCGAACCGCAATGGCTACCAAAACTCCGTCGAGCAACTCATTGCGGGCGATCTGCCCGCCGGTGCTACATCCAATGAAGCACGCCTTAGGGTAAGTACCATGTAGATCCTCAAGCCAAGATCCTTCAGCCAGGACCTCCCGGTCCCCGAAATACAGAACTAGCCCTGCGTCACGGAGATTCGGGGAGCGGCCTACCCAACCGCCGTCTGCAGTCCATGTCCTCTTCTCGCAGAGCACTGACGACTCTCCTGAACTGAACGTAAATTGGTGCGGAGACGTAACTTTATCGATGGTTTGTTAAACAAAGCTTACCTTCGGTGAGCGATGCAGACTGACAGACCGCCGTGGTGCGGGTGCACTCACCCCTGGCGGACGAGCGCTGGGGCGCGATGTCCCTTCAAGCCCTTGCGAATGGCGAACTCGCCGCCTAACCGGCGCGCGTCAGTCTGTCCGGACCGGATGCGCGGCTGGAACCGGATGCCGTGCAGCCCGTGGCGATGATCCTCCGCGAACTCCCCACGAATGCCGCCACGGGCATTGTCTACTTGTCCGGCGGCAGGCCAAGTTCGCTGGCGCGGCATAAGGTGAGCGGCTTCACGCCACAGTCTGGGCACTCGGCGTCGGGCAGCCGGCCGTCTCCAAGACAGTCGCGCAGCTGAAGGAGCGGCTGCTGCTGCGCTCGACGCGCGGCCTCACGCCAACTAAGGCGGGGCTGCGCTTCCACGAGTGCGCGCGAATTGCGCTGCAGGAGGTGGAGAAAGCCGAGCTTGAGGCACGGGGGGCTGGCGCGGGCCTGTCCGGGCGATCGATTTGGTGCCGGAAGGTATCGATCTGTCGTTGCGGGTGGGCGCGCCCGCCTATTCAACGGCCGTGGCCCGGCGGCTCGCAACCGGCCGACGCCCGGTGATGGCGACGGCGGCCTACCTGGCGCGTGCGGGATGCCCGCAGCTCTTTGCGTTCCGGTGCGCTTGAGTCGGATAGGTTAGTATGCCTTGTGGATGGCTAGCGAACCCTGCTCCATTCAGCGTTCACGAGGTGAAGTACGCCAGAAAATCACCAGATTGCCGAGCAGCGTCAACGCCAGCCCGGCCAGCGCGGCCATGTCCCAGTGGTAGCCCTCGAAGAGGGTCGACAGCGACAAGGCCACGACCGGGAACAGCACGGTGGTATAGGCCGCCCGAGATGAACCGATCCGCGAGACCAGCATCAGGTAGGTAGTGAAGCCCACAACCGAGCCGATGACCGAAAGATAGAGCAGCGCGGCGAGGTAGCGCCCGTCCGGAGGGGCAACCAGGGGTGTGCCGGTCAGTCCAATCAAGCCGAGCAGCACCGCCGCGCCGTAGGTCATACCCCAGGCATTGGCCGTCAGCGGCGCAACTCCGGCGGCGCTATTACGGCGCGATGCCATGTTGCCCAGAGAGAAGAACAGCGTGCCGAGGGCTCCGAACGCAATGCCCTTGAGGGTGTCGCCATCCACCCGAACGAGGACGTCGTGCCCGAATAGCAGGAGCAGGCCGGCTACACCGAGCAGCGCCGCAAGCACCGTGCGGGCCGTGATGCGTTCCCCAAAGAACAAGCGCGCGTTGACCGCGTTGTACAGCGTCGCCAGCGAGAAGATGACGGAGACGAGCCCTGAAGGAAGATAGGCTGCGGCGTTGTAGAAACAAATGAAGTTGAAGCTGAAAAGGCAGAGCGCCTGGGCCAGGATGAAGGGCTGGTCCCGCCACCCCGGCAGCGGCAGCCGCCGCAGCGCTGACAGCACCAGCAGCAGGATCACCGCCGCACTGGCGAAGCGGTAGAACACGGAAACCAGCACTGGCACGGATCCCACCTGCCAGGTGATGGCGATCCAGGTGCTACCCCAGATCAGCACGGTGGACAGAAAGAGGAGCGAGTTCTGCATCGGCAGGGGCCATAGCACACAGGCGTGCCCTTCGGGCTAGGGCCTGTTAGCGCCTGATCCAGTCGAGTGTGGCGGCGAGGTGTAGGACGCCGAGGAAGGACGAGGCAGTTTTCTCGTAGCGCGTCGCCACGGCGCGCCACTCCTTGAGCCTGGCCCAGAGGCGTTCGACGCGGTTGCGATTGTTGTAGATCCAATCTGGACAGGCGACTGGGGCCTCGTTCCTCTTGGGCGGTATTGCGGGGCGTGCGCCGAGGTCCCAGACGTGCTGGCGGAAGGCATGGCTGGAGTAGCCTCGGTCGCCCACCACCCAGAGCGGCACGCCAGGAAGGGTGGCGAGGAGGGGCACGGCGTAGGGCAGTTCGTGCGCTTGCCCTGGCGCAAGCGAGAAGGCGATGGCGCGGCCTGCGCTGTCCGCGATCACGCAGACCTTGGTGCCGAAGCCACCGCGAGAGCGGCCAAGCGCCTCACGCTCATCCCGCTCCGCCGCTGTCGCGCCTTTTTGGCCGCTCCCGCTGCTTTCTGGTGCGCCCTGATCGAGGTGCCGTCGAGGAAGGTCATACCGAGACCGACGCCACGTTCCTGCACCAGGGTGAGGAGGCGCTCCCAGACGCCGAGGCGCGACCAGCGTATGAAGGTCTGCGCGGCCATCCACCAGGGCCCCTCGTCCAGAGGCAGGGCCCGCCACTTCGCGCCGTTGTCGTGCCGCCAGAGAATGGCCCCGATGGTCCGGCGCAGGTGCTGAGGTGGCACCTTGGCGTGCGGGCGGCAGGCCTCGACAAGAGGCTCTAGCACCGCCCACTGCTCGTCCGTCAGCGCCATCCCGTTCTCCAGAAAGCCGGAGAACGCAGGCACCTTGCCAAGGATTCAGGCGCTAACAGGCCCTAGCACTACCTGGGCGATTTGGTTGAGCGTGTTTTGACGATGTGCGACGCTACCTTGTGGAGGTGACGTCGATGACGAGCATCGCTGGTGGTGGAGCGGATCTGGATCGCTGGCTGGCACCGTTCC
>Ga0210040_10006150_pt1 | contig 15038 bp, 20 predicted proteins | sample CryGeyCG12114_NA_FD_185462 | JGI IMG/M metagenome (GOLD analysis project Ga0210040, IMG submission 185462) | Groundwater microbial communities from aquifer - Crystal Geyser CG19_WC_8/21/14_NA (SPAdes) (version 2) | ecosystem: Environmental > Aquatic > Deep subsurface > Groundwater | place: USA... | reverse complement strand
TCCACTCCGACCACACTCCCCTCGTCCAAATTAGAAATGATCCTCAACACATCGGACGGAACCTTTTCGCGTTGCAGTTCTCGGAACAAATGAAATCACAGGTCTCTTTTGCTGCTATTTTGTGGACGAAATTCCTTTAATTTTTGTAGGGTTTTGAAGCCGCAGTGGTTGCAATGATGATGGCGATTTGAACAACTCTCCAACTTATGCAATCCATCCCATATTTTTTGTTGTCTGTAGATAATGTAGGATCGGAAAAAAATGAAAAGCAAAAGTTTTACTTTTTTATAAAAAAAATTCAAGTAAAGTTGACTTCTTATTTATTTTTTTCCATGGTAACTGTCCAGTGACACGAAAATTTTGGCTTAGACGGATAAGGTAATGATATATCGATCAAGCTCACAAAAATATAAATATTTTATGCATCAAAAAGTACCAGTTTAATTTGGATTATGTTTAAAGTTTGCATTTACTCGAAAAATCGTAACCTCCTGGCTGTGGGAGTACGGATGGTAAAGAATTACATTTTGAGCATTTTTAAATTTTTTAAATGTCCCTTTTTCAAGTGTCTCAAATTGACGAAATGCAGTATTTGGGAAGATGTTCAAAACGCTACCACCACCGCCCCAGAACTATGAAAAAACTCGGAGAACAAGTCCGTCACACCGTCCGTAACACTCGTCTACAAGAAAAGGGATTTTGAACATAACCCCAAATACTGCAATCTGTCCATATTTAATGAAGTCAGACAAAATTTTCAAAATCTGAATAATTTACTTTTGCCAAGGTTTCCGCCCTATAGTAGCTGCGTGCAAGTTTTTATCATTTTGTTATGCGTATGCTGATTTCCAATATAAAATAAATTAGTATATTTTATTTTCATCATTTTGCGTATCTTCATACAAGTTTCCATTAATGAATAATCAACTTGTGTATTTCATCATTCATTGCCTTTTCCTCTGTAATAAATCTTTCGACAGTGTCAATAAAACATTTGTCTCTCTATCTTGTTTACTATAATACAGCGGACCATAAAACTTGATAAAAGCATAAAAATATAGTAATAATTGAACATTTAACATTGCACAGAAGGCACAGATTATAATACGTATATCCATAAAAAGACTTTTTTACTCATGCACAAGCAAGTGGACAGCAGATTTTAGGATATCATAAACTATAGCTGTGCTTGGGAGCCTCGCCATGACATTTGGCCCATAGAGTACCCCGTCGATCCATAAAATTCTGATTGAGCAGTTGGACCAGGTGAGCCTCCCTGCAAACAATGGATTTCATATATTCAAATTAATTTCATGAAATCCATAAAAAATGAGCCTACAACAAAGACGATTGTGCACACCTGAAGAAAATGATGGAGCTCTTCCTGAGTGTCAAAAATCATAACTGCAAATGGTGAACCAGGCACATGTTCTCCGGCCCATCGTACTTCTACTCTATAATCTCCAGGTTCAGTAGGATCAAATTTGCACATGATTGTTCGATCCTTTTGGCTCTCCCTTTGCATTTCCACACGAAAAGCACCTAAGAGAAACGCAATCCCCCATACAAATGTAAAATGTGCATGCATAACTATTCTAAAAAAATGATAAACAAAAGTTTATTCTGTTTTAATAGAAAAAATAAACTAAATTACCTTTTGGACCTCTGACCCGAACAGTAAGTTGACCTGCACCAGCTCCTCTTGTGTCACAAATGAATCTTGATTGGAATGATGCTAACACTCCATGCTCAATTCCAGGCCCATACACTTTAACTTTTGAAGGATCTGGAAGCCCTATGACTTTAAGATTAAAAGGACTACCAGGAACGTGGTCTCCTGAGTACCGAATGCTCAACCCATGGCGACCAGACTCTTGGGGCCTGACATTCAAAGTAAATGTTCCATCTCCATGATCATACAGTTCACAGTATGCTGTCTTTCTGGGTCCCACACATTGGGCTGTAAGTTCTCCGGCCCCAGCTCTTCTCGTATCAATAAAACTTCGAATGTCTTTGCCCACGGTGCCTACACGGAGTCCATCTCCGGTACATATTACTTTGGAAGCGTCTCCAATTGCTCCAATTTGCACGGTCATGGGGCATCCTTGGACAGGTCTACAAAACAAAAGTTAAAAATAATTCGTAGAGCTTCACTTGCAAGCCATGCACAATTTTTGTGCAAGGTTTGATAAAACCCTGAGGAACAGAAGATGGACATCTTCCTCTAAAAAGGCTTGAGATATTAATTTCCACACAAAGATGATTCGAGCGATACGTAAAAGATCTGCATTTTCGTTGCCAATTTATCATTGCATTGTTTAAAGCCTACGTTTGATTCAATAATTCTTACTTCGCATTCCAATTAACATTGAGCTCATAATTTCCAGGGACCCTGGGTAAGTACATCGCCTTGTAAACACCGCCTCCAACAGGTTGCACGGTAACTGGAACATCTACGTCCGCATTATGCAGGGATACTTGAGCAGCACCCGGACCCGCTTGAGAAGCATCAATGGTGAAATAGGCTTCTTCCCCACATCTAGAGGAAATGATTCCGGCTCCGCTCAATAAAACTGGACCATCGTATTCCCTTGAAAACCGAGAAATAAAATATTGTAGCCCTACAATGCCTCCTTTGAATACTCAACATTGAATAAGAATAGTACATTACCCGGATGGTGCAGCATGGACCATTATCCGTTTGGGAGCCCCTTCCACAGCATGATGTCCCCATTTCAAATCTAGTTTGTACTCTCCTGGTTTTACTGGAGTAAGCACAAGTTTACATCTACCAGCTACATTGGATTCCACTCGACACAAATCTACTGTATTAGCACTTTCACTTCCAATGGCATCCACTTTAGCTTCCATTACTCCGGGTCCGGCATCCGTTGTATTGAAAGCAATTTTTCGTTCCTCTCCTACAACTAGCTGAATAACTTTCCTTGCTGCAAAGATAAACCATTTCAAATGATTACATGTTGATAACAAATACAGCCATAAAAGTGTAAGTTATATAAACATACCATTAACGTCCTCCACAGCATTCAACTCACAATGAGCATCCCATCCTCCAATAACACGTAATTTTGAACTGTCAACAATCCTAGGATGAAATGGTGATCCCGGAATGTCCACTCCAGCCCACGTAACCCGAACGTCAAATACACCCGTCTCCGTTGGAATGTAAGATACTTGAAAATGGCCTGAATCCTGTTCATTTGTGGTCACTCGTTTGATTTCACACTTGGCCATAGACTCTGGGCCTTCAACTTGTACACTTGGTGAGCCAGGAAGTCCTGGCCCGTAGATTTGGAATCTAGCTGGAATGCCTACATGGGCAGATGAAAGGCCAAAACCTTCAGCTTTAGCTGCACCAGCTTCATCTGCTTGAACCACTATGGGACAACCGGGAACTGGCTCTCCACCATAGTTGAGCATTAATTTGTATTTTCCTGGCTGTTTTGGCGTGAAACGAAGAACAGTTCCTCCCAGTCGGTCATCATTGTATGTGAACAATGGTTTCGGCAATCCTTCTGGGCCCGTTACATCAGACTCTAAAAGGGCACTGCCTGCTTGGCCTAGCTCAACTATAATATCAATTTTTTAACAATATGTCGTTTATTAATTGCACAAATTCATTTTTTCAAAGGTTAGGCGTTATATTATATTTACCTGGAACAATAACACTTTTTCCTAAAGTAATAGAAGACGGAAGAGATCCAACAGTGACTTTCTGTGGATCATAAACATGGCACACGAACGGTGATCCTTTCACCATTTTACTTTTATAGTAAACAGCTATCTCATGGTCTCCAGGTGAACTGGGGGTAAACTCCGCGCGTAAGTTCCCGTCTCTTTGTTGATAGCAACGTACGGGAACAGCAACGCCTCCTGGTCCGCTCACGACCACATCGAAATCTCGCCCTGATGACCCTAAATAACAAACATTCTTGATGGTTAAGAGCCATACAGCCAGATCACATGTTCATCCAATCCAAATTTATAATCAAGCTAATAATTTACCTTTGGTAAGAATTGTGAACCCTGCTCCACGAGTGCATCTAGCCATATAGAGGCCAGCACCAGTGGCAATCATATCCTTAGTTGGAGTGGGACCGTGGTCACTAACCAACACATCAAATGGACATCCCTTGGCATTGAATCCATTGCAGAGAACATGAACTCTGTGGGGTAGTGGCACTTCTGGTTTAAAGCTGACAAAGTAGATCCCATTTCCACCATTACGTTTCGTACACTGAACATCCCCCAAGGCAGCTCGTACTCGGATTTCGATTGCGTCATCAGAATCTTGATCCAGACCGGATCTCGTGATGTCAACTATAGTAAAAAATATAATCAGGATTCGTAGATGATACTACAACTTAACTATAAATGATTCACTGTGTCTACCTTTGAAATGATACTCTACACCCACAGTAGCAGTTTCAGCTCGATCTTTTACTCTCACCAACAATGGATCAAAAACATAAGCTTTCAATGGCTCTTGCAATGTGAGAGCCTTAGATCCTTCACTCACAGAGATTTCATACGTTCCAACTTTATCCGGAGTAAATTCTGCGCGTAAAAGACCAGACTGCAAAGTTCGTGTTTTCACACGGACTGCACTGGCGCCATCTGGTGCTAATAAAGAAAAACAATTATTGTCTTTCATTCTGGTTCAACAATATCCTTTTAGCACAAAAAAACTGCACAATTTTACTTACAGGAAACACTAATCTCAGGTATTTCATTTCCCCTCTTTTCCAAATCAATGAATGCCGTAGTACCCGCAATCACGGTATCCAGTCCTGATGAAATAATCCCACTTTTACTCACATGGCTTTCCATAGTTTCAAAGTGGTACGCACTAGTACTACTGCTGCTCCCCTCCCCAATTGTGGAATACGATTCTTCTCCCACAGCACATTCAAAAGGACTCCCAATGACTTCAATATCATTAAATGTGATGTTTACATAATGCATTGTTGGTTCCTGAGGAATAAATGTCACATCATACAATCCGCGACTTCGGGCTTGAACTTCAGCACGAAGGGATTGTTTTCCAGTTGTCACAACAAGCTCTAAAGTTCCTTCACCAGCTTGTGAGGCATCCACAGTAAAAGTTGTGGCTTCACCTACTTTGCCATCTGAAAGCCCTGAGACCCGCACTCGATCTACATTGTATACGTTACAGTTGAATGGACTTCCTGCAACGGGTTCGCCGTCTACAGATACAGCTATGGAATGTGGTCCTAAAAGTCACAAGACATTTCAAATTACTTCTCCTGAGAGCATTAGTGTTAAAAAAATCATTGCGTGATACACTTACCAACTTCAGTGGGAGTGAATGCAGCCTGTAATTTTCCAGGTAATGATCCAGTGATATTAATCGGAAGGTGAACGCCACCTGGTGTTATAGCTAGCACGTTGCATGCTGATACTTCAGCTCCTATCATTTATATAAAAAAGTTAATTCGTGTTCGGTAAATTTTTGTCCTAACCTGTGTTTGAAAAACTCACCTTGAGGGTCAATCATAATGATAGCTTGTTGATTCACAGCAGCAGATTTCAGTCCACTTCCACTCACTAATACTTGGCTGGTGTCAGTTACTTTGCAAGTGAATGGTGAGCCTAATAAGAATTCAAACATGTAATATACATTATTTTATCTTTTAATGATAGATTTGATGCCAGTTTGAATTGAATATGGTTTAGTAATACCTGGAACGGACTCCCCGTTAAATCTGACGGAAAGGGTATGGGGCGCAGCTTCATGGGGTCTAAAATTTACTTTGAATTTGGCATTCCCTTCAGCTTGCACATAATTGGGAACATTGCGTCCTCCCACAGATACAATGATTTCTAAATTCCCAGCTCCTGCTTGACTGGCATCAACTATTTTTTACAAAACAAATTTCATTATATATCAATTACCATAAATTCAAAGTCAAAAATATTTACTGCTTGCTAGACAACACTCCACAAAATGATATAAATTGATAACATGTTTAAGCTTACTTGAAAAATACACTGGTTTCCCTCTGATTCCAGAAGTGATATCAGCCACTTTCACTTTACTAGAGTCATAAGCCTTCACTAAAAATGGACTACCAGGGACAGCCTGACCTCCCATAAATACTTCTACAGTATGGTCACCTACAAACAAAAAATACCATTAAATAGCAATGCACATGATGCATAAGCCTTCTTAATATAGTAAACATTTAAAGAATAACCTTACCAACTTCAGTTGGAACATATTCCACTAAATACTTATTCTCAGACGGAACTTGGATCGAAGAATGAATTGACTTTTTCAAGGGCCCACTGATTTTCACTTCCGGAGTACCGATTGTTCCCTCAGGCTCTATTGTAAATGTAGCTCTACGACCTACGGGTACTTTTTCCAAGCCTTCGCCAGTTATTGTTACTTTACTATGGTCCATTACTTCACAATGAAAAGGACTCCCTGTACCATAAATAATTTAATCATGTAACTTTCGGTATGCGTTTATTTACGTTCAAGCTTGAGCCGTACACATACCTGGAATATTTTCTCCATTGAATTTCAATTCAATCATATGTGGCTTAGATTCCTTCGGAGTAAATGATATGGCATATGCACGACTTCCCTGAGCTTGCGCGGATGTTGGAACATGACCTCCATTTACAATCACTTCTAAATTCCCTGGACCAGCTTGACTTGTCTCCACTGCAATCACACATCATTCGCTGCATATTAACTTGCTGTTGCTGACGCAAAATTTTTAACAAACTTTAAATTTTCTTACCCAAAAAAGTCACTGGTTTCCCAACAAATCCTTTATCTGTGTCTTTCACTTTGATTGCATTCACGTCATATACTTTACATGCAAACGGGGATCCGGGCACATGATTTCGTTTCAACAAAACGGAAACACGATGCTCTCCAGGCACTCTAGGGTTGAATTCTACACCAAATGTGTTTTTCGCTCTTTCCAAAACTTGTGCAGGTACAGGAGAACCACCAGGTCCTATGTGTTTGTGACGAATATGTAAAAAAAGTAGAAAACAGTCCCAAAAAAGTAAGTTAGTTGTTGTGAGCTGATTGTGCAAGTCACTACTATTACAAGTTTTATGTACGTGGTGGTCTTATCTCACAGGAGGTAGCATAAATTCCTTGTTTTCTAGCCAACTATATAAAAGGTATCTGTATCATTCAAACGTAATATCAGTGCCTAAAATCATCGTCATTGTTCAGTCAATCACACCTAACGCTTGTGTTTTCTCTTTTTTAGTGTTGTTGATCCTAGAATATAATGTGCAGCATGAGAAGTTCTTAAGCCACTTTAAAGCTAGTCAATCAAAGTCACACAAGATCGTGATATTATGGTTACGCTATACTTGACACAAAGTTTTTGCGTTCCAGTGTGGTTTGCACTAAAGTAGCGTATCAAATATTAAGACTCATTTAAACTTTGCTCACTTACAGTCAATCAGTCAGTCAGTGTCATATCTCAAATTTGAACGCGTCAATTTGCTAAACTGTCCAAATAATTGAACCCCCAAATTGTAAATTCGTGATATTATTTTATTTTTCATAGTTTAATATTAATCAACAGTTCTCTACAATATATAATTTAATAATTATAATGAATTTAAAAGTTTTAAAGTAAGATAAATTAGTGAACATTGACAACTGATTTTCAGAAGGGCCTCTATAAACTGTTAATTCTCAGATCAATTGATTACTTGTTTTCAAGCATTGAATTGTATAGTTAAATATAGTTATGTTCAAAATTTGCTGTGAGTAAAACAATGATTAGTCATTCGTTAGTCTTTGAGCCAAAGTTTTGTGAAAATTTAAAAGTTTGTATACTGCCAGCACATAAACAGACACACAAACACACTAAATACATATTGCGTAACCAAACCATACAGCTCAATGAAGCATGAGCATTGTACACACCCTATTAATTTTGTATCCACAGTTAAAGTGTTGTTAACCAAAGCCTAGGCTTTGTCAAACATTAGTTCCCTCATCTGCTTAAATGCAGTAAATATGTAAACAATGAGAATTCTAAATCGTTTGGAAACATTAAACATTTTCTGCAACAGCTAAGTGAGTAACCATAAAGCAACAAATTAACTACTTTCTAACCAAGCAAAACTTCAAAGACTAGTTTACAAAAAACACCAAAAAGCTATCAAACTGAACTTAGCAAGTATAAAGTACAGGGAAGCAATTAGTAACTTATAAAGAGAAAAAAGATGTGAAAAAGGATATTTTATACATCAAAGATCAAAACATTAATCTGTGCTCTATAAGTAGACCGTCTGGGGAAAAAGGAAAACTAAATATTATATTCTTAATCTGAACAGTAAGTGAAGAAGTAAAACTAATAACGTCTATCTTTGTATCGGAAAGTAGAAGAAGAAGAGGAAGTGCGGTGGCCTGAAAATAAGAAATAAAACAAAATCCTTTGCATTAAAAATATGGCAGTGCAAAATTTATGATCTTGAATTTTGCTCAAATAATTGGTGCAATAAAATGCACCGTGTATGTACAAAAATTCGTATTTACTGTGCTTGAGCACTAAAGAATCGACATACTAAAAATCTACTCAGCAGTATATACTAGAGTTGAATATGAAAGCAATTGGGTGCAGCAAATATATAAACAACAATTTTTGAGATTATTTCTCAAAATCTGTCAACCAAACATTCCAAAATCTTATAGACTCTCTTACTAATCCCATACACATCTTCTAAACCCCTTTACTTCAATATTTTTTCCCAGCTTGCCAAAAAAGCAACTCAAACTGTACGTGCAGTGTATAATACCTAACTACATATATAACAAAGAATGAAATAAGAGTGATTTACTATACTTTAAACAAAGAATACAGAAGAATAAAAATTCACACTACATTTTCAAATACCGTTGATTTGAGAATTTTTTGTTCTGGTTCATGCTTACTTGCTTTCTAAACTAATATGCACATTACTAACTCTGGTGGAATTTGAAAAATCGAATAAAACAAATCTTACCTTCAACAGAGACTTCCACATCATCCAAAGAGCTGTGAACATTGTTTAAAGAAAAATGAGCAGTTTTTCCTACAGGTGAAGAAGCCAAGCCCGGTCCAGAGACCACAACTTGACCTGGGTCAGCTGACACAGTGGCAACAAAAGGTGAGCCGGGTACAGGCTCTTTGTTGAATGTTACAGTCACTGTATGGTCCACAGGTTCCAAAGGCACAAAGCTCACAGCAAATCTGGCTCCCCCTAAAACACACAAATCAAACAGTCCACTTTTAACTATTGAAACAAAAACAGACCTACTATCTACCCCAATACTGCTTAAAACTTTTTTTAAATCCGATGTTTTACCTTGAGGATGCACTTGCGTAGGTACATTTCTCCCTTTAGCCCCAATAGTGATCTCCAAATTTCCTTCTCCGGCTTGTGAAGCATCCACTGTAAACTGAATACTTCTACCCAGAGCCCCTCTAGGCACAGGACTCACAAAAACCCGCTTAGCATCATAAGCTTTTGCCGTAAACGGAGTTCCCGGAGCCGGTGTTCCATTATGATGAACCATAATTGTATGAGGCCCAACCTCTCGTGCACTAAATTCGGCTGTAAAGCCCGATCGAACTGAGCCTGAAACCTTGACAGGCAAATCCCCACCAGGTCCTTTTACAGATACAGAAAGCTCAGCAGAATTTGAACCATCCACTGCAATATGAAATCTGGACACTTGATGCACTGGCACTAAATCTAATCCTGAAAATGACACGGCTACTTGACGTGTGTCAGCCACTTGACAAATTAGTGGACACCCAGGGATCGTTTCTCCATTGAATTTTATATCGATGGAATGTGGTTTCGATTGTTCCGGTGTGAAGGATACAAGGCAACAACCGCCGCCTAGAACGCGCACTTGATTTGGCAGTTCTCCATCATTTATGGATATTTCAAGTTGCCCTTCACCGGCTTGTGAGGCGTCAACTGCACACAGAAAAGTGGGAGAATGAAAATATTTGGCGATTCAAATACATTACTATACCTGTACTGCATCAAAAATATAAGATGTACCTTTGAATTGTGTAGTTTGTCCAACAACTCCTGGCGCAATATCCACTACTTTGATAAGTGATGAATTGTAAACTTTTGCAACTGCAGACATACGTTTTCCAGCAACTGTTACGTCAATATAATGCGTCCCTACTTCAGATGGAGCAAACTCTAAAATATACTGCCCGGACTCTTCAAGCAGTCTGCATGCAATCGGTTTTCTGCTGGGATCTGAACAAAATAATTATTGCATTCTCATGAGTATGAGTGAAATATTTCAAAAAAACGGCTAACACGCTATATCTGTACTTTTTATGCACTTACTTAACACAGTCGCTTCAATAGCATCCCGATTGAATCCCCGCGCATTGATTTCAAAGCGGGAATTTTTACCATACCGAACATGGCGGACGGATTCCCCTTTGATTGCAATGGGATCATCATTTTCCTTCTGTCGAGTCTCCAGGGATGCTTCTAAAACGCTCTCGGACCTCTCCATTACGTTGACCCTCCAAGGGCTTCCTATTATAAAACAATAGGGTCCCAAACATTAAAATCTGCCGGCATCTCCAAACTCAGGTCGAGTACAAAGAAATTTAAATTGAAGCAAGTATGCATGTAATAACAATGTTAAATAACAGCAGAAAAATTTCACAAACGTATTCATTTACAACTTGCGAAATACATAATCTTCATAGTGTAACTAACTGTAAGGACAAGACAAGTAAGGCTGACTTGTGAGTCCATAGTTTTACCTACACAAGCCGGCTTAAATTGGTAATCTAATAAAACTAACGGGTAAATGAACCGGCTCTATAATATTATGCTAATATGGGGATATTCATGACTCATACCTTCATTTTTACTGCCAAAACAATCAATGCATTTTAATACACAGCACATGATGAGTTTGATTCTACTCACAATAAAAAATTCATAGTAGCATGTTCCCTCATCACTCAAACTGCACTCAGACTTGAACAATTTTACGATGCAAAAAATAAACTATACAGCAAAACAACTTTATTGCACAATGCAAACCTTTGTTTTTTTGCAGACAATACTTATGACCAGTATGAACAGTGGTTTCCACTTTTCAATGATGATTTCTCTGCACATCACTAGTCTACAAGAAAAGGTTCCATATTCTTGGCATGATTATTGCTGCCACAATGAGTGCAAAACAGTGAATTAATCGCGTGGCGCAATAATAATAGAATTTTTATTGCGACATAAAAACCCAAGTGAAATAATAATACGGCATTCAATTCGTTCTTCATATGATCAAATCAAATGCACATCTTACGCATTAGTCTTATACCTAGCTTGTGGGATATTTGGAACAAATTTTGGCAATTTTTCAAAACCAAGGTCAAGTTTTAGTTCCAACCTATATGATCATGAATCATGATATAATCTTTATAGACATGGGATAGACATTCTACTATGTAAGTATATGTAATGGTCACGCTTGGTCAAATTACACTTATCGCATTCATTAGTTGGTTAACACACTCAATGACTGTAAAACTTTTAAAAAATAGTTCTACAACCAAAATATCATGAGCCAACAAATTCATTAAGCCACCTAAATCAAAAAGCATGTAATTACCAAACTTTCTATATTCTAAACCAATCAACCAAACTAAACGTGACAAATGATAGCAATCCATGCATTCTAGAATCTACAACAAACCTCGCAAATAAAACCAGTGGAAAGCTAAAACAATAAATTAGCACCAATGTCTTAAACACTGGACGCACTAACTAAACAAAAGAACCACCCTCCAATCTTATTTTATTGTACAGCTTTCCAATGACAAATTAAAAGTTCATGATTGCATTCCTCAGCGAAAGTGGGTTACTTTGCTCTTTTCGTTAACACAGTCCTTCTCTATATCCATAGGCGAAATAATAATCAATATGCCTTTTCCTATCTCGTAATGAGCGATTCAAATCAGTCATCATCATATGTACCACATTGCACATAAAACCAAACCACACACACATGCAAGAAAATTTGATCTACCCATGATAAGCACATACAATGTCTGTGTACAACAACAAAGTATGAATGACTTGATAATACGATGATGATCCCACTTTCTTCCTTTCACCCATGACTTTGAACCAAACTAACTAACTAACTAACTAAACAGCATGCCTATACACTACACATCATTTACGACTGGTCTTCCTTATTCATTTGAGCAACTATAAAGCCATTACAGTTTGTGGGTCAAGTTGTAGCCACAGTTAGTTAGTCAGTTAGACAGATGCATAGGGATTTTTCTTTGTAAGCAACTCACAGCTGTACAAGAAGTGGTTTTTTGCGCTCTACAATGATTGACCAGCAATGGCGACAACAATGTACGTACATACACCATGTAATAAACTAGATAGTAAGAAACTAACTAACGATGGTTGCGGGGGCTCTCACACAGAGTGCCAGTTTCATTTAGGAATTTTTGGTCAACATGCAGATTGATTATGAATGATGATAATATTCGTACTGTCTACAGAGAAGAATCCTCTGTTTAATGCCAACAACATCTGCATTACATCGCATGTGTCAGGGGATAAAAATGTCCGCCATTGTTAGTTAGTTACAGGCAGGATTTGTTAGTTAGTTAGTTCGTATTAAACTTGATGAATGGGTTGCTAAAAACTATGAATAACGCTTCAACAAGTATAGAAGCAAGGATTTGGTCAATGTACAATTTTGTAGGAAAGGGTGTGCTCTGGTTTTTTTTGCTTCAAGTCTACAAAATGACAACGAAAAGTCACCGGAGTGTGCAATCTTTCCTCAAATGGACTAACATGATTATTACTCTTTGTTGGGCCCAATGAAATAGTACAGTAATGGACCAAAATAATAGCGGTGGTGATCTACTTGGATTTAAGATCACTCCATTCCTGCTACACATAAGAGTGCAGAGTCGTAATAGTTTAGTTTAAATTGTGTGCTACACAGGATTGGCTATAGGAGTCGACAATAAAAATGGTACCTACATAGAATGGCAGGTCCGTTATAGTTGTATATGAGACAGTTTGTTGGAATATTCCAATTGTGTAGTTGAAGAAAAACTAATACAGCTATTTCGCGCAGGCACACCCAATTGAAATGTTATGTAGCTGTTTTGTAAAGGGATTAAAGTCCCCGAAAAGGAAACTCAATGTAATAAATAATTTCAACGTTTTATGTCCTTACTTCCTGAATTAAGCAAGTATAGATAGGGACAAATAATATGCTGAAAGTTTCTCATGTAACGTTAACTAGTCATTTCAACGTTGTAAAGTAGACAGGCAAATAAAAAACTAAAAGTGACTGATTTTCCCATAGCTAAACACACACACAAGGGAAATTTTCAAAGCGTAGTTAAATCTACATTGTTATGTGTGCTTTTGTTGTCATTATTATTATCAATAAACTTGAAAACATTTACTGTGGTTGCATTCGGGTGTACATAGACAGAAAATGTGTCTGACTCTTACTTTTTTTTAGCATTTTCCCACGAATTAAATTGTCATTTTCTAACAGCTGTAAGACATTATATGCTTTCAATAATTGAGCATCTGTCATAGAAATGCTAGCTTTGAGAGTTTTTTAGTCAAACTAGGATAGCCAGTCATCAAGCTTTTGTTGAGTAAATCTTGTGAAATACAAATACCACGTCACATGGTAATACTATATTTTGCAAAGAAATAAGAAATTGAGTGAATATAAGTTTGCAAATATTTTCTTTCGTGATATTAGTTTCCTAATTTAAAATGCTGGGAATTTTTTCCGGGTGCAATGGGACCAATCCAACCTGATGTAGTGGAAGATTGAAGCTGGTGTAAAAACGCTGATTACTAACTAGAAGAGTTACCTAGATTCTGAAGCAAAATTATTATCTGTGGTGTTACCACAGACAATGCTCTACAATTTTTGAAGGTCAATGATGACTCTAAAGTATTGTCAGTGTCATTTACACAAAAAGTAAAAAATTTCCGAATAAGTCTCTGAATACTAAACAACCGCACATTAAGATAATTACGACCAAAGTTTTTTTCCACCATTATGCTAAATAGCTAAATAATAAACTTGTATGCATTGCTAACGAACTAAACCTTTGTTAAAACCTTTTGCACGAATCTCACATAAAATTTTACTCACATTTAAGCCATGCAAGGCCAAACACTTAAGCTTTAACACTTCAATGAAATAATATCATCATGACATGACTAACAATGCACACCAAAATTACCTAAATGAAGAATTATTGCTTCATCATAAAAAATTCCGAGAGCAAAACAAGGCACTCACCAGTGTATAGTATCCGTTTAATATTATTTCACAACCACGAATCAGCTAGATTTTCAAATGCATGGCACACATGAATATTTTCAACAAAACACTCACTGCAAATTACATTCCTCAAGTTGTAAAATGCTTAAATTCTTGTACAATATGAAGGTTCTAATTTTTTTAGCTCCCGGCAAAAACTCGCTAAAATTAGCAACAAGACAATCACACAAATTAGTTATTGAACGGTATCTTCACTCAACCAGTAGAAACTACAATGTATAAGTTTTAGACGCCGGACTTGGCACTAGCACCAGCTTTACACCAACTTTAAATAAAATAGCTTCTCAAATTTTGCAAATAAAATTAATCTAAACAGGTGGAATCCCGGAGAAATACAATTTTCTTCAGTAAATAAAACCAGACTTGTTCTGTCAAACTTGAAGAGTCCATCTAACAACATGCAAGGATGCACTGTGAGCAGTAACCAGGAATTTGAGTTTACTATGAACGCAAAACTATGCAGCTGCTGCAGGTTAATCCTTCAAACACAAACCTAAGGTTAGGCTTAAGATTGAGATTGTACATAGTTAGTTAGTTAGTTACTTGGCGAACAAAAACGCGTTTGACAATACAAAGCACGCACATTACTACTACTGACTGACTAGACGTGGCCATGTTTTTGTAT
>Ga0210040_10006149_pt1 | contig 15038 bp, 8 predicted proteins | sample CryGeyCG12114_NA_FD_185462 | JGI IMG/M metagenome (GOLD analysis project Ga0210040, IMG submission 185462) | Groundwater microbial communities from aquifer - Crystal Geyser CG19_WC_8/21/14_NA (SPAdes) (version 2) | ecosystem: Environmental > Aquatic > Deep subsurface > Groundwater | place: USA... | reverse complement strand
CCAAGTCATTAATTACTACTTTGAGACTAAATCGAATCCTTTCTCGATTTTTAACAAAAACATCGACGGAAAAATGAAACCAAGTGGATCTTTGTTCATCTCATAGGATTTCAAATCCTCTGACCGGCATGTGAAAAAAATTTAAGTAACACTGGTAGCAAACAACATAACATTTTTTACGGTCCTAATATCTACGGAATAATGATAGAAAATCCTATTAGTTCAGGGTGCGGCTCCTTTTCCAGTCCACATAGAGCTACTGGTTTTTCCCATTTTAAGTGCATGCATAACATCTCTAAATCACTATCATTAATTGGCTGTGTACAGGATTCGAAATTGGAAACTAACTTTAACGGGCTAACTAAAGCCAGTGCTTAAATGATTCGGTGCATACAATGGACTTTTATGGACCAAGCACCCAGTTTATGGTCTCGCATAAAATTTAGCAACTAGAGAACACCCTTGGCTTACATACCCCATGTTTAAAAACATTTTGCGTGTCGATAAAACTGACGGATGAATAATGCTAAACATTTTATTGCCCACTTTATATTAATTTCTTGCTCAAAATGAGTAAGATTGGTTTAATGAGCAGCATTAGACTTTTTGTTTGTACGTCATTCCTTAGCAAATGCATCTTTGACTCTTGTATAAGAACACATGATGCATTTCCTGGTGCAGCCAGTGCATAATTATGCCGACAAAAGGTCTAAAAGCATACACGATGATATTGTAAGTGGAGATTGCAAAAAAAGTGAGCTACGCAACACAGATAGATTACAGGGCCAAAATCCAGATGTTTGCATCATGCCATGCACAAAAAAAGGCAAGGATTTTTAGCTTATGCAAGTGACTTGGCTAAAAAAATATCATACAATGATCACCTTTTCTTATATTGTAATGTAAACACAAGTTGGATAATTTGCGAGTGAATCATGAGATTAGGAAACGGGTGTTAGATTGCAAGTCCATATGGATTCTGTTTATTGCTGGAAACGTAGTTTTAGTCATTCCTGTACGAATTATAAAGTCTGCTCTTTTGCAGCGTCTGGATGAACTTTCCCAGTGATGTGAGCTATGGTAGCTTAAAATAAGTATAGAACAATTGTGAATTAGTTCGCTTTTTTGTAACAAGTAAGAATAATTATTATTCACAACAATCAGAGCAATAAAAATGCTTCGTCTGTTCTGCATGACCTCTGCCAACACACAGAACAAAGAACAATGCATTTACATTTCACACGAGTTATGATCATTGCATAATATATACAATTCCTCACTCAACTCGCAGACAGTACCATAATATTGTTTTTTCTTAATTTATTTAGACTTCTTGCATTTTTTTGGAAAAGTTGGTTATGCTACGCAAATAGTTGTAGATCAAAATCAAAGGACAGAATGTTTACAACTTAAGATAATGCTAAATATGATTCTCATGTTGCATGGGTTGCAGCTATTTCTTAATCTTGCCCCAAACTTGCATAAATACCACCAGTCAAGTGAATTTTGCTTTTCACTGCGCTATGGCTACACTATCCGTTCACCTACAGTGTAAATGTCTAATTATGTATTGCTATCACTTTCTGAGGACATATCCAAATCTTTGGAAATGAATGCAGGATTTAAACGAAAATGGAAAACTTGCTGTGATCCAAGGACATCTTCTTTCTTTCTTACCTTTGGCTCCAAATTTAGAAAAAACGTCACTTCCTTCCCTTGTTGCTGGCATCTCTCGCTCCACACATGGTCGTCATGTGGTGCACGTCAGAAAAAACGCGTCTTCCTCACTCACATGCATGCATGTATGTACATACATATACAGTGTGGCCAATCATCAGGAATAATAATATTTTCTCCTTTTCCTTCCCAGCTGATGATGATCCCTTTTGCCACTTCCTGATACCTTCATCTTTTTCTTGAGAAAGGAAGTGCAGACGAGTTTAAGACAAGAGAAGAAAAAAAGAGCCGGGAAAAAGCTACTTTCTTTCTTAAATCTGTGTGACTCCAAGGTGATCACAGCTGGACAGCTTTATGTGAGTACCTGATTATCACATAAAAACTAAGGAAATCATAAATAAATAACAGGAGGGAAAATAAGGTAGGTTAAGAACTAACAACTAACTAACCAGTTGGTTAGTTAGTTAGTCAGTTAAAAAAGGTCGGGGTGAGTTCAATGTACAAACTTTTAACACAGATATGGAATGACAGTTTTCATTAGAATTATTATATAGAATGAAACCGAATGGAATCAGAAAAAAATTGTGCAGAATTTACTTCTACAATGGATTTTTCTCCATAAGCATGCTTATAAATGTATTCTTTGTAGAGCAATCATATTTAAAACACGTTAACTAGCGTGTTACAATATGAGTACCATGAAACACATAATATCTGTGAAAACTTTTGAAGGCAAAAACCGAATTTAACGATTTTGAATCTAAGCGTATATTTTCTAAGTACTTTTTCAGCTAACTACTATACGTTCTGGTTAGTTTGAAGGTTGGCCCAACTTACTATTATGAAATAAAAAAAGTCTCAACTCTGATAGTTCGAACCCATATGTTACTGTAGGTCAGCTACACAACTGTTGAGCTTTTCTTGTTGGTTAGTTAGTTAGCTAAGTTTGAGAACAGTAGTATAGTTAGTTAGTTAGTTACTTTAGTTGCCCTGTAAGTTCATCCCACCCTCCGAAACAGATACGAACAACAGATAAAAAGAATATACAACTCAAGTGTAAGATTTTTATTTATTGATGATACGGTTTTTCCTGAACAAGTAGATTATTAGTTAGCTCAAGTTGTACACAGGAGCTACTCCAAATGAGCCTCCCTAGTCAGTAATTTATTCTTTGTACATGTATTAAATATAATCTATTTTCTTAACTTTTTTTTTCCACTGCTACTGTTAATCTAAAATTTCAATGCGTTCACACACTCGGCTTATAAAAATGAGCTCATCAATGTATTCACTTTGTTATTTATTATTCCTGTTTGTTCATCCCCTAAAATTTGGGGTTTTTACATTTGACAGGAGAATTGAGTGGGAGCACTGATTTCAATCCGTCCGTTTTCACCGTTCTAGCTAATTTTTGCTTTGAGCAGTAATCTACGTATGTGTACTGTTAATTTTTCGATCCTTTCAAATTAAATATCTTCGATGTAAAATCCGTCTCCATCACATCGCAATAGTAAAACTTTTGACAGCAACTTTAATAGGCGTTTAAATGGAACGTTTTAATTTCTTCCGATTTTTGCTGTTTTACTTTCTAAAACGAATTTTTTGCCATTTTGCCCAAACCATAATTTGTATATTTTCCAGTAGAGTTTGTATTCGCTCCATTCCTATATTAAGATCCATCTCTTTGTACCGGTTTACAAAAGCAATTAATTTCATACCCACTGACTGACTACCTGTACTTTTAAACCCACCCTAGCTGTTATAGAAGGAAATCCATCGTACAGGAAGGATTTCGTCCTTGTGTATACGTTACATACATACATGTTCGTAGCCCAGTATTCATTACAAACTTACTTACTTTACTTGTTGTTTGGTAGCAAGTAGTCCTTTTGGTTTTGCCACTGCACTTGCATTGAACCCTAAATGGGGAAAAAGGAAAAAACAACATAAAGTGCCACTGTGGGTCCTTTTTCTTCAGCTGCGCACACGAGGAAGGACAGGTGGTTCCTTCAATCGCCGCATCAAAAACAGATTCCCATTGTTAACTACCGTGTTCCAAACTATACTACTCGCTCTCTCCCAACCCAACATATAGTACGACATGCACCATGTTATATTTAGGCACCAACCACCTAATGCTCATAAAAGTAATAATAATAATTCAATGTCCGCCTGTACTAGAGTAAATTACCAAAACGTGTAGTCCTTTATCAGCATAAATAGTGATAACGGATTTTATTTCCCTGTTGCTCGTTTTTGAACCCCTAGTTTTTGTATTCACCAACTTACATTGGAGGCATTATACACTTTTTGCTTACACAGCCAAGAATCCGCAAAAGCGACGTGGGTACTCACTGAATTATTATTGCATTTTAATATACCGAGCCCATCTAGTATATAGCCTGACCGAACTGTAGAATTTAAGGACTCTTGAAAAGTACATGATTTGTATGAACAAATGTCTTTTGAAGTATTTTTATAGAAAAAATAGTGATGCACACTATGCATAATCAATAAGCCTACAAATGGCACAAATAATTTGAATCTTGCAGCATATTAAGCCAAAACGTAAACTTGTTTTTTACGCCTTAATCTGTAGCAATTAGAAAAAGAAGGGAAAACGCACAGTAGTCGTCAAATGAACAATATAGAGGAGCAGAAGGTGAACCTAAAGCCAAATCTACCTGAGCCTCAGGTAGGCATCAAAAAGGAAGAAGAAAAAGATGCAATTTTTTCCCGCTCACATGAAATGGTTGTTTTTTTCTTGACGAGAATGGATGAAGGAAGGGATCCTTGATAATACATAAATATATACACACAGGCACATTGATTTCTAGAGACTGGGTGAGTGAAAAGGGACCTTAGACGAAAAGGAGCCTTTGGTTGCTCCACTATCATGTCAACATAGTATATTGGACCGGATGAAGGAAACTAGCGTCTTACTGAATGTTCAAGAAAAGGCCAATCTTTTCAATCAACATCTGCGTGATCTCCTTTTTTCCCTTTTGGCTTCTGCTCGATCTACAGATGTCTTCAAGAAAGTGGAACTCATCATTAGTTTGAGAGAGAAGGCCAGATGCTATGGAGCAGGTATAGTTAGTTAGTAATCATGATAATAGTAAGTAACGAGGATTTGATTTTCTGACGGCTTCCGCTGTTTTGGCTCCTCACGTTCAGAGCGTGCTATATGCTTTCACTTTTTGGATGTGGGGCACATCTGTTCCCGTTTTCAAGGAAAATAGGGAAAAAATAGGGATCGTTTGGAAATTTTCATGTTGAGATGAAATGGATTAAAATATAGGACACATGAATGAATGTGGCACCGATGAATTAAGGCAATGCTCATATTTACAGGCATGAATATGACAATAGCGAGTTTGCAAAAAAATCGCATATTTTGAGTTTTTTGAGGTGTGAATTTTCATTTTAGAAAGTTTGACGAAGCCAAAACGAAAGCGATACTCGTAAGACGCTTTCACGCAGTCAGTAATTACAGACTTACAGATATTCGAGTTACTGTTAATGCAGGGTTCAATACTTGGACAAAATAATTGTTCCCAAGTTTACGAAAAAGCGCACCTCATGATTTTGCGTTGCCAACATGTCCTAATTTAATAAAGCTATATGAACTATGAACACTGAAATTTAGCAAATGAGCCTCTGTAAATTAATAAATGAAACAAGCATCAAATCATTGTATTAGGTGAGTGAGTAGGTAGTTACAAATCATACAACGTAAATGAGTCTGCAATATTTAATACTAACTAATGGAGTACATAAACTAAAGCCGAATGAGTTGTCTACAGTCTATTGCCGTAACTAACTAACTAACTAACTAACTAACTATAGTATAATTGAAGCTTTTAGCCGGAATTTCTAATGTTTGGTCTAAATTTCACACTAATTGCTAATTTAACTCTAAAATAACTACATTGTCTGACTACGCATTGTTTTCAGCAGCACCTAGTACGATTTCAATGTACAAGTCCAAATTGGGAAGCTCAGAAATGAATTGCTTGCTTTCTAAACTGCCATCTATGCTACATATTGTCAACTATTAAGCTAGACTAACTGCCAATTTGCAAATCCATAAGTTCCAATGCTGCTTCAAATTTTGTTAACTTGTTTGCCATCTTAAACCACTGTATGTCTACAATTTGCTATATTACTTTATACTGTACCTGTACTCTGTTCAATTTAAAGGCAACGGAATTAAACGGACTATCGTATATATAATAAAAATAGTTTTTTCAACCAATTAAAAATATTAACAAATGCCAAATCAACAATAGTTTCATCTGTGCTAAAGATTCCGTTCATAAAATATTTTTTTGTGGAATCCTCTCATAAATTTCACAATTATTTTAACAATCTGAAAAAAAACATTTCACCAAAAGTTTAAATCGTGCAAATATACTTTTGGAACATGAAACACCCTGACCCTGTTTTACTAACTAACTAACTAAATTGTACAATGGGGTAAATTCTTCCTAATCTAACATTTACCATCTAAAATTTTAGCCTCATTTGAACCCTTCTGCTGGTTAGTCCTAATTGTGACAAATTTTAGCAAAAATATGTAGAATCATGGGAATCGATCGAAATGAGGACTTGACTAACACAAATAGCGGAACTGAATGCCTAAAAAGTGACTTAAAATGTTAACCAAGTGTCCCGCAAAGCATTTCTTGGGTTTCTGGCGCCACTATTTTCTGGTCCGAGATCGAACTATTCGGATTCTTCGATGAGCGGGACAATACTCGGCATATTCCTCCCAGGTACAACCCGTGTCATTACAACATTCATCCGTAATGGACTTGTTTTCTCGTTTCCTCCTACAACCAATCAACGGGCATTAAAAAACCGTATTTATATTCAACCTTGGTGCTGATAACAATCCTCACAGGAACAAAACAGGTTACAGATTCTTCCAAATCCTAAATATGTTCCTAGTTTCCCCTAAATAGTGATATGAACCACTAAATTGGAGTAAAACTTTAAAAAGAGAATTAAAAGCTTGAATGAGTGCCAAAAAAACTCTCAAAAAATTTCACATCTCATTAAAATTTAGCGATATGTCCTCCAGCTTTGGTAATACTGTGTTGGATTGGTTCCCATAATTGACAGTGCAATGTGCTGGTATAACTAACTAACCTAAATTTCGATTCTCTAGACAATGTAAATAGACCGTAAATAAAAAAGAAAAGACAAAAGAGGGATTGGAAGAAAAAAACTGTGAATGGAGTGAGGTGAATGAATGAATGAGTTGCCACATCCGGTCCATGTAAACTATCTGGTAGTACTGAACTGACTGACTGACTGAGTGTACTATTTAAGGACCCATATGTTGCGGACTGGGAAAAATGAGAACTTGCCTAGCTCAATGAGTAAATGAGTATCTCTGGACAGGAAATGTTCCATCTCATCATATGTTGGCTCAAATGAAGCCTTATGTGTGTAAATTAGTAAGGTAGTTAACAGGAGCGTGAGAACAGGATAAATTTACTAACTCAGTCAGTCAGATGGCTTGTTTCACATGTTGACTGTGTACAATGAATGAGTGAGTGACAAATTGTATACAAAATGAGAGAGATAAAAATATGTTTAATCTTGGGATAGGTTTAGTTAGTTTGACTAGGGTAAGAACGTTGTAAATTTTTCCTTCATTTTAATACCAGGCAAGTTTTTTGCAAAATACTTCATAGATTTTAAAAAAATCCGTCTTTCTCTTTCAGAATTGAGTCTTTAGTAAAATTAGTTTTAGGAGATAAGTTTTCGCAAAAAACGCTCAACGCACGCTCTAAAAGTGTTTACAGGTATGGCCTTTTTTGGTTTTCTAGTAATTTATGTAATGAGGGTAAACTAGAAAAGTTTTGAATATTATTTACCTTGCTACATAGCCAGTCCATGGTTTGATGACAGTGTTAGCCTTAGCTTTGCGAATAAAGACTCCAATAGGATTCTCATCCATTTTCTTCTCAATCCGATAAATGTCTTTACCACATGCCCATTCCATATGATTCAAAAGTTGATCTCGACACCGGACATGGGATTCAGAATGCCACAAGGATTTCCAATCATCTTCGTTCCTAATAAAAGATAAAGATGGAAAAATCCTCGCTTTTTCGCATTAAATCCCTTTTTTTTAATAAGAGAGTCTTACCTAATTTGAAACATTTTTTGCAGTTCCATTTCATCCATTGTATGACTGTGTGTTGGACAGAAAGCAAGAGAAAGGAAAAAAAGTATTGACACGGTCATACAGAAGGTAGATGGTACAACAATGAGTCCTTCTTTGTCCATTCCTGAAAAATGGAAAAAAATAATCAAAATTTCCTAAAAAACACGAATTGCAGTTCATGAAGCTTTGATCAGGGCAATACATCTTTGTATCACAGAAAACATGGCTAATTTTGGTTCGTTTGTTTAGAGTTAATATCCATAGAGCAAGCTCTTTTGTTCCGTACTATTATTGGATATCAACCAACAGCAATAATATGCTTGATCTTCAAATTCGTCTATATAAAGAAGCTTTCAAGTGCACAATTAACTTTGCCTTTGTGCCCACTCTGATGGCTAATAATTATTTCTAGTCAAATTACATGAGAATGCATAAAGAGTAAGTGAGTGGAGACAGTGAGAACGTGGGCGCATTTCCATTTCTCATTGATAGCCTCATATCCCTGTAAGTAATAGCAAAGGGCCGCTATGTAATTACAAGGGACTCTTTTTTTGTACTGTGTGTGTCATTTAAAAGAGCTAGGGAAGATATGGAGCTAAGGCCTCATCAGTTCCAGCTAGTGCGTAATCTTACGAGTAAAAGGCTCCTACGAAATATGACTAGAAAATTCATAAAAAATTAAGCAAGCTTTTTTTGAAATATTTTGTCAACCGAATAAAAGGACTGGGAAATCAATTTGTTAAGTTGTTGGAAATTTTTGTGAGCTCAGGTTTTAAGAGCTCTTTGCAATCGTATATGAAAAATAGTGTTGTATTTGAAGTTTACAGTTGAAAATAAATGCATACACATTTCGATCGCATCCCAAAATAAATTTGTATCAATTTGCGCAACAAAATTCACCTCAAAATGTGAAAATTTCCCATAAATAAATGAATCATGAACGATGGAATGAGAGTCCCTTGTAACTTATGAACCTCAAAGAATTTAAATTTCAGTTTTCACTCTCAACCTCCAAAAATGAGCCTTTGGAATGTAAAAAGGGACTTGCAGTCAAATTAAAGACTGTCTAATTGCACACGACGCCATCAAAACTGTACTTACGAATATGAGACACTAAAAAATGCATAAAATGTTAAAAATGAAGCGTCAGTGTAACATTAAAAGGCAAAGTCATAGTTCCTCGATCAACCCATAACAAGGAGCAAAAAACTTTACATTTTGGGTGCCATAATATTCATTCATACCCTAATATTTTCAAGTCACCCCAAAAGTATACGGCTTCCAAGCTATGTAAAAATGTCGTCTACAATCATTGTAAACGCATTTCATAATTTTATAAAAATGCACAATTCACTTACCAAAAGAGGTGACTAAAACTCTGTGGTAAAAAGAAATGAGAAAAGCAGTGAGCACTGAAGCACAATTTTTTTTTGTATTTCTGATGCTGAGTAAAAGTAATAATAAAGACTGCGTTCTGCTCTTAAGATATCATCATACAAGTTGAACTTTCACCCAAACTAGCACTACTGAATAATTGCACTCCTTTGCACACAAAACTTTTTTGCGATCACTTCTGATGACTCTTACAGTGAAAACTGGCAACCTGGTTTGAAATTGAGTTGATGTTCACTATGAATTAGACCACTGGAGATGTAATAACAACTATAAGAATATAATATGTAGGAAAAAACTAAAAAAACAAACAAAGAGACGAGGCCATAAAATGCTCCTTCCGTATCTACCCGTCAAGTGACAATGGAGTCAACTAGTTGATGAAACCAATCCTATGTCAAATAATAAATAAATATCCCTTCTTTAAGCATAAGTCGTCCTGAACAGACTTGTAGTTTGGAAACGCACACTATGAGAGTTCAACTTGACTGTCTGCCATATATAAAGTTGGAAAATAATTGTATACATGCGCGCAACCATTTTGTATTACGAAACTTATTGCTCTGAAAAACATGGGTAAGAGTCCCCGAATGATGTACTTCAAAAGTATTCTTTTTAAAAATGATGCACAACTGGACTTGAAGGGTTCCATTATGGATAATGTCAAGTTGCCAGGGTTTTTTGACTTTGCATTTACTTTTCATTTTGTAAGTAGGCTAGTTCATAAGCAGGTGTAAACGCTTGAGGACCCAGGATTTGGAATCTGCTGGGTTTTAATACAATTTTTACAGGTTAAGTATCACGAACGACAGCAAATAAAACAATGGACGCCATGAACGGTCCAATGGGATGTGCAAACTTGGTGATTAGTGCCCACTACACCTACAGTGATTTCATTGTCCAGTCAACCCACGCATGCAAAATTTATCTTACTATGTTACACGTTTGTCAGCAAATGTACACGTAGATAAATCTTTAGGGCTCATTTTCTTGCATTTCACTCAAGTTGACATCCAATTCCGACTTTGTAACATTTCATATCACTTGAGTCTTTAAATAACACTTGTTCTAGCTTCGGCCATCCTCTTGAATTGGATGGATAACAATATAGGTTTGATTAGTTTATAGGACCGCAGAAATAAATAATTACTTTTAGCATTTGGGACTTAAACACCGAATATACAATTGATTTAATTCTTTGTGTTGGATTCATTGCCATTAAGAATATTAATCAGTAACAGCATGCATTGGATCTTAGACACAGTTTCAAAATTCAGGCATTATTGGTGTTTGGATTTTTCGTATGCTAAATGCAAATATGGGGCATTCAATTATGATATAGACAGCAGTATTTTTTACCATTGCGTGTACTAAATACGCAGGATGTGCATATGAACCTGTAGAAGGTTTTTTTTGGTATATGATGCAAAACTAGTTGAACAGATGATAAATACAGATATCCAGTCGATTTTAAATGCGGTCAAGTCCCCAAGTAGTTAGTTAAGAATTTAAGAATTGCAGTCACCATCTGGAAAGAAATGTCATGCTGTATGAACCTGCTTTCTCATGCAGAGTAATGAGCTCGTTATGCAAACAAATGTACTTGTACACGAGTGTCATTAATCCAGAACACAGGGGATGAAAGTGATAAATGCTATTATGCATTCTTCTTACAACCTTCAATTCCTCGGCAATTGCTTAGGAATAGACTATTGGACATCCAACTGCTGATTTTGAATGTCTAGACTAGCTAACAATCAAATTTTCCACTTGCCAAGTCATATTCTTCCTTATAAAAATCACTGCACTGATTCCCCTAAAGTTTTTTGGACGCATGCTAATTAAAATCGTACCATCATGCGACGAATATACTTATTTGAGGACAAATTACATCTTGGTTGTAAAAAACCAAAAATGAATTTGATGATTACACACAATTTTTGAACCACTTACTAACTAACAGTAATTATTGTTAATATGGGCAAAGATTAAATTGTTATAGCTTACTGTAAAAATGAGTTTTCGAAACTGTGAAAATGGCTGACATAGTTATTTATGCCCTCGTGGAAAATCACAAAAAGATCCAAATGGAGGACATCAGAATTGCATTGTAAGTTGGGCTATCAGACCATCTTCATAATGAAGTTTATGGCCAGCATTATATTTGCGTGACAATACATGCATACCGTCAATCCAGCACCAGCATCAAAATTTCAAGCTTAACCATAACTTCACCCTATTTTACTCCTCCAGGGTTAGAGATGTGTGAAATAATAAAGCTCCAGCCTAAACTAGAACTCCATCTAAAATATAACTTCATACACCATAATGTTATGAACAAGTATGATGGTCTCATCATGAAAAAAAAAATGTAAATGTTAGTTTTAAAGCATAAAACCAAACGGCTGCTTGGAAGGATTTTTGGCCAGAAATAATTGGTCTGGTCTACGAAATAATATAACACCAGACGATATTGTATTGTTGGTTTATAAGTGTCAATCCAGAGTAATGTTCTTTTCATCTGGTGGACAATCAGAAGAAAAGGTAAAAAATATCATTAATCAATGACAAAAATTAGGAAAAATAGCGACACGGATAAGATACTTACTACAGTCGATGGAAAGATTAAAATGCTAATAATTAGCAAATTGGATTTTACCATATCAAATAATAATTTGATTTCTCAGCTAGTTTTGGTTCCAAAAGTTTTTTGTTGACATCCTTTTACAAATATGGCAATACCTTTACACGAAAGCAGTCAGTGAAACAGTATAGAGAATACATTGTCACTAGACGAGACAACTGGTATACTTTTTTTAAGATTTGAAAAAAATTTTAAGATTTTTAAAACATCGATTCTTGTAATAAGTACAATGACGTAGGTTGGTAAGTTTGAAAACCCACATTGTATTTTGGCGAACGAAAACCAGTGCTACCTGCTCCAGAGCGTATCCTTTGCGAAAGTTATTTTGGTTCAGATAACTTTTTATTGACTGTCTTTGTTCACTTAGCAGTATTAGCCCAATAAATTATGTTCACTAGATGAGAAGATAAGACACGCGTTGGTCATGTCACTTTCCCAGTCTAAAGGAGCTGTACACGTGACTATGAGGTTAATGTGGACCTGACGACTGCCAGCCTCCACACTTTAATGCATATTTGCATGAAAATCATTGCATGATCTAGATCGTGGATCATGGATTTTAATTAGTATTTATTCAATGCACTTTTTGATGAATAAAAACATAACGTTCTTGTTTCTGTATACCTTTTGCTCACAAGTTAGTAAATGTGGTTTCCAAATACAAGTGGGCAACGATTATTTGGAAGACTAATTTTAAAAAACTGTATGCTTGAAGTCATATTTCTATTTCTATAGAAAAAAGGAAGGCAGTATTTTGGAATTGAACGAAAACCACAGAAAGTTGAGTAATTTTTTTTCAACCAACCTGCATGCCATAAACTGTATATGTTGTGGGGGTTGTGGAGAAAAGAATTGAGAACAGGAGAAAATATAATTCCCAAATGTTTGCACAAGTGCGCTAACAAACCGGTTAACTTTGCTTTCTTTCTGCACGTCTCTACCTTGCAAGCTTATTCAAACAATGTGGCTTAAGACAGTAAAATGACGTTTAGTACTATGAATGACGTACACAAGTTGAATGGAGGCGACCGAGAAAAAATTGGGTTCATACGTATTCCGTATAATAAAAATTATCAGTTCTTATTGCTTACACGGGACCTAGGAAGAGACAAAGAGTGGACCAATTTTTATTTGAGCAACAGTTGTATCATCGGCAGTGGACGTTCAGGCGACATTTTTTTCCCATTGTCATTGCTGTGAGAATTGACAACAATGAAATGGCCACTGAAACAGTTTCATGAGTTTAGTATTAACATTCCTAACTTAGCTTTAAACAAATGAAACTTTTCTAGTATATTTATGATTTAGGGAACAAAGAAAAGTCAAAGGGTGAAAGAATTTTGTGAATCAACTGGCTGTAGCTTGACCCATAGAAATGACTACACACAAAATTCAAGCATTGTGGCCCGAGCCAATCCAACCCTTTCTGGCCAAATGATAGATCAGATGATTTACATTTGCTTTGTATTTACGTCTGATTCACTGATGTAAACACTTGAAGATACTAGTCTCAGTTCTTCGTTGAATTTGTGCAGAGTAAAATTGGTAGTTAACAAATTATCAGTCCTACACAGTTTATCACTAGAGTTAAATTCATAGTTTTTATAGTTAGGTAGTAAATTTGGAGCAGTTAGCTAAATGTTATTAGGCTCCACTGTGAGATAATGAAGTCATCTTGGCTCAGAAATAACAGCTGTTTTCCAGTTACCATAATTTTTTTGGAAATATAAATTAAATTTAGGGGTCCTACGTAATTAAATTCTGAGTCCTTGACTTGACCAATTCGATTGGCAGTTTGAAATTCTGGAACGACTGGTTTATCCACAAAATATTCACTGCGCGGTACGTAATTTGCAGTATAATCCATTAAACTAAACAGAGTTGAACCAATGGAGATGGTTTGCAACTATAAAAAAGACGTTGAGTGCAATTAACCTTTAATTTGTACATACTGGGCCAAATTATTACTTACGTCAGACAACAATTTGAAGGTAAGGGGGTAGCCAAGGTTCGTTCATTTCGTAAACGAAACTATTGTTTTGATAATCAAGGTGTTCAAAACCACGACATTTAAATAACATGAAATAAACAATATTTTTTGGATATAGATATAGTTTAAAGCGATTTTGTCGAATGCTGAAGTGAAACGTATGAAAAAGAAGGATGAGTTACGAAAAGCAAATTACTCATCTACGATTCAACCAGGACAAGAGTGAGTTGCATTTTACTGCAGTCATTTGTATTCTTCATTATAATCAAGACCCTCTAAAAATTATGATGTAATACAGGTTGCTTTATTTGCTGTATGGATAACGGAATACGGATCTACTATGTGGAGCCACTCGTTGAAAAACTGCATTATGGTTTGTTTTTGCTGTTTGGTTATTGTGTTTTTAATTTGAATCGCGTCTTTAATTTTCATAATGGACCTAAAACCAATGGCTCTCTTTTGCAGACGAACAAAGGGTGGGCAGCATTGGGTTTTCTGAAATGGTCTATCGCAGCAATCTATTTGCTCTTGTGAGTGGTGGCAGTCGTCCCAAATGTGCCGAGAACTCGATCATGGTTTATGATGATTTGCAAAAAAAAGCTGTGTTGGAGTTTACATTCAATCAGAATGTGATCTCAGTTCGTTGTCGAAGAGATTTTCTGATAGCAGTTCTCAAAACCCAGATCCATATATTTTCGTTCCCCAACAATGCAAGGAAAGTTTTTACACAGGACACGCGAAGCAATCCTCTTGGGTTATGCGAAGTATCTCCTGGTTCAACGAATAAGTACCTTGTCTTCCCTGGTAGTAAATCGGGATCATTGCAAATCATGGTACGTACTCATGTACAGTGAGTTTCTAAATCTTAGTTTAAGTTACCAAATATGGATTACTTTTATTATCATATAGGACTTGTCTCGATTGTCTGAGCCTAAAAGCTCCAGTAGCCCTAAACCTATAGATGCTCATCAAGGGGAATTAGCCTGTATCTCAATAAATCAGCAAGGAGATACGATAGCTACAGCATCGAATAAGGGAACTTTGATTCGAGTATGGGATTTGAAAGGGGGAAAACTCCTACAGGAGTTGCGAAGAGGATCGGACCCTGCTACTGTTTACTGCATCAATCTTAGCCAGAATTCAGACTACTTGTG
>Ga0210040_10006148_pt1 | contig 15038 bp, 23 predicted proteins | sample CryGeyCG12114_NA_FD_185462 | JGI IMG/M metagenome (GOLD analysis project Ga0210040, IMG submission 185462) | Groundwater microbial communities from aquifer - Crystal Geyser CG19_WC_8/21/14_NA (SPAdes) (version 2) | ecosystem: Environmental > Aquatic > Deep subsurface > Groundwater | place: USA... | reverse complement strand
ACCTGGAAGAGTTTGTTTATCATTGAGCAAAAAAAAAATAAAAAAAAAATAATAATAAATTTGTCTTAATCTCATCCTGGGGACTTAAAATCTAGAACATATTTTGGTTGCCCAGGCAATTTTTACGAAATTTGTCTTTTTCACGGTGATCATCCAACAAGCCTAGATAGCCAATTTAACAAAAGGAACTCCGTATTTCATTGAAACGGACAGTAATAACTTACGGCGTTTTTTAATATAAAGTTATTATTGCATAAAGGTGTTATAAGGGTGCCAAGGTTTTATTGCAGAAGCCGTTACTGATAAGTTGTATTTACTTCAGTTGGTATTGGAGACAATGTTTTCACTGGCCACCACATGTAGGGTGATGGTCAATTATATATAGGCACTATGAAACGCGAAAAACCCACTTGTTAACTCTAATGCCGCTAATACCTTAACCTGCACCACAGCAGTTTAAATTCTCTAAAACTGTATTGTTGAATTTCGAGTCGCTCAGTAAAATATATTTTTTTTATATTTTTTTTAAACAAAGGTAAATCATGTGTTAAATTGCATAACCATTTTGATCGAGAATCGCCTGAATGTTGAAATTGGAGGTCAATCACCCAATATATGTACAACGCTACAAATTACATCTCTACTACTACTTTCAGTAGTGATAAAGCACACTTCTCGTTTAGCTGAGAGGTCACGTAGATAATTTTGTCATCAAATCGTTTTTTCCCCTCACTTTCGTCAAATTATTAACCTAACCAGAATAAAAAACTTACAATAAGTGATGTGCATAATAAAATGAAACGAAAGCAATAAATTACATTCAATTTTTTGTGACAAAAATTTTTGAAGTGATTAGGGTTTTGACAAACGTCATGTTCAAGAAAAAAAATCTATTCTGATGATGTGAGTATAGTTTTAAATTATGCTGTAGCATTGTCGGAAAGCTTGGCAATTAGCAGGGGGTGACATTGCCTAGCGATTTTTTCAAACACAGTAAACAAGTCAAAAACTCATTTCTATGTTATTTCTGTTTTTGAATGCTGTTCTGCTCAAATATGCATGTTTTATTTAATTTAACCATGCCAAATTATTTGTCTTAGTAAGTTTAGGTTCCGTCTGTTCGTAGTACGGGCCTTCCCACTGGTACTTAACTAACAACCGATTTAATACAAGCACCAATAGCTCGGTGGTTGAGTTCTCAATAGTTTTCAGCTTCTACGGTGCTCTCAGTTCGACTGAGTCTGGCTACATGATGATAAAAGTCTGGTACAAACTAGCTGAAGGTAAATGCTCATGCGTTTTGTGTCTTGGACCGCTCTTCTTGCATTTTTGTACGCTCGGATTCTGAGAAATACAGTAACGTTGAATCAAATAAACCTCAGCAAGAGGGTATACCGACGAAGCCGAGTTATAAGGAATTATTTATATTAATATTACAAAAAACCAGTAATAATAATTAGGGGTTTTTATCGTTTTTCGGTAATCTCATCAGCTAGTCTTTCTCTGTTCACCAACTTGCAATCGCAAATTGAATCATCAATCAACATCATTTTGATTTTCGCGCCAACAATAATACTACTACAAGTTATTCCAGTAAACTGATCAGATGACCAAAAAATTACCCTAACATTTCAAATTGAAACATTTAATTACAAAATTAAACCATTTTGGTCACGGTTGGGGTTATTCTAAAACCTGTCTGAAAACTGCGCACACAACTTTTACCACGTTCCAAACAGAGTTTACTAACACAAATTTCATCTTGCGTTTTCAGGTGATTTTAGCTTTAACATGTGCAGCATAGGGCGCTCCCGTTGGTAATTACCTGACTCAGCTTTCGGCTTCGTAATAAATAACTACTATAATCAACTCAATGTTTAAAACTTACAGATCCTCCTGAATAAGGGGTCAACTGTTGAGGTCCAGTCCTAGCACCTCTATTTACATTCAAAATCCGTTGTTGAGGAATACGAGGTGTCGACGAGGAGGCTGTATCTTCCTCACTTTCCTCAGCCACAGTGATTACTTCAGACTCTGAAATAAGGACACAAATGAAACGTTCAGGAAATAGTAAACAGCAGCCATTTAACGAAATAACATGTTTTCCGTATACTTACCATCAATTGCAATATCACGCTCTTGACTTTGTCCAGGTTCCTCAGATTCCGCATCCTCGTCTTCAAGCAAACTAGACTGACTTTGATCCCTCATGTCACTACTTTCTGCCTCACGTCCTTCATCTTCCACATCCTCATAGTGATGAGATTGATCGCCCGCTTCCATGTCTTCATCCTCAACTTCTTCATCCATAAGATCGTCATCAGGAGCAGCTTCATCCCCTTCTTGATCACCATCTTCTTCGTCAGCTACTTCCTCCTCTTCCTCAACATCTTCATCTTGGTCCTCTTCTTCCTCCTCAACGTCTTCATCATCTTCATCCTCATCTTCTTCACTAGATCTCATTTGTGGACCTCCTTCTTCATCCTCACTATCTGAGTCAATAATTACAACATCGGAATCATCATCTTCTTGTTGACATTGCAGTCCTCCCCTACTTTTTACATGTTCCGAAGATCCAGTGGTATTAGAAACTTGCGGGGGTTCTTCCTCCATCAGATCGATTTGAATTGAGGATTGAATATCCTCCACACTACGGGTAGCCTCCGCTTCTCGATCTATTGAAACTGCTCCAAATGTCCGAAGTCTTTTGGTACTTGGACCAGCAGACTCACTCATCATTAGATCGTCTTCTTCGTCATTTGTTGACCCAGAAGTCTCCACCTGTACATGTACACACCAAACAACAATCAATGGGTGGTCTTTATTGTTTTCTTTAATAGGAAATTACAAGCGCCAAACTTTACCTCCACGATAGATCCTCGAGGCCTCTTTTTAGCACCAACAGAACTCTGGGTAGCCCTTTGCTGTAAAACTGAAGAGGAAGGAGTTGAGGAAGGTTGTTCCTCACTACCTACAATTCCAGCAGTGCTAGGTCCCGAGAGAATAGCAGATCCTCCCGGAGCCACTTCGGATCTCAAAGGGGCTACACTTAGCATGGGTTGAACAGTCCCTGTAGTGATGTGCGGTTCAGATGAACTAACTTGTTCTGACGAGTCAGAAGTCATTTCTGAAGTCTCTGAAGTGGATGGCTGAGGATCCGAGGAAATGGGTCGCACGGAATCTGAAGACGGGCCTTCCGGGGCCATTTGAGGTTGTGCATGCACTGTTGCCACATTGGTTACAATAGGGGGGACTGTAGCTTGTCGAAGAGTTCCAGAGGTGACAGATGATGTTACTGGAATTGTCATTACATTAACTCCACTGTTTTCTGGTGTTGACGTAGACACTTGAGGCATTTGACCACTGCTGGCAGTAGGAGTAACAGAAGCTGTAGTCTTAGAGGTGCCAGGGCGTCCTCCAAGTCCTTGACTCATCGGTCTAATGCTAGCAGTAGGCATCAACGGTCTCAAAGGTGGAACGGGAGCTGCAATAGGTTTCACATTTGCTTTGGGAGGAGCAGTTGTAGTTTTGTCCTCTGACAAATTGGGTGATCCCTCAGAGGCCACTGGCGCCGCTACCACTCCAGATGGTCCCGGTAGTTTTTTTAACTGCTTTTCTACAAGTGTCAATCGTTGTCTCGTCATCTCAAGATCGTTTTTCAGACGCTCATTTTCTGCTACTAATGAGGGTAATTGTTCAAGGGATGCTTTTAATTCCCGATTCTCCTTATCCAAACGGCTAATCTTCCCTTCGTATTGAGATTTCAGGGCTGAATGGAAATAAATAACAAGCTTTTATTACACCTGTATGATTTTGAAGGCCTTTGAAATAACCAATAACTTACCAGCAAATCTAACATTGCCTTCGTCCTGGTTCATCTCAAATCCTCTCAACTTTTCTTTCACTGTGTTCAATTCGCTTTCATGTTCTGTTTTCTCCTGAGTCAAAGTCTGCACTTGAGCTCGTAATGCCTTCACAGCATTCAAATTTCTCTCCTGTTTTAAACTCTCAATCTCTGTCTTTTGCTCTTCACAAGTGGCTTGAACTCTCTGCAGTTCAGATTCCAACCGTGTTTTCTCCTCCACTGACAACATGGCTTGACCATCTGGAGCTGATCTTTTGGGTTCAGAGTCTTCCAAAGAGGCGGCATCACCACCAATACTGGGACCAGCTTCAGAAGCGCTTTTAGACGCCCCTTCTTCGGCCGAGCCCTTCAAAAGGTCTTCATATTGTTTCTTATACTTTCTAGCAATATTTTTCACCTGATAATTCAAAAAAAAATTTAAACAATAAACGTTGACAGAGCTAACATACATAAGCTACTAAGCTACCCTAACTTAGGTATTTTGAATGCTATTATTTGAGCAGCAATTAAAGTAATGCATATTTTACAATTATAAAAATGCACAATTTCACTCAAATTGATCTTCCTGGGCATTTCAAGAACGATATAATGATTGTACAAAGTTCACAAGCGGCCCAGGTCAATTCCTTCCTAAACATTAAATAAGTAGTCCTTTTCTTATTGGTACCTGTTTAACCGTGCTTTTATGCTCATTCAATTGCTCGATAGTGGTCCTCAAGTCATCCGTCATTTTACCAACTTCTCCAGATTTTGTATTCAACTCCTTTTTCAAATCTTCCAATTGTTTCGTCAAAGATTCTACTTCAGTCTTCGCCCTACCGCTATCTTCAGTCAACTTCTTTATCTCCGTTTCCATATTCTTCTTTTCGTTTCCAGTTGCCGAGTTGGCTTGCGTTAAAGCAGTCACTTGCATATTCAGGGTACGAATTTGTTGGTTTAATCGATTTCCTTCCACTTGGTTCTTTTTTTGCACTTCTTGGAAACTAAAGGGAGATGACAATAAGATGATAAGTTGACACAAAACTGTACTTATTAGTTAATTCCATGCATATCAACTATTTACCTGGTCAGTTGACTTTTCAATGAATCATTTTCCGTTTGAATCTTTCTCATCTCCTCAGGATTTACTTTATTTGATTTCTCTAGCAATTCAGAAGCCCTGGTTCTCCATCTCTGCACATCTTGTTTCAAAGCAATATTTTCTGTCTCCAGATTGTCCGTACGGGATTCTAATTCAGCTGCTTTCTTCTGCAATGGAGTTACCGTTTTTTCCATTGATGCCAACTTCACAGTCAATTCTTCCACAGTGCTTTCTAACTTTGTTTTTTCCTCTCGCAAATGCCTACGACGTAGCCCCAAAAATAAGTTAGTTAGCAATAGCAATAGTTCTTAAAACTGATAATGTAATGGCAGTGTTAGCTGATTTTACAACTTACATATTGCTATCTGTCAGTGCAGACAAAGTCTCCACTTTTCTGAGCAGCTCCGCTTGCTTGGCAGAAGTGATTATAGAAACTTGCGATCCTTCTTGAAGATTTTTTAGTTCTTTTTGGCATTCATCGAATTGACTCTGCAAATATTTATGCTGGCTTTCTAGTCTTTGATTTGTAGCTTGAGTCGCTTCCAATTTACTTTTTACCATCTCCTTTTCTCGTCGAAGATATCGTACCAACTAAGAAAAAAAACAATAAATACAAAATACATAATGTAAAATGTGCATTCCGCAAAATATTGGAAAAAACGTTACATAATAATAACCTGAAGGAATTGTTCCGAAGACTTGGGATCATCAGGGCCTCCAGTAGATTCCCCAAGTACTCCACTTTGCGCATCTTCTAGTTTCTTCATTAAAAGTCCGATTTGTTCCTGAAGTTGGCAATTGAGTCGTTCCAATTCTCCACAGCTTCGGAGCATTGTATTTACTTCTTCAGTAACAGCTCGGTCTTTGTTTTCTTGCTCCGTCTTCAGAGCATTTAGAGCGTTCTCAGCTAAAGCCAAACAACATGATCATTAAAGTGGTATTAAATTCAGATATTCAGGTTATTATTCTGCATTCCCCATAGAAGTAATTGGATACATAATGATCAATATGATGTCACATAGTATTCCCATACCTTCGGTTTTGGCATCCACTTCATTTTTCAAAGCATTTTGAACCCCTTCCAGTTCCGTTTTCAGCTCATGTAGTTTAGTATGATCATCTGCCCGAGAGCTCATTTCTTTTTCATACTTCTCCTGAAGCGTCTTCACATTTTCCATGGAGGATTCTACAAGTGATTTAAGTTTGCAATTTTCTTCCATCACATGTTGCAATTTGGTGTTTCCTGAAATGCAGAAAATATAAACAATGCAAAAACTAATAGGGTTTAAATTATCATCTTCCAAAAAAATCTAACCAGTTTGTAATTCTCGACGCATTCTAGACAGCTCTTCTTGTAAACTGGACACTTTTGTTTCAAATTCAGCTTGTCCTTTTTTCAACTCCTCTTTAGCAGCTGTAGCTTGTTTTTCTAGTCCATCACATTTAAGTTGAATGGACCGAATTATGTCATCCTTATTGGCTAATCGTTCACTCAACTCCTCAGTCAATGCCTTATTGCTATTACTTTGGGAATTGAGTTGACCCTCCAGTGATCCACTCAATTTCTTGTACTCTTCCAAAGAGTTCTTCGCAAGTTCTAAATGACTGGTCAACGAATCTGCTTTTCTTACTGATTCAGCTAATTCATTCTTTTTAGTTCGCAATTCACGCTCCAAATTTTCTATTTGAGTTCTCTGCAAATCACATTACAATTCAAATTCAACGCTTAAATAAATTCAGGAATAACAAAGTAAAGCAAAGACCTTTCTACTGAGTAATCGAGCAAAAATTAGAGTTAGTTTACGTCTTTAAAATATAGCATGCATAATTTAGCCTAACTTGATCTCTCAGGCATTTCAAGAACCACAAAATAATAGTACAAAGTTCACAAGCCACTCAGGTCCATTCAGGCAAAACAAATGCATGACCACTTACAAAGTCGGCTATGGTAGAATCGACGGGTACACCTGCACCCGTAGTGATAACCGAAGGCCCAGCTCTTTGACCGGTGGATTGAACTTGTTGTTCTTTCAAAAGCGTCACTTGAGTTTTCAACTCTCCAATTTCGTCCACTTGCTTTCGAATGGTGTCCTCAGCTTTTATCAACTCTTCCCTAGTTTTGTCTAACTTGTCTTGATCTATTTTTAACTTTTCACGCAGTTCTCGATTCATAGCATCCCAGCTCTGGACACATTCTTTGAAGCGGTCGTTTTCAGAGTCCACCTGTAAAGAAAAGAAATTGTAAACCAACCTTCACACAAATGTCATTTTTTCTATTTCATTTTCCCTCACCTTTCTTCTAAGAATCTGACATTCCTCTTGCAACTCTTTAAGCTGTCCTTCCAATCTGGTTCTAACTCCCACATTATTGGCTTCAAAGCTATCCCTCAAATCTTGCAAATTAGTTTGCAATAATTTTTGTGTATTCCTCTCTTTAACCAACATATCTCTTTCAGCTTCCAATCGACTTTTCATATCTCGGATATTATTTCGTTCTTGAGTCAGTGCAGCCAATTCTACTTCAGCCTTCGAAAGCTTCTGGTTAGCCGTAGAAATCTCCGTCTAAAACACATTGCATTTAAATTTAAAACAATGATTAGCCGGAGCGGTAGACGTCAGTTTCCGCAAAAACTGTAACAGCAGCAGAAAAATTGTTTCATCTGAAAAATTGTAACTCATAAGCTCTAAACTACTGGAAAAATTAATCGTGTATCAAGACTGGTTGGTATTGTATTTTTAATTTTAATTATTTTAAATCTCGTGTTATTAATGATAATAAAGAGATTCATTCATTCATTCACTAAATCAGAAAGAGAAAAAAACTGCAGTCCTATTTATTTACCTTCAAAGCTTGCATAGAATGTTCATGCTTCATGATAGTGATCGCCTGACTTTTGTTTCGTTCTTCCAAAAGTCCGATATTCTTCTTTAGATGATTTAAATTCGTATTGTACACTTTCACTTGCTCATTGTTGAATTCTGCATGGGATGCAAGTTTGGCATTATCAGTTCTCATACGAACCACATCGTCACGCAATCTCTCCATTTGTTCACTTGCAATTCGATCATTCTCTTTTCTTTCTTTTCGGTACGTCTCATGTTCCTCTTTGAGTTCATTATATTTACGTTCCCATTCAGATGCTTTAAGTTCCAGCTCTTTCTTCATAGGCGAATCCGTCGATTTTTTAGGCAAAGAAGAGGATTTCTCACACTGCAGAAGGTTTGCATACATGTCTCTTTGTTCTTTCACTGTGTTGATCATATGCTCTTGGGATTCACGTAGGGATCGTAGATCCTCCAGCTCTTTTTTAGCTTCTTCGAAAGATTCCTACAAATAGTAAATGAATAATGAGATACATTTATCTCTTATTATAAAAAACTACAGCATTATCATGAGTGGCGAACTGAACATCATAATGTCTTTATACCCTGATCAATTTAACTTGCACATCATGTGACTCCTTCTCGGCTTTCTCTTGACTCTCCGACAATTCTCTTACGATAGCCAAAAGTCTTTGATTCTGAGATTGCAGTTCTTCCACGTTTCTGAATGATACTAAATTGGAAGAAACAACCTGTTGGGCTGGAGAATCTGAAATATCTGGAACAGTCATAGAAAAGGACACCATGTCTGCATCCGATTCCATGGCATAGTTTCCACGGGATAGTTCTCCTTCTCGAACTAGAGTTCGCACCTTAAAAATAGAGTTAAAAACATCTTTCCTAAACTTCTTCAACACATAAAAACACAAAAAAAAATACAACTGAAGGCAAATTTAAACGTTGAACCTACTTGAAGTGCCAAATCCTTGATTTGCATTTTAAGCCGATGATTTTCTCGATCCATTTCTCCCATGTATTTTTTAAGTTCATTCATTTCAGCTTTGCCCTTACTATTTTCAACAAGAGCTAAATCTAGTTGATTAGTAAGAACATTTAACGTTTTCTCCATATTTTCGTACGCTTCTTTTTGTCGTTTCAATGCAGGAGCACGTTCTTCAATTTCCTGATTTCCAACAAAAAGAAATTACTTAACTAATGATATTCATTTTCAAACCTTTTGAAACATCAGTAAAGCATTCGACTCACCGATAAAATTTCCTTCAAATAGCTATTCAATTTGGCATTATTATCCTTCTCCAAAAGAAGTTGTTCATACACAGAGTGATACTTCGAAAACATATCAGTCAATGACGTGGCTTCACGCAACATACTTGATGCCGCAGCAGCAGCCGGGCTCAAACTTTTAATCATTTCATCAGTCAAACCATTCTTTTCTACAGTTCGTAACAATTCATTTGCATGTTCCAATTCTTTTTCCAGCCCATTAATTTTTTCATCTCTTTGATCGATTTCCTCTTGAAAGTTTTTAGAGGTGGCCAAAAACTGCAAAAAAAAAGTAGATTCAAAAATCAAAAAGGCTAAAGTTGAAATTACAAATGTAGTAATCCTCGATAAAAATCTCAATAATACCTTATTTTCCAGAACTCCATATCTGTCCGTAGCCGTTTTGAGCAATTCTTGTAAACTGGAGACAGCAGTTTCTAACTCTGAAATTTTTTCCGAGCCTTCTTCGCTTGACTGTTGATACAATTTGGAAACCTTTTCAACAGATTTCAATTCTGCTCTGTAGTTTTCTTCCATTCGAGTCTCAAGCTCTTGAGTATTTTTCAACTTGTTCATCAGAGACTCAATATGCTTCTCTTGTTCTTCATTTGCTGATTTAATAGAAGTGACGGAGAGTTCTGAAATTCTCAATTTTTCGCATGTTTCAGCCAACTCAGTTTGCAAATTCAAATGTTTCAGACTGGCTTCTCTTTGCATGTTTAGAATTTCAGAATTTTTTCTATCTAGTTCGTCCGTCAGCATTTGTAGTTGTTTGTCCAACCATAACTTTTCTTGCTCAAATTTTTTCTCTCTACAACATGAGTGACAAGAAATGAGTTATCAGTTTTAAACTATCTTTTTTGATAAAAAAAAGAGTTTCAACCATCAAGCAACGAACTAAGCTCACTTGTACTCAATTTCTATCTCCCGAGACATGAGATCATCCACTTTAGTGAGAGCTTCTAATTTTGCAATAGTAGCATTTTGAACTTCAGTGGTCACTTGCTCAAGTTCCAACTTCATTCGTTCAATTTCCCCATCTCGTTTACCAACGAGTTCACTCAAGTCTTGTTTCTCTGTATTTCGCATCTGGAGTTCATGCTTCAACTCCATGGATTCACTTTTCAGTCTAAAAGTACGATCAAAAACATTAGAAATAACCTACAAGATGTGGGCGATGCATCCCTGATAAACTATTGATTATACTTGAAAAGTTCCTCCTGGAGATTTGTAGCTTTTAAAACTGACTCATTCAGTTTTTCCTGAAGCTCTCCACTTTTTTTTTGCTCATTGGTGAATTGTACTGAAGTGGTATCCAATTTGTGAGTCAAGCTTGCCAGTTCCGTCTGCACTTCTCGGATCTTACGGTCTGCGATTAACAGAAGTCGCAGTCATTAATATGGAGCAAATGCTAAGTCAATTCATTTCAAGTAACATTTGGCAATTCAAAAATGTCAGCATACCATATTCTTCCCTCTCTAAAGTCAATTGTGCAACGGCAGCATGGAATTGTTGCGATGGTTCTTGAACAGCGACTAAAACTTTTTGCTTTATCTCCTCTGTGATTGAAGTCTGCTCATTCGAATCCAGGAAATATAGGGTTTGAGGTACTGGTTTTACAATCACCGTCCGATCTCCCATTTGAATTATTACGGGGATAGGCTGGGAAGAGCCCCCCGTTGATGTATCCTACAAGCATTAATAATGCACTTTTAACAACGAAATAAAAATCCCAATATTATCAAAATTCACTAAAATCTGTAGTATAGTACCATATTGCTCTAAGCGCAGTCAATCCGCAGTCCAAATTTCAGTTATCGATTCCTGAAATCGAAAAAAAAAACTATCGTAATCAAATGCGCGTTGCTCTCCGACCTCGAAATCTAATCAGTTCATTATTGTCATTAGAAAAAATATAAATTACCGACCAACAGAAGGAAATTCAGTAAACCAAATCCGATCAGAATCCTGTCATTTGATGTAGACTATGCAATCTGTCCCAAGTTTTTCCAGATTTTTAAAAACTTGTTATCTTGATGAACTTTGTCCAACCGTTCCACTAACAATCACCGATTTAACGACTAACGACAAATACAGAAAGAAACAATCACAATCTTCGTCGTCGTTTGATCTTCCAATTACAAAATATTATTATGATTTGAAGAGATTTTTCCCTCCTGCTTCACAAACGCATGGTTTGAATTTTAAATCCGCCTTTCATATACACTCTCACACTCACAAGACTCAAGCTACATGCATAAACCATAGGCAAGAGCTTATTGTAATAATTGCCTTAAAAGGCTGATCAATAATCGCAATTTAAAATGTGCGCGTCTCTTTTCTCAATGCTGCTCAATTCTCAAGCTCAATTGTGAATGCCGAATCACTACCCTCCATCCATACTGCATTCTACCCACTTTATTTAGATACCTACTTTTCTGCAAGGTTAAATCACAGGGATCACTTCATGGTGCACAGATTTCTGGTAACCTTAGTGGAAAGAAATATAAGACAACCAGGTTATTGCTTGACAATTTATGTCTGCCTTGTTGAAGCAATTCTCAGTTTTTGTACGACTGGCACGACACTTGGTCGATCGGGATTAGTTCAGTTAAAAAGTTTGTTTTAAAGCTCGAGATCCTTATTTTGACATCGTTTGAAAGATATTTCTAACGACTAACGTTAAATACAACAGAAGAATGAGGTGAGCGTCCTTGAATTTTGACATTTCCTGAGATTTTTTACTTTCTGGAATGATGACGTTTTTAAAAGTTTTTTTGTTTGAACCGTTCTAGCTAGCCTTTAATTGAAAAGAGAATCAAACAGACGTTAATCGGCGACGCCGTTTGACAAAAACTTCAGTTTTAATGGAGACTGATTTTAAGGGTGGGAGGAGGACACCTGAGAAATCCCATCTGCCGTGTAAGTTTAATTACGATTCGATTATTCTAATTATTCATCATCGAAATGAAACTACCGAATGCATTCGTTAGGTTTGATCCGTGTGCATTATGTCATAGTCATTTATAATGTTATCCTGTGATGAAACTTTTGAAATCTGGATTATGGTGATGATTATTCCGTATTCGTATTCTGAGAACAATGAATGGCTTGGCATTTAGCTCGATTTCCTTTGAGTCCCTGGAAGTATTGTCGAACTCTAGCTCAGTGATGAACAATAAACATTAAATATTATGCTTTTTGTAATTCTGCAGCATTGGGAAGTCCTATAAGTTCCGATGAAGATGACTTACCTCAAGTCCCGGACAAGAAAAGAACATCCGTCTCCTCCGCAAGCTCTGGAATGATCACATCCCCAGAAAAACAGGCTGAGTCCATATCTTCCGCATCCTCAGGCGACATGAGAAACAGCAGTAAAAATGGAGCCCCTCATCAGCCAAACAAAACTAGGCTACCACCTCCCCGTGAAGAAAGAAATACTCGAAACGAACAGGAGCAGTTATCTCATCGACATCGCAATTATCGAAGGCGGACGCCTTCCCCCCACACGCCTTCTGAGTCTCCAACGTTCGACTCTGGTTCCAAACATGTATTAAGTTCTAATGCTGTGAATAAGAGACTGAAAGCCAGGAATTATGATGAGGAGGAACAAGAATATAATAGCTATAGGGAACATAGAGATAGGGAGAGTAAAAAGAAGAAGAAAAGAAGACGTAGGGATTCTGAAAGTCCTGATGGGTAGGTTAAAAAAACACGTAAATATACAATGCCAGCCAGGAGACTTTTTTCGAATGCATAGAGTTTTTTAAATAACTTTTACTTAATGTTGTTTATATTTTACTTTTCAGTCGACACAAACGACGTCGCAGTGATTCCAGAAGTAGAAGTTATCGTGATCGAAGTCCCCCTAGGGGAAAAAAATCTTATCCCGAAGATCATGTTTCTCACACAAGTTTTTTCGCCAATCTTGTCAAAGGAAGACATGGTGGCCATTCGAACACAAACAATAGTCAATATTCGCATCACAAGGACCGCTCCAGATCAAGATCCCATTCTAGATCCAGGTAATCATACCTAGATTTGATTTCTTTGATTATAGCTTGTGCCTGATCCTGAGTCACTTGAGAGCTACCGTCTATCCATGACGTATTTCTTGATACACTCAGGAAAATTAATTAGAGGAGAGTCCCGTGCTTTTACATAATGAATATGATTTAAGCTCCGTTTACTTTCTTACAAGTTATAGCCAAACTAAACTAAAACATGAAAACAAAAACGGTATGTTATTCATAGTCTTACTGCTTGAGTAGCAATAATAACAATAAATAACTGGTTTTTCGCTTTAGAAGAAGAAGATCGACGAGTAGAGATAGAGATCAACATGTAGCCCTCGGAAGTCCGATCAGTTCGGATGATGGAGGTGAAATGAACTACAATAAGCATCATCACCACCATCAACATAACAATAGTAATAGTAGACATCAAAATAATCGGAGTGGACCTCGTACTCCTCCTTTTTCTCCGCACACTCCTCCCCTTCCCCCCAAAGCTTACGAGAAATACATTCCGCGGCCTGATCATTACAAGAGGAAGCCGCCTGTGCCTCATCTCATCACACCCACCAAGTCGTTGGGGCTTGACAAAAGGAAAAACCATAATTCTACTGATGTTAAAAGTCCCAGGTGAGTGTATGCATATGCATAGTGAATTTTTACGAACGATTAGATACCTTGACTGACAATTCTGTTGGTTTCTGATCATGTATTAAGGCTCTAAAATTATATTGTCGAATTTCAGAATACCAAAATCCGCTGGTACTCTACTTGATAACAAGGGAACACCAACGAAACCAATGACTCCTGTGAACCCTGAGGACAAAAAAGAAAAACTCTCAGCGACGAGTTTTTTCGCACAATTGGTTCGTGAACGTCATGGGGTGACGAAGGAGCCATCTCCTTCTCCTCCAATGATCATTGACTTGGATTCCAATTCTGGGACACCAGTTGTTATAGTTCCCCCTGGGGATGATAGTAATCTGACCCCACGTCTTGGGCCAGGGCCTCCTCCTCCTTCGGAGGATGCTCTAGATGGGGAAGTGAAAGCTAAGATTTCTATTCTAATTCCACCTAAGTCAAAGTTATCTACACCGTCTTATCTTGATGGGAAAGTAAATAATGAGAATACGAATCCAATGCAACTGCCTTTACCACCGGGAACGTCGGTCCCTACCCCTCACCATGGCAAGAAACATGCTAGTGTGGTTAGTGGGAGGACTCTGTATGAGAATATAAGTGGGGCCAGCGAGGCTCTACGGAATTCTCTTAGTCATAAGTTCAGCATCACCAAGGATCTTCCTATGCCTTCTAGTAAGTATACAAATATTTTAAGGCTTTTTACTTCGTTTTTCATACCTGAGTCACTTGAGAGCTACTGTCTACCCATGACGTATTTCTTGATACACTTAGGAAAATGAATTAAAAGAGAGTCCCGTGCTTCTACATAAACATATGATTTCAGCTCCGTTTACTCTCGTACAGATTGAAAGCTAATATTTTAATGTTTCTTAGGTCAATAGTTTGTCCACCTTTACGTTTGATTTGAATTGTTGGTCATTATCGTCATCGTGTATTTCTAATGAATGATTCATCTCTAGATGGAGATATGGCAGTAAGTCACTCAGAAATCCAGAAAAAGAAAACTCCGAAGCCTAGAATAATCCATAGAAGGAAAGAATTGCCAGATTGGGGAAATCGTAGTGTGGACGCTTTTGAAATCATTGCACAAATTGGAGAAGGAACTTACGGTCAAGTCTATAAAGCCAAAGATGCCGTTTCCAGTAAGTCAGATGTCAGATTGTTGGTAGTATTTTTAATATTGAGTAGAAAAAATGTGGATTGTATAGTTTATTCAGTTTCAGATGAGATTTTTTCCTGCTCGCCACCCAACGTTACTTATGCTTACTACTACCACAGTCACTACCAAAAACTCCATGAAGCATAGAAGGCATAGATTCTACTGTAGCAG
>Ga0210040_10006147_pt1 | contig 15042 bp, 19 predicted proteins | sample CryGeyCG12114_NA_FD_185462 | JGI IMG/M metagenome (GOLD analysis project Ga0210040, IMG submission 185462) | Groundwater microbial communities from aquifer - Crystal Geyser CG19_WC_8/21/14_NA (SPAdes) (version 2) | ecosystem: Environmental > Aquatic > Deep subsurface > Groundwater | place: USA... | reverse complement strand
AATGTAATCAGTTGGTCAGTACCGAGTGCCTGTGCATTGACTATGCAATTGCAATAAGAAAATTATCATGGCAAAATGAAACTGAATTTGCCAGTTGAGTTTTACAACGTGTTTAACTAGCTTAAACACATTCTAGAAACTTGGTGTATCTTAGAAAATTGGCGGATCATTGAAAATTTGAAAGGTTTTGAAATTGGCTCGTAAGAGTGAGTCTGGCTAAAAGCCAGTGGGTCCGGCTAGTTTACTTTATATAAATCGACCATTTGTCGGGGATAGCCAAATAACATGGGGCAACTTTTTTTTATTCTGAAATGAACTATAGAACTGGAGCGGAGCTGAGACCAAAGTTACATCACTGATCTTATACTTGTACCCGTGGGTGGGAATGAAAATTTAATAGCTTTTTGAAACGTCAAACGTTGCAACACTTTTGACTGCAGTAACAGAAGAAATGATCGGTCATTTCAATCCTGCTTGTTGACCAAATAAGTAGATGTGAAACTTCTAATCTATCTAATCTAAATAGTAGATGCTGATGCAGCCAATTCAATTCAAATATTAACTTACCACAAGATAATACGCAACCGGCTGATATTTGTTCTCTAGATGTCAACAGGAACTATTTAATGAAATGGTTATAATATTATTTTACCAATATCAAATTATTGGTCTTAAAGACCAACGAATTTACTACAACTAAACACTACACACAGACACAATGACACAAAGACCACTTCCCCAGCCCCCAAAAAATTAAAGATTAGGGATAGTTTTACGCTAGTTTTAATACAATGTCCCACACAATGAGCTCGGACCGATGTAATGCTAGACAAATAATTGTAACCACAAATTAAACAGTTTCACTATTTTTGGATGGACTGGAAGACTGGATTCACTGGATGCTGGTTGAAACTAAAATGATGATATGACGATGTAGAAAAGACGTAATTACGCTTATCATTTTAGCGCGTCCTTTCAATCCAATGCTTCCCAGGCAGACCTATTTATTCGTTGCATAACTTACGTAAGCTTTTTTTTAATGGCTTGTAAAAAGTTGATCGTCTTATTGGAAACCATTGGAGAAATCTTGTGCATTAAAATAAAATGATATCTGAACGAACTGAACTGAACACTCTCTCAAGTACACCAAAATTATGCGTTTCGCAAAATTGCATGTTATGTTGTACTGTGGCGGTGTAGTGTGGAGAGATTTATTTTGACCCTCTTTCATTCATCATGCATTATGATCATTTAACTTTAGTCACAAGATAAATATAGCAGATCTAAATGTGTTTGATTAAAATAGATTTATAGATCCTCCAGAAGATTTGCACTATATTTTAATCTCGACGTTGCGTTAGTGGATTTCTTACACCAAGCAATTCAGGCTCATAATTGTCATATTCTTAATTATACTACAACTTAAATTAATGCATTGCATATTTCGTATTATCATATTGCAGAAACATATTGAAAAAACCTTGAGATTCCATTGATATTTGAGAGCATATTAGAATGAAAAAATTGCACATACATGAACCGTTAAATTAAAATAAAACCATAAATGATCAATATATCTACTTAATAATTTAGAACTAATGCACATAGGCATACAATGGCTGACCAAATTAAATTGGCACTAATATTGATGATTTATTTGCATGCCTATCCTAAAGAAATCGTCCATCCGAGTGTCTCCCAATTTTTACCAAATCTCATACATTTACTTCATGGGAGATGGGAATAATTTAAGTGCAATCTTTAGTGTTAAAGCCGTAATAGACACGTATCAGATATGCCAAATGTGATTTAGAACAGACTTGCCATTTCTTTCACTGTATCCAGTTAAATTTCTGTTGCGGAGCAAGTAGCCAATTATAATTTTGCTTTTGTTGATTCTTCATCCTGACATAATGTGTTCAGAATCTTTTTGAATATCAGCTATTGCATGTTATGGTAAAATGAGTGACTTTTTGGATTAGATAACCTGTGTAACTCATTCATAAATTTGAACTCTTTGAATTTAATAGTCCTTAAAGCAACACTGACTTTGTAAGTGCATAAAATGTATTCATCTCTACGTTATTTGTATGTACTATACTCATCGTGATTCATAAAAATAAAGGAATTAAACTGAACTGTCGCAATATTGGGACTTTTTGTGTAGTAATTATGGAGTTCACATTGGGAGTGGCAACTGAAGAAGATTTGTTAGCATTAGTGGATCTAGTCCAAACATGCTACAGAGGGGACAGCTCCAGAAAAGGATGGACAACAGAAGCTGATTTTTTGGATGGCAATAGAACCACTCCGAGAATGATGAAATCTCAGCTTACTACTCCTGGCGCTACTACCCTTAAGTACACAAACCAGGAGGGGAAGATAATTGGATGCGTCTACACTGAACATTTAAAGAAAGACAAAAAAATGTATGTTGGAATGTTATGCATACATCCAGATTTTCAGTCTCATGGATTGGGCAAAAAAATGATGACGGCTGTAGACGATTTGGCCAAAGAGAAAGATTGTACTGCTGAAAGGATGTTCGTCATTTCTCAAAGATTGGAATTAATAAAATGGTATGAGAAAATTGGGTTCTCACATACTGGAGAAACTGAACCTTTTCCAGCAGCAAGCGAAGAGTTTGGTATACCTAAGGTTCCATTGGAATTCATTGTATTGGAAAAAAAATTATGAAATGAGTAAACAAAATATAATGCACAGTTCGCAAAATTCGTTAGTGAAATTATTTACATGCACGATGCATGTTGTGGGTGTCAATTCTTATCTCATTCAATCGATTTGAGAAATAAATATATTATTTTCAAACAAGTATTAAAAAATACCTTTGTTGTTTTTATTTAAAACGCCCTTCCCTTACTCTGGTTTATATGCATTTGATCCATAAATAACACCCCAAATTCAGTCCGTATGACCACCACTGAACATTTCCCTCCAGTTTAAGTCCGTCCGGATTCGTGATTGACTTCAATCAACAACTTTTAAGAAACCTTTCACCAAAACAAAAGATTTTTTAAATACAAACAGACGGTGATATTAACTTTATATTCAAAAGTCTCGACTTAATTATACATGGACGAGTGGACGACCCATAAAACTAGATATAAACTTGAATGCAGTCTGCATTGCAGACTATCTGTGTATACCTAAATGACGACCTAACACCATTGAACAGCAACGCTAAGGCAAACGGAATCTTATAATTTTTTAATTATCAGATGCATGACTTTATAAGTGGTTAACATTGTAGTACTCCAAAGTTATTTGCAGTTAAATTGAGAAAACTTTTTCAGCTGTTCTTCAATAGCTCCCCCGAAAGACGCTGTGGTTGAATCATAAACGACATGGTTTTCATGCATGCAAAACAAAACTAGAGGATCTAAGTTTTTTCAGCCATAAAAAAAGGCTACAGCTAACTGTCGCGGGAATTCACTTTCGGTGCCGCTGAAAGTCTTTGTTATTGAATGCAGGAACTGTGTGTTAGTCGTAGTGTCGTGTGCTCGTGTGTATTTGTATTTGTATTGTGGGTTGGGTTTCTCACACTAATTAACTACCTTACAGCCCTTGAATTTTCTGATCCGTGAAACATCAATCTTTAACTTTGTTCAACTAATACAATTAAAGTCATTCCGTGTTTACCTTGTGTGTAAGATCCAACTAAATCTAGTTATCCAAAGAGGAGTGAAGTTATCATTTTGGATTCATAAAATTGTAACTTAAATACTAGCTAAGCTTACAGCTATATCAACCCGGCCAATCTCATTGGTTTCTTGATGTTGTGGTGAAATTGATGACTTTTCTTTTGTTAGCAGGTTACCGCTTTATATCTTTAACTACCCTTCAAGATGAATGGAGATGAGTCAAGAAGTCCGGCTAGATCATTGAGAAGTAATCGAAGCCGAGCAGCATCTCTTGCCCTCAGCCCTTCGTCCAGAAATCTTGGTAGTCCTGCAAGTCATCGCGGTAACCTTATTTTCATTATTTCATTGATCATTTTTTTTCCTATAATGAAGTGACAAAGTGTTTTTGATGTAATTCCTGTTTTCTACTATTTGCAGATAATGATATAGACTTGCGATCCCCTCTTAATTATGGGACTCCTAGTTCTTCCTTGATGTTTGCTACTCCTCGTTCACGTCCAACTGTTGCTGGATCAGTCGTGGGAACTCCTATTCATCAGAGGACTGACATCAATGCAGATCGCGTTCTTCGTCAGATAAATGTTACAACTGCCGCTGCCGTAAGAGATAGTCATTTAAGTAGTATTAGGTTTTATTTTGCTTCGCGCCTTGAGTGAATTTATCATGTAATTGGCATTTTGCTGCAGGGACGAACTAACAAAGAAGATGCACCTCATTTAGTGATCTGGGGTACCAACATTTCCACGAATGAGTTCAAAGAGAAGTTTTCGAACTTTATTCGAACTTATAAAGAAACAAACGTGGATGAAGATGAAGCCATGGTGGATTATGAAACTACGGAACCATACTATATTCAGAAGCTAGCTGAGGTTTGTGGAGCGGAAATTGGCTAATTAGTATTGTTAGTGGGTTGAATGGTTGGATTTTCCCAATTAACTTTCTTTTTTCATAAAATGTTAATAGATACACTTACTGGAAGAACCGTACTGCAATTTAAATTGCAGTCATCTTCAACACTGTGATGAAGACATGTACAAACAGCTTGTCTGCTATCCTCAAGAAGTCATTCCGCTGATGGACATGATTGTGAATGAGATTTTTTTCGAGCTTTACCCTGAAGCGTCTCTAAGCCATCAAATTCAAGTTCGACCCTTCAATGCGGAAAAAACTAACACTATGAGGTTGTTGAATCCTGAAGGTTTGTGTAAAACGAGATGGAATAGAAAATGAAGTGAATATTATGAAGCATAAAGTATCTACTCATCAACCGGAATATTTTTTTAAATCTAGATATTGACCAACTTGTTACTGTAAGCGGAATGGTGATTCGAACATCTAATTTGATGCCTGAAATGCGAGAAGGATTTTTCAAGTGTACTGTGTGTGATCACGGAGCGCTTGCTGAAATTGATAGAGGAAAAATTTTAGAGCCAGTATTGTGTCCACATTGTAACACAAACTTCTCCTTCACTCTCATTCATAATAGATCAACTTTTGTGGATAAACAAATGATTCGTCTGCAAGAAGATTTGGGTAAATACTAAATACGCATATTATAAAAGCTCACTCAGAGGTTACCACTTATCTGTTCATCAAGTTTAATAATACTATAAATATCATTGATTTTAAGAGGACACTCCAGTTGGAGAAACCCCATACATGGCAGCCTTGTTTGCTCATGGGGATTTAGTAAACAGTGTTCAACCCGGTGACCGTATTACAGTAACCGGAATCTATCGTGCCGCTCCTTTTAGATTGAATCCTAGAATGAGAAGTGTGAGATCAGTTTATAAAACCCATATTGATGTTGTTCATTTTCGAAAAGTAGATGCTAAGCGTCTGCGTGAAGAGAAAGAAGGGTAAGTTCTTTGTTAATATTTTTATATAAAATAAAACAGATTGCATTAAAACTTATTATTTTGTTGGAATTGTAGAGAGGGCGTAAATCTCTCTCCAGACAGAGTTGCCCTAATTGAGCAGCTCGCAAAGAAGGAAGATATTTATGAACGCTTAGCTCGTGCTATCGCCCCTTCTATCTATGGACATGAAGATGTTAAGAAGGGAATTTTGCTCCAATTATTTGGGGGCACTAAAAAGGACTTTTCCAAGACAGGTCGTGGTCGTTTTCGGTAAGCTGTGCGACAGACTGACTGAGTGATAATAATGTATTTTTATGCTCTTCTCTTAACGGGCTGTTTTACATATAAAATATTTGCATGACTTTTTTTATCGTTCTGATAGTGCTGAAGTTAATATCCTTCTTTGTGGAGATCCTGGTACCAGCAAATCTCAGTTGCTCAAGTACGTATACGATCTGGTTCCAAGAAGTCAGTACACTTCAGGAAAAGGAAGCAGTGCTGTTGGACTCACTGCGTATGTCACAAAAGATCCGGAAACAAGACAGATTGTGTTACAAACTGGGGCCCTTGTCTTGGCTGGTAAGATTTTTTGGTTTGGTCATGAGATCTTGATTCATGCTATCATGCCACCCAAATTGCTCGCAAATAAACCATGGTTTTTGAGTTTACGAGTTGTGACTATTATTCTACAGATAATGGCGTTTGTTGCATTGACGAATTCGATAAGATGAATGAATCCACCAGAAGCATTCTGCATGAGGTTATGGAGCAGCAAACTTTGAGCATCGCTAAGGTACAATCTCATTACTTAAGTTTGTGTTTTGCGAAGTGGTGAGTGGAATACAATTGGTCATAATTAACTTGAAATTTTGTTAGGCTGGAATTATTTGCCAACTGAATGCTAGAACCTCCATTTTGGCCGCAGCGAATCCAGTTGAGTCCCAATGGAATGAAAACAAAACCATTGTAGAGAATGTTAATCTGCCCCATACTTTGCTTTCAAGGTTTGTGATTTCTTCAAATTAAACCAAACTAAAATATTTTATCTCAGCCCTGGCTCGTCATAGTATTTATATGGCTCTGATTATATTTTTCATAGATTTGATTTAATTTTCTTGCTTTTGGATCCTAACAATGACACCTACGATCGCCGATTGGCTCGTCACATGATTTCTCTGTATTTTAAAAAGCCTGAAGAAGATGATGCTGACTTACTGGTAAGTAAACTGGATATTATTCAAAATTACAATTTTAGTTTTGGACGATTTATTGTCTATTTCTATTCTGAGACTACGATAAATAGCATTTATGAAATTATTTCTGTACAGGACATGAGCGTTCTTCGAGACTACGTCTCTTATGCAAAAGAAAACATTCATCCAAGACTTAGTGATGAAGCATCGCAACGATTTATCCAAGCATACGTAGAAATGAGAAAGGTGGGAAGTGGTCGAGGGCAAATCACAGCCTACCCAAGACAACTAGAATCTCTGATCAGACTTGCCGAGGCTCATGCAAAAGTGAGATTGAGTCAAATAGTGGAAGTAGTTGATGTAGAAGAATCTTGGCGTCTTCATCGTGAAGCTGTGAAACAATCCGCTACTGATCCTGTGACAGGCAAGGTTGATCAAAGTATCATAACTACGGGAGTGAGTGATACTGACCGAAAACGACGTCTCCAGTTGAGCGGTGCTCTTAAGCGTCTAATCAACTCCAAAGGAAGATCATTGGCTCTAAATTATCAAAAGGTTTACGCTGAGTTGAAAGAACAATCTGCCTGGGTAAGTGTTAGAGATAAAATCATCTGTAAAGAAATGAGCTACTTGCATTTTCGAAATGATACACATACCAAGAAAATTACTTGCATAGCATGATATGAAAATATTTCATTTTATTCTTTTTCAGATGATTACAAAAGAAATGTTCGAAGACGTTGTGAAGGACATGCAAAGGGAAGGAATCTTGGTGGTGACAGGAAAAAATACTATTCGTCTATGTAACACCTGATTTTCGGTAGTTTCATGCTGAATTTATTCAGTCTTCATTTTCAATTGTTTTAAATCGTGTTTTTTAACCTTCGCCCTTTTCTTCAATTGATTTTACCCACTGATAAGTGAAAATGATGTCGAATTTTGTTTTAGTAGACTTTTTGCCTTTTGAATATTGCCTGTGAATGACAAATAAATAGGGTAAGCTTAAAATTGTGTTAAAGTATCCACTTTATGGTTAGTGTTAGCCTACCTGTTTTTACATAGATATAAGTGGCCAGCATAAAAAATTGTGGTGGCAGTACTCTTTTCTCTGCGGTGCATTTGTTCAACCACATCTGCGAATAGAAAAACCGTGTTTTAATTAATCAATATTATGTGATTATTTGCCTAAAGTTTAGAAGTTTCTTCAGTAAGTGAAGTACCTTAAACACATCCATAGCTTTGTCAAAAAACCCAGTAGTAGCTAACGCAACTGCCTGATTGTAAACAATTACAGACTGCGCCGTGCAAAGATCCTTTGGATGCCATTCTGCAGGTCAAAACCGAGTTGTCACTATATTGAGTGATTATCACTCTACGACACTACAGTCGTAAACTAAAAGGAATCAGATACGAGGATAAGAAAGACCCTTACCTTCTATTGGCTTAAGCACTCCATAGTGATTACTATTCGCACTTGATGTCGAGGCAGTAGCTGACATCCCCATCCATTGGGTTTGCCCTTCGTCTTCATCATAATCTATGAAGTAATTCAGGTCAGCTGCTTTAACATCCGAAAATGAAACTAATGAATTGGTTAGTTCACCGAATTTAAAGTAAGCTTCCCCCATGTAAAGTTGTCCTAAATACCTATTGTGGAAAACGAGGAAAGATGTTTACCATTTTATTTTTGATGGAACTCTTAAGATATTATTAATGGTTGATGGTCAAGTTTCTAACTTGACGATCTTACCGATAAGCACCAGGTATACCAGGTAATGATAAAAGTTCCATGCTTTTCTTGATAGCTAAGGGAATGTTGTCCAGTGATAGTGCACAGTAACAGGTTGCACTTAAAATAGCAGCATGAAGGGCTGTAATTTCTACGGAATTGATGATCGGGTTACTAGGCTTGACATGAAGCCCACCTTTGGAAGATGTGTGAAAGTGTAGGTTGACTAGTTGGGCTGCATTTTCTAAGCATTCCAGGGCGTAAAATAAATTAGGCTGGGGAGTTTCTTGCTCGCTGGATAAGGTGAATCTATAATTTAAAAGAAGTTCTTCACATTTCGAAGAAATGTCGTACACTAGACTAATGAGAATTTAACTGGAGATGTTTAAAAAAATACCTCTGCTGTGCCATTTTTTGCTTTTGCCCAAATATTATTTTTCGAAAGTTGTTTCTTCCCCGGATTTCTTGAATAAGAGTGCTGGAGTCTGAGTTCCAAACGAAGATATTTTCATTGCTCTGTATAACAAGTTTTATCCATTATCTACTTGTTATGTTGCCTTTCTGATCTAACTTAAAGTTAAAGTAATAGGTAACAACTATAACATACCGTTGTGGAATGAATCTGAATGCAGCATTCAGCAACACGAAGCCACAGTCTTGGATTGTGATGATAGATTTGCAAGCACGATGAAAAATACTTAAATGCATTTTCAGGTTGCTTCAAATGAAGCAGAGAGACACCAAAGTTATAGACAAGATGAGATAATTTCTCGGGACCCACATGAGAGTATAGTTGATACTGGTGTGTTTCTGTGAGATCACAAACGGCATAGTTTAGTTAAGAAAGACTACATATTTTATGCTTAATTTGCAAGTTTGAATATCATACTCCTGAAGGTTGTCAAGTTTTCATAATGACTATAAGCTTGCTGAAATTTCATAGCTGACAATGTCGGTTTCCCTTGATAGAATTCGCAACATCCTTCATTATTTTTGTAAACAAATCTAGTCAGTTCGTCGTCCTCGACTCTAATTCGCAAATATTTAATTCAAGAGTATTAGTTTTGATACTGGAGTAGGAGTAAATCAGATTTTCAAGGGAACTTAATAACTTAAACGAATTCCTTACGATTGATTTTTATCACTTCGAAATTCACAAGCATTGTGTATAGTTCTAAAAGCTTTTGTAACGTTTCCACGCAAGTAGTCATGCTGTGCTTTCAAGCAAACGCTGGTGATAGTATCCTAAAATAGTATGAAAACTGTTTTGAAAAACTGGTGATCGTTCGTATGACTTTTTTTATTAGTTTTTTATTTCTGAATTATTATTACCTGCTGAGAAGCATTATCTAATTTGAAATTTGTAGAGCACCACTGTTTACATTCGCGTTTAGCTGACCTCAAAGATCTTATGGCAAGGTAATAAGATATTTTGTATAGCTGCAGTCTGGTTCGAATAGTTTGTTCAAAGTTTTGAGACTTGGATTTGGCTACATCTCCGGATCCTAAAATTTCATCGTTGGAACGGATATCATTTTCTGCCTGTAGTTTTAACTGTGACTCAAATCGATCGATTTCCAAAATAACTTCGTCTAGTTGCTGCAGTTTCAAAAGAAGGTCTATCCTGAGTAATTTTACCCGCTTCCAGAATTTATCTGCAAAGGGTAAGATTGATCACAAGATGACAGTAATTCTGGAGTGTAATCATTTATAACAAACGAGCTGATGCTGACAGAAAATACTGATTATAACTACACACCCATTTTGTTATGCAAGTTGTTGCACAATGTCTCCAAAATGTCCAGGGCTTTCCTATACGATTTTTGATGGAAGTAGACAATAGCTATGTTGTATATTAAGACGGGAGACTTGGCGGCAACAGTCTGAACATTCATTTCACTTCCATCCTCCTAGGTTGACAAAATTATATCGATAAGTGAACACATGGCACAAAAATAACATTTGCCTTTCAGAGCAGTTGCTATTCAGCTATTTTTTAATAACTTACCCCCAAACTGTCGATCAGAGTCCAAAGTTTTCTATAAAACGCTAGGTAATCTATTTGTTTCATGCTTGAAAATTCCGCGACAATGTAATTATGCTTTAAAGTTACAAATGAAGGATGGGCATCAGAAAGTTCCTTGAAATACACAGCCGCTGCATCGAAATCGGCATTTAAAAAACTGACGACACCGCTATGATGAAGTTCTTTTTCATGATCCGAAAGAGGCTTCATTTTAGATGGGCCGTCGGTCATCGTTCTGGAGGAATAGGTGGAATACTATATTTGAGTAGTAGATTAGTAGGGCTTCAAAAGGTCAAATGAAAACTAAACCCAATGAAGAATGTATTCTATCCTTCGGGTGTTTTTACTAATCAAATCTGTCTTGGTTGCTGATTTACATTTTCGGAGCTATAACATCAGCACAACCGTTTAACAAGAAGCACTGTTCTGAATTATACGAAAAATTCCGTCTTCCAGTTTTGTGGAAATTGTAAAAAAAATAAAATTGACCTGGCTTTTGTTTATTTATTGCTAACTTGCCTTTGATAAAAATAAAATTTTAAATTTCTGGTTCGCGGGCTCCATTTTTTATTGGTTGCGTTTCTAGCTTACCTAACATGGCTGTATCTGTGCAAAATGCATTCACCAAGAAAGTATAGTAGTTTCAAAGTTACTAAATCATGTCCATCTTTTAGTTAATTGAAAGATCAAAAATCTTAGGATCTAAACCTCTGTGCGGACTTCATAGTCGTGTATTTATGATGACGATGATATTCCATCTATGCCATTTTTGTTTAACAAATATGTTCTCACAATTGTAAAGAATACACATATGTCACAGTTGTAACTCTGTAAATGCAAACAAAATTATCTTTTTAGGCATCAAATGGATGTAAAACCCTCCATTGTAGTTGAATTTGCACTTAAAATAAGACTAAATGAATTTGTCAAGAAACACAAACTGATAATTTTTTTCCCTGATTTTGGCATCCTCCAATTTTGATCATACAAATGATTTTTACCATAATTATCATTAGTTAAGTCCTCATGTTACTTCAAAACAATTAAATTTATATTTTATTGCTATGTACGGTCGAAAACAGATTACAGACCATAGTTTTCACTCAACACCAAATTGACCAAATATGTGGTATTGCGGCTGCTGGTGAGTTTTTTCTGCTCTCTTGTTCTGCTGGTGGATATAATTGCCAATGTGCATGCATAGCTTTATTGAACGTTTATGTATCTAAAATTAATAGGATACAAATATTTATCTCGCCAGAATTAGTTGTACAAATCATAGAATTAAGCAGCAGCATTATACGTTGGTATATAACTAATGGATGCATTATATTGTAGTCCATATGTGTGGGATGAGAAAAATCAATAAAGTCGCAACTGTTGGAGCTTTTATATTTTCATGCGCCACTCCAGATCCAGCACATCCTTTGCTGTTCCATTCCAGCAGTGTACTTTTATAGCCTTACGTGTTTATAGAAACCCAGAGGAACTTATTATTGTCTAAACTACAAAATTAGTTATTGCCTTAACGAATTAAAAAAATTTACCCTTTTTCAATGCAGAAAAATTTGTACAAATCTTTCTTTTCGAAAAATCTACCTGTCATTTTTTTGGAATTCTTGATTGAAAATTTGACTATTCGGAGAAAATTTGAAACAACCTTTACAAATTAATTGATCCATAACAAATTTTAGTGACGCGTTGACGTTAGGCCACAACATGGATAAAGTTACACTGGACAAAGTCCAGCATCAGTTTTGGGTTAAAAAGCAAGCAGTATATAGAAAACTTGGAAAAAAGGATGACGAATGCATTGTTGCTTCTGATGCTGAATTGGATGCAAAATTAGAGCTGTTCAAATCCATTCAATTAACTTCATCGACAATGAACAAACTACTAGATCGTTTTCAAGAGCGAATTTGTTGTGAGTAATTCAAAGAAAAATTAAATGAACTTTTGGTCTCTGTAGAAAAAGTAAACTTTTTTCATTATACAACACAATTTTAACTATAATTTTTGTTTATCAGTTTTAGCACAAGAGCAAAATGCAATGGGGAGATTTCTAAAAGAATATGGAAAGAATGATAAAACTGGAACAGGGAAAATGATGATTCAAATGGGGAAAACATTAATATATAGTAGCCAACAAGAAATCGGTTTGAGGCCTCCTTTGTTGCGTTTGTATCAGGTAACCAAAACTATGTAATGTCTTGTTGAGTCCCTTAGCTCAATATGGCTCAAGGTATGTAGAATAGTGTTATGTTGTGCTCCATGTTTTCATCATTATTTGCGTTTGTACACCTACTGTGCAGGAGGTGGAAACTTTTCGTTGTCGAGCAGTGGAGGACACATTGGATACAATCGATCAAATGGAGCGAATGAGAACAGAATATCGGGCCTCATTAAACTGGATGAAAAACATTAGTCAAGAATTAAATCCTGACACGAATAAGCAGATGGATAAATTCAGAAAAGTACAAGAGTGCCATAAAACATTGTGAAATTCATTATACACACATTTGAACCCACTTGAACATTGTTTATAAAAAATATTTACTTTTCCGAAGGTACAACACCACGTTAAACAAAGTAAAGGCAAATTCGACAAACTAAAACTTGCTTGTTTGCAAAAAGTGGACCTGTTGGCTGCAGCCAGGTGTAATATGTTCTCTCACGCTCTCATCCAGTATCAAAGTGCACTCAAAAAAATTACAGGGAAGGATGCTAAGGTGTACAATATTTTGGCAGTTACTTTTAAAGGTTTGCTCTTTTCCTTTCATCATACATATGCAAGGTGGTAGAATAAGAAGGTGAAACCTTACAGAGTATTTTACTGTAGCGCCCAGTGGTGACGTAACTGGTAGATTACTACTCTATGCTCAGGTTACAGACTATGTTTCTATATTGGTATGCACGCGTTACAAAGAACGTGAACGCGAACAAAGAAATATCCACTTAAATTTTTTTTTATTTTTGGATGAATTTTATTAATCACATTTTTGAACTATTGACAAACATTTTAACTTTTTTAGCATTAATAGAAGCCCACTTATTTTTACGTCCTTGTTTTGCTGCACAATTTATATAAGCTATTCTTATTCTTATACTTAATTTAACAAACTGACGGATTACATCTTTCTGAACTAACGGAAATGATTGCGTTAAAGCAGTTATGATGTTTTCAGATAACTTTTTTTTCATATTTGCAATACAAATTTGGAAATTCTGTTTCCATTTGTACTATTTGGGCAACAAGTTGAGCACAAGGAACTATTAAACCACCTTTAGATAATGTTTTGATCCATGACTCTGACTCAACACTTTTCCCCGTTAAAGATGATGAAGGATCACTTAAGTTTAAAATCCCTTGTTTTTTTAATTTGTAAACTATATACCCCGATATGTATTTCAGAGCTTCATCTCTAATTTTTAAATTTCCAGCAGTCAAAATTTTATCATCGGGACTGTAGTCACCCTTACTATCTATAGTTTTCGTATTATTAATAACTGATTCTATTACCTCATCATCATCATCACATAACTGAGATGTGAAACTAGTAATATCGTTTTCATTAGAAGTTACATTAGCTCCGTGAGGTACAGGCAATCGGCATCCTAATAATAGCATTCGTAACCTATTTTTGAATTGTAACGGGGAAGGATTTTGGTTTTGATTGCCCATAGATCTTATTACAGAAAAAATGTTTTCTAATGCGTCCTGAGTTAAGCGACCTGTTAAAATATAGGACACATTGTACTTTAAAAGATCAATCCTTAAGTTCTTTAAAGATTCAATCGAAACAATTAACCCCTTTTGAAACCAAATCAACCCTTTACGACATGTCGAATTTTTCCTTGAACCCTAAATGATAACATGAGTCTTTTAGCAGATTCTAAAAGATTAACACCAAACGCAGAAATTGTTTTTGTGTACATGTTAGAACTTCTGGAATTAAACAAATCAAATAAGAAAAAAAATCGGCATTTTTCTTGATTTCAATCGAAGTATTCTTCACAGTTTTCCTGAGATCCTGACGTTTTTGCCTTGACAAGCGTAGCTGTTTTTGGAGAATAGCATTTTGTCTTTCCAACCGTAATATTTTAGTTTTGAGGGAAATGTTTTCTTTCGTCAGATTGCATCAAGTTTCTGAATCTATGAATAGATTTGTAATTATATTTATATTTTTTATAGATCTTCAACTATACATTATTACAGCTTACTATCTACAAATTGAGATTCCCCGTTAAAAACGTCGCTTCCCTCAGGAGCTGCTGGGAAAGTAGGTCCGTTCTCTAAAAGTTCAATCATAAAATTAATACAATTCAGTGATCAAACTTTAGAAGAAAGAGTGAAACGTGTGCTAACAATTTTAGAAAGTCGATTATACCTGAAAGAACTTGATCAACCAATCGATTTTTTTCTTTTTGTTCTTTTCGCTTTTGTCGGTCCGATATCGGCATTTCATTGAAAATTGTTGGGATTGCGTCTGCTTGAAGTCCACGTTTGAGGGGTGTATTTAGTGGCTCATGCATCAAATCCTGGATGAAATATTGATTTTCGAAATGTTGCGAG
>Ga0210040_10006146_pt1 | contig 15042 bp, 12 predicted proteins | sample CryGeyCG12114_NA_FD_185462 | JGI IMG/M metagenome (GOLD analysis project Ga0210040, IMG submission 185462) | Groundwater microbial communities from aquifer - Crystal Geyser CG19_WC_8/21/14_NA (SPAdes) (version 2) | ecosystem: Environmental > Aquatic > Deep subsurface > Groundwater | place: USA... | reverse complement strand
CTTTTACAGTAGACTTCGAGATATTTAGTTTCCATGGATTTTTGTTTCGCTGTTATTATTTTCGCTGTTTTTACTTTCGCTGTTTTTCGTTTCGCTTAGAAACCATTCTATGTTTATTGGTTGAGGCCTCTAAATGTATTATATTCGTAAATAAAAATCTCTGCGTTTTCTAGTTTTTTGTGCTGTTTATATTACAATGAAATATATCCATGATTCTCACTGCCCCAGTTCCATGTCTTCTATAAGGAAAAATCTGCTTAAAAGAGAAGTTATTATAATAGTAGGTTAACCTTTGATTCTTTGATTCAAATGATAAACCCTTCTGATTTCCTTTATAATTTTTACACGCATGTTTAGTTAATAGACTATATTATCAGCTATTTCGAGACGCATTCAACATGATCCTGTGTACTCCCTTAATGCGAACCCAAGATAGCGATCCTATTCCCTAATTGTTATGTAATTTTACTCAAGTGAAGAAAAAAATACATCCTACGTTCAACTTGAATTTCTAATATAGTTCGCATCAAACAACTATGCATGCACTTTGATAAGAAATATATTAATCATAGAAGTAGATTACTACAATATAACACTAGAAGACTTGCTTCCTTCATTTCTTGTAGCCAAGCCAAATTTTTTTCAATGTGTGTCTATGATCCTCATTCAAGTCCAATCAAATATACATAGTTAGATCTGCGATCTTCCTTCGTATTCGCATCCGCCAAAAACTCGGCAGAGATGGCGTGCCACTCATGCAAAAATTTTACGGAATTTTCTGATATCATAGAAGTAGATTTACTCACCACACAACACATACTACACAGATTCTACATGTATTAGATCAGAGGAGCGGGGCTTTGATATTAATGTACAAGAATAGGACAAGTTCACATGCTACATGTATGCATTTCCAACTCCAACGCACTTCATCCCTATGCACAGTTGTATAATGAGTCAATTTCTATCTTCGCATACACAAACTACACTACACTGTGTCGGACGGCTCTCAAACCACTTGCGTCACACATTGCATACTTTTACCTTGAATTCGGTCATTAAAAATGTCTCGAATGAAAAGATATTGACGCATGTACAAATTGATTACTTACTGCAAACTTTGCACTGAATTTTAAATATATTCAACGAATCTAGGATGATTGTTGCTTAAAAAAGTCACCTTGCCCAAACATAAAGGTTAAGCTGGAGTTAAGTAACTTGGAATGTATCCGTACTATAAATTCTAACTACTCTAAGAATCTAGCTCACTTAGGCTACCTTAATACTTCGTTATAATAAGTAGTCTTTTATTTTTGAACAAAAACCAGTATAGCATGTCAGGCTTCACACGTGAGACCATATCATGAATAATTACTAACTATGTAGCTGAAACAAACTAGTCTTCAGAGGATAGCAATTATGTTGTTTTTTTGGTCAGCACCTTACTTTATTATTGTATCCAGGAGTTCATCTCGTATTAGCAGCTTGTTGGCAGCAGTCCATCACCAAAGCAGTTGCAATGCAAGGAACATTTTTTGTGAACCAACTACTTTTTCATGTCTAGCAAACTCTTAAAAGACGAAAAAAGATTTCTTACACTTGGAGGCAGTTTACTTCCTCATTTTCTCCACCATTCAAACATACGGCCCTACAAAAAGCTTCCACCCATAGCCGTCTATACGTCGTATCCAGGAAGCTAAACTCAAAGAAAGCTGCACACACATTATTCTGAAATATATATAGTTACTACATATAGTCTAGAATAGGAGCATGAGCATTGAATGCAATCGATTTTTGTGAACTAAGGCTACTACGTTATCAACTTGGTTCAGTCCGACTTTTGCCTCTGCATGGGGCACATGTACTACAATTACTGAATCATCTAGCCACCAAATTTGTGATTGTGAACTTCAAAATATTATCACTACAACCATAATTCCTTGTTTTTAGTGATTTTTTGTACAGTAAAAGGTTTTACACTAAACATCCCTTATTGTTAGGGAGTCCAACAAGATGGATACGGATCCATTACTGGAACGGTTGATGGTACAACTTGGTAAGACGACAAAAGTGCTTTTGTTCCTTTTTTCATTATTACTACTGCGTAGAAAAAACGTATTAAATCCTATTTGTAGCACTAAGAAAGGAAGTAAAGAGCGAGCAATAATTTTGCCAGCATGGATTAGGTTCACAAACTCGGTGCATTTGCGGATTCCTTAAAAGTGCAATAGAATAAACCTTGCAAGAAAAGTAGTCCATGTCTCTAGCATCTAGCATGCATAAGAATTAGGCAGCCTATATAATACTACCGACTTGGAAGTAAGGATGCTACGCAATTGACTACGACCCTTGGCTGAACTAAATAGATAGCCTGGCTTTGACAATGACAATAGTAGTAGAAAGGCTATAAGGTGAATGAATGGCTGTCATGTTTTTACACCATTGTGCTGCTCAAGACCAGTAAAAGAGCAGAAAAAACCAAGCCAAGTGATTTAGAAAACCAGTGCAAACCACTTTCACGTGGTATCACTGTTTACAGTAATGCAATATAAATGACTGCCAATATTTATTGCTCTTATACTAGGAGTACTATACTTATGCTGCTCAAAACAATCAATCAAACATTAAAACTAGTCGTATTGTCTTTTGAAACCATAACTAAAAGTAATTCAATTCAAAACTTAGCCTATATTGTGCGTATATTTGTATGCGTGTGCGTGTGTTTTCAAAATGCTCCCCATGCTAATGAAATGCCTGAATGACATTGATTTTTCCCTGCAATGCTTAAATCTATAAAAATTTTTTCATCACAGGAGACTGGGGGAAATATCAATTTCGTCAATTCATTTTTCACATTCTTGGTGGATTTCTGGCAGGATTACATATGCTGACATTGACTGCTACAGCTCCCTCTTTAACTACAAGGTACAAAATGAAATTGTGAAGAAATGGAATTTTCCATGAGCTATTTGCTTATACGTTTCACTTCTTCATGTGTCCACAGGCTCTAAAAATAGAGACAAATCCTTTAGTGTTAGTAGAAAAAAGCATGTGCACAGAAGTATCTATGGTATGGATGCACAGTCACAGGGAGTGAATGTACTTTTATAATGTGTCTTTCTTTTTGTGCTTGGGGAATTATCGCTCAATAGATGCTTCATTGATGAAATCGACGTGAATAGCAATTACTCCCACACATTCGATCCTGATATTCTTCGACCATTCATTCCTGTGGAAAATGATGTTCTAGACGGTTGTTCAAAGTACAAAAACCCATATGAGTACAGTGAGACAGTTGCTTGTGACAAACGAATCTTTGACCTCACATATCACAAGGAATCTCGAGTAATTGAGGTAAGAACCCTCATTAGAAAATCATACTGTACATTGTGAAAACCGGACGATGGGAATGTGGCAGCCTATGTTTGTTATCTAGATGGATCTAATTTCATTAATGAAAACAAATGATTATCTATAGTGGGACTTAGTCTGTGACAAGAGATGGGAGCGAGCCGTGATGCAATCCATCTACATGTTCGGTGTACTTATAGGAGCCATTGTATTGGGAACGATGGCGGACAAATACGGGAGAAAAGCTATTTTCTGTCTGTCTGGAATTCTTCAATTTATTGCAGCAATTGCCACAGCTTTCATGACCAACTTTGCAATGTACTGTGGTGTTCTTTTCTTCTATGGTAAGTTTTCCACACTATAGTTGAGTCGAAATTTAATCCGCCTAAGTAATTAAGCCATCAAATTTCTAGAACGTCACGTCGTCGAATTACTAGATGTAATATTAGAATAAATAGTGAGCTTGTTCCAAAAGACCCATACGGTCATTGCATTAAAAAATTCAATATAATAAAATCAAAGTCCATTTATTCATGAATTCGCAGCTTGTTTATACAATGACCACTCACTGACCAAACTGGTCAGTCCGGGTAATGTAACTATTTGCAATTATAATGGAAAACTAGTAATTACTTTATGGACATGAGGACATGACATGACGCACTTTCCCCCTGCTTAATACACCGCTTATAGATTATTCTCACTTCAAGCTGAAGCCATTTCCCTAAAGCTCTTTACTTATGTAGGCCTTTGCCTGCAAGTGTTTTTCTATTTCCAGCCCCATCGAACATTCAATCTTAATGTACAAGGCTTTCAATTTTGAATGTCTCATTTTATCCATCTTTTTGCATTCCAGGCATGTTTGGCTCCGGTGGTGCGTACGTCACGGGCTTCGTACTGAGTAAGTTTTACGTGAAAAAATACATGTCAACACACACAACTCTTTATGTAAATATTGACTCCTTATTCCTGCAAATGGAGAAATAAATTCTTATTTTCGAATACAGCCATGGAACTTGTGGGACCATCCAAGAGAACTCTATGTGGAACAATATTCAGTTTTGCATTTGGCATGGGACTTTGTGGCGTAGCATTCTGGGGCTATTTTGTCTCCAGTATAAGATTGCTCCAAATAATCTACGCTCTTCACAGCCTCCTACTCTTTGGACATTGGTGGTAAGTATTCCTAAGCATAAATACATAACATTTCTAATGTTTGTGCCATACTTGTTTGTTTTTAAATGAGGGGGGAGGTAAGTATAGTTGTGTTGTAATGTACACATGATTATTGATGCTCCTGCACTATTGGCTTAGCTTTACATTATCGGATTGTTGCCAAAATGGCTACGCACCTGGTAAAGCTACATGTAGAAATAACATGAAGACCTTGGGAGACGAAAAAAGACTCGTCATTTTCACAAAACATTTTTTACTGCGTCACATAGGCTGATTGACGAGTCAATTCGTTGGCTTTGGGGCCAAGGGAGAATCAAAGAAGCTGTGAACATTGTGGAAAAAGCAACGACTGTGAATGGAACCCCATTCGACAGGAACGAATTCAATGTGAGACTTTTAGAAAAGGATAGACAAATTGAGTCAGCCCAGGAAGAGGAAAAGGCAGCTGGACTTGGGGATCTTTTGAGAGCACCCACTTTGAGAATACGAGCCTTCAATGTAGCCCTATGTTGGCTTGCAAATGCTTTAGTGTACTATGGATTGTCTCTAAATGCTGGCAATCTGGTGGGCGATCCGAACATTATGCTGGGTTTATTGGGACTAGTGGAAATCCCGTCCTACATTGCTGTCATCCTATTGGTTGACAGAACTGGAAGAAGGTCTCTGTGCACGTTTCTTATGGTCTCTGGAGGAATCTGTTGCATTGTGGTAGCATTTACCCCTATTGGTATGTAAACTGATTTAAGCACAATTTTACGTTCCATCGCTTCTCAATGGAAGAGAAGAACTTTTATACTGTAATTTTTTATTCAAGGGTTTTTGACAACATCTCTTGTGATGATTGGCAAAATGATGATAGCAGGCTCGTTTGCTATAGCATATAACTACACTGCGGAGATTTTCCCCACAGTAGTAAGAAATTCAGCTGGTAAGTTTGTTCAATGATATCTTGTAAGAAATCTTACAATGGACTGGTTGACTTTGAGTCCTTATATAGCTTGTAATAGATAACGTAATAGAATATAGCTAAAAAATTTGCCATAAAATCTTTATTGAGAATGCAAAATATTAGCTCCTAAATTCAGGTTTCAGGTTAATGTGTTGTACACAAACCCAAATTTTTATCCTAAATCGAGAATCGATCTTGTAAAATCCGTATGGAAATTAACATGTAAAAATTTCAAAATTGAGCCATTTTTTTCTGATCATGTGTTACATGTTCAATTTTTCTTTTTCATGGTGTGAAAGTATTTACAAGCGTTTGGAACTATAATTTGGGATTCATCATAAAGATTTTACGCTGCATTTTTTGAGCCAGAGTAAGATTGATTTGACTACAAACGAACTTCACAAGTCCATTGTTAGAGTAGCAGAAAACAGATGACAGCAAAATTAATGAGATCCTGTGTATTTTTAGTTGGATTTGGAGCCATGGCTGCTCGTTTTGGTGGACTCTTGACTCCTTTGTTAGGACTTTTGGTGAGCAAAAATACTAGCCTTGTTTAGCTAGACTTTTAGACATAAGCCTAAGAAGTTGAGTTTGAGTGTGGAAATTACAATTATAAATCTATGATTGTGGTAAATAGGACTCCCTGGACAAAGAGCTGCCAACAATAATTTTTGGTACAGTATCAGTGATCTCGGGCCTCCTTGTATTGTTTTTACCTGAAACAATGAACAAAGAAATGCCACAAACTATCGAAGATGGGGAACATTTTGGCAAAGGGGATACTGGGTACAAAACGTGCTACCGTTTTTGTACTGGCAGGAGAAATAGTGCAGATGATTCTAGAGAAGCAACCCAAAAACTCAACAATTAACAAGATAGCTTTTTGGCTTCATCGATGGTTTAAATGTGTGGTCAAACTAATTTAATGTGTTCTTGTCCTCAGATTACAGAGTCTGATTAGTAACAGAAATGAATAACTTTAAGACGAATCAGAAGGGTTTTGTCATTGAGGCTCTTGATTTTTTAACAGACAGTGAAAACTAGATTGCAAAAACATTATTACATTATCATAGGCATGAATACTTGAAATCCTAAAACAGAATGGCTAGCTCAACAAACATGCATAAGATATTAGTTTTGCCATTAATGATAGAAATTATTGAAGGCAAGTTTTAGTTTAAGGTGCCAACATTTACTGTGTAGCTCTAATTTATGTGCTACCTACCTCCAGAAAATAATAAAAATCTAGGACTAGAATAATTATTATTATGCTATAAAATCTGTGTGCCTTCGGCTTGTGAATAGAAACTTCATTTTGTATGTGTATTGTCCGATATGATCCTAACTTCTGTAGGTTGTAAACTGGCGCAAGCAATTTAGTTAATACTAAACCAGAGAGAGCATTTTTTGCGACTCAAGTAGCATATCAAAATAATTGATCCGAAATTATTTGTGACTACAATAAGCCCCATCGGCCCCATGTTTGGGGAGAAAAAAGTATAAAGTGTATTCTATTCATTTTGTCTTGTAGCAAAACAAGTTTTGTATGGAAAAATTATTATTAGTGTTACTCATGTAGCATATTAAAGTTTTTTTCATTGATAAAACTGTTCAATCTTTCCGTTTTTTCCAGGATAGAATTTAATTTTTATTACATTAGACACACAGTGCTTTTAACATGAACAATTTTAAGGATTTAATATTCGATTTGCAATTGTTATTGCATGAAAGTGTTGTTGTACATGCAGTTGTTCATGTACTGCTTTATTCCCCAAGTGGCCCTTCCGATGGTTTTACCGTCGCTGTGAAAACTGAATCCGGGAACATGACCTTGATTTACAAAGTTTCATTAATTACTTTAAAGTTACTGAACTTCGGCCACAGTATTATGCTACAATTACCGGCATAGGTGGGCGACATTGGCTCACAGCATCTGTAAACATTGTTATCTGGTTCTGCTCTCCTATTTATATAAAAAGCAAACAAACGTAACTATGATGGCTGAACAATACTCCCTCTTTTACAAATAGCAGATTTTTAAAATTCATTAACAATCTTACTCTACGCAAGCATATGGAGAACGGTTTAATGGAAGAGATCTAGGATCACAATTGCCAAAAGCAAATGCTCCGCAGTTATATCGTGGTGGCATACAGCCTGGAGGACATTTGCACATTGGTGGTTGCAGAACCGGACATGGAGCCTTGAATGAAAGATATGTAGATTTAGTTAGCATGGTCAACAAAATTTGAGTTTCGATGAAAATATGGTTATGCAAGATTGTACTTGTGCTGTGCAAGGATCTTCAATAGAATCTCGAGAAAGTTTACCAAATGTTCCACCAAATCTCTGTCTATAACAAATAATACATTTTACTGTCAGATAATGTACAAGTGATTTAATGTTCCTAAGCAACGATCGAATGAAATAGCAGAATTATGAAAGCTGAGGGAGCAATTTACCGAAATGAAGGAATATGGCCACCGTATCTGCAAATTTTCAAAGAATCATGGTAATGCAAAAGGTAAAGCATAAATATAATTAATTGAAGAATAGGAAACTTTTGGAAGTAGTACCCTGGCAAATGGTATGGTTCAGCCAAATAACCCGGCTCGGGAACTGGGCATGGGCACGGGCAGGGGCAAGAATCACACATATTTTAGAATTTAGACTGCTCGAAGTTAATAATAAACGCAACGAATTTTGGGAATAATTTAGAATAGATTACACGAGAATTTTGACAAGTTTACACTTTCATGCTATCTGATGAACTGACGGTCCATGATCCCTTCATCATCATTTGTAGTTTATTTATTACTATTCTGTGTAAGTACGGTTGCTATAGGAGAACATTTTGAAAAAAAATTGCTTCGTTTCTGAAATCTGATTTCGGAAAATATGAACAAAGATACGGATATGCATTACTGAAATGCACTTAACCATGCGGTTGGGCAATCCATGACTTTTATACCCATAGAGTACACTACTGTGTCAAACTCAAATTACATGTGTTCTTGCAATTTTTGTAAACATTTGTCAATCCAGTTCACTTTTGGCTATTTTGCTTTGCATGCAATCAAATCGAAAATTTTGTGACATAACAATTTGAGAAAGTGCAACGCAACCCGGCTCGGAACAATTTTTTATTGTACTTAATATGAATCCAATCATTATGGAAATAAATAATTCAAGTTGTTTTCGTTCAATCAAACTTGTGGTCCGGGTTCAGTATGTGGGGCAAAAATAGGTGCGCTGAGCTTCTTTCCCAGTTAGGTTAGGTTTTCCAGCCACGAGCGTAGCATTTACACTCTGTGGTGAACTTTGAATTTTTTTCTTGCCCACATACTGAACTCGGACCAAACTTGTCTTAGTCCTGAGTCCTGGGACTTCAGCCAGCAAATATTGAAATATCGGGTGAAATCGACAACTTTTATGGTGTTTAATTTACAAAGCGGTAGAAAATATTCGTTCCACTATGACCAAAGAGACCAAAATGGAGTCAACCGGAACTATTCCATTTACTATACAATTACTGCTGATTGATTGCCTGCCTCGCAAACTTTGTAATTTTCAAAGATGTTACATGAGTGCTAGTACTATGAATTCCCTAAAGCCATGTAAATCTGAACTACAAGAAAACTCCGAAACCCAAATTAATACAAGTACATTCGTATGTATTCCAATCGTTCAATCCAGCAACAATAGGGGGTTGTCATTTTCGTGTCTCGTAAACGTAATATCCTCTCCGCACATAGATGTCAGTAGTTCCTGTGCTTGTGATTTCCGGGTATTAGAACTGCACACTTGCACCCCGAAAATAGATTCCTCCACCACCCTATCGGACATGGAATGCAGTGGTGGAAAAAGTGAAAGGGACGACATGAATTTGTCAAAGTACATAGGATTTTTAGAAAAGTGGGAGGATCGACTCCTCTCGTCATCATCTGTGTCATCAACTTCAGATGTGCCTGGGAGAAAGGACGTTTTTGAACAGCTCTCTTCAAGCGTGATATTTAATGATGCACTTAGATGCACATCAAAAGACATGAAAATACTCAAGTCGGGTACAATTAAGATGATGAGATTGACAGTGATATGCCATTTGGAGTCAACTGCGAAGTCACCATGGTTGGAGCATGCTACCTCAACTATTGATAAAGGCAGTCATATAAACGAGAACCTATTGACCGACAAAATTCGCCACGCTCTTCAAGCATATGACGTGCACTTGAGGAAAAGTGTCTTGATAGATGTTCGGAAATGCCCGGTTTCTAGTTTCCCCAGAAAAGGTGCTCCACCGGTAGCTTATGTGTTTGTAAATGACTGTGTAATGAAAGAAGACAACGATGATATTGGTAGAGTCAATAATCGAACTGTAGTAACTATAGACAAAGTACACGATTTGGATTACTATTTTAGGCTGTGTAATTCTCGCAGAAATGGGGATATTTGGGAAATTGAAAGCGTGGCTAGTGCAAAAAGTGTATCGTTACAAGTGTCCCGCTCCATATCGTCCGAGTTTCGACTCAAACTTGAAGCAATGTGTGATAAAAATTATAGTGACAGTAGTACTCTTGTTGGTAAGAAAAATCCTCCACCAGGGATTCTTATCATTGGTCCTAGTCTTTCAGGGAAGCGTTCATTAGTTGTGAAAACTGCGACAAAATGTCAAGCCAAACTGTTTGAAATCAACTTTGCTTCCATGTCTTTACATGATGTGTCTAACGTTTGTGATGTGTGTACACGAGCGTTTGAGGACTCAATCTGTACCGCTCAGTTATACGCCAGTGTTTTACTTTTGGTTCGACTCGACTGTCTTGACTGCTCTACGAGTAGTCAACAGAAAGACAATGCTAAAAATCCTACAGCCAATTTAAACAAGAGGAAAATCGTCAATCACCTATGTGCTCTCTTTGATTCCGTTTCAAAGAACACAGGCTTCACTATTGTTGCTACATCAAACAAGCCTCACTTGATTCCGATAAAATTGCGAAGAGCCGGTCGCCTTGAGACACAGGTACTGACTGTAGTTAGTTTGTGTTATAAATATTCTTTCACATCCAGAGCTTAAATAAAAGGCTATGCAGACTAAATAACTTTTACGTCCCGGAAATTCCCCTCCATTTATTACCCATGTATAGTAAATCATCATCACAAAACTCTTGTGAACCAAAAAAAAAGTTTCTATGTAAATAAGAATGGAAATAATTTTGAGACTAGTAGGTAGAAAAAGGCAGTTTTTTCTCCTTGTATATGTTCAGTTCACTGCTTATGTATGCCTGACTGACTTGATGTTTGAATTTTTACTTTGAAGCTATATGTGGGGGTTCCGACAGAACTAGAACGCTCCAGGTTACTGAAGCACATGATAGGTAACACACCCGCATTTAAAAATATGGATGTGTCCAAAGTGGCTGAAAAAACGCCAGGATATGTGGGAGCTGATTTGCGAAAACTTGTCCAACTTTGTTTGCTCAAATCCTATGTAAGTAAAACAAAAATAATTTTATTTGATGAAGCTTCATGTGCGGCTATCTATTAAGTATTAGAATTGAATGGGGTTATTCGAAAAACTTTTTTATTTCTTTTCCAATGCTTTTTTTCTTTTTATTCAAGTAAGTAGTTTAATAGTTAGCGTGGATTCACACTCACATTCATGTGAAACCCATACTGTGCAAACTCAATTTGTATGGTATTGCAAGTAAGTGTAGTAGTGAGATTGGATTACAGAGAGAGATGCCAAATCTTCGTGCGACCAATGTATGTTTTGTATAGTTTAGTTAGTTATGACGACAAACTGATCCACATGTTGGTAGAGATTGGCTGTAGTTAGTTAGTTAGTTCAAGTGAGGCGATAATTCTATTTGACTTGGTGGGTGTTAATTGATTCCAGGAAGAAAAGTGCCGTGAAGTGTTCTCAAGCCATGTAGAGCACGCCATGTCTCGGATTGTGCCATCAGTTTTGCAAGGTGCACTCGGGGTAGTTGACATTCAGCAGGCCATCTCATTAGATCATATCTCAGGCTTAGACTCCGTAAAGTTGGATTTAATTAAAGCAATCGTGTGGCCTTTGAAACATCCAGAAGCCTTTTCAAGAATGGGCATTAGTCCTCCAAAAGGTACGGGAGGAAATCTTTTCTCAATTTTCACTTCATTAAACTTGGATGGAGCAAATCCGGAAAGTAAATATTTAATTGAATTCTCCCATGGTGCCATGGGAAGGGCCCATGGTTTGGGAGCATTGACAAGTGAAAATCGGCTCAGCCATTCATGTGTACCGTATGCAAAGAGAGAGTCAGAGAAACGTTTTATTACCACCACTAGTCTCACTGGCTATGCTCATATCCTGTCTTTCCATTCTTTTCTCCTATGTATTTATAGATGGGTAGTCTGTCAGTGTAGCTCATGAATGCATTCACGGGTTTCCGATCTAACTCAATGTAGCCGTAGAGCTTGTAAAATTAGGCAGCTCTTTTAGCTAGAGCTCAAGCAATCTTTGTCCTAAATATGCAGATGACAATGAATACCGGGAAATTGTATATTTTCCATATGTGCAGTCACAATAATGGGTGCATTCAGTGCTTGCAGCATGCATAAACTTGTCATCACGTTTTAGACACGAGAAATGAAATACGTGGATCGTGGATGTCATTATCTCTCCTTTGCATACGACAAGGAACCTCACCATCATAGCATTATTATTAAATCTATCTACATATGATCATCATGCAAGAAAAGTTGACTCGACCATTGTATTCCATGGCATGTTTGTGGCACTTTTGCTTCCATCCTGTCAGCCTGGGAAACGATTAAAGCCAAATGTAATCTCAAAGTTTGTTCAGTAGTCACTCATGTTACAAAATGAAATACGCATGTAGGAGCGTTAACCAAACAGAGTTAGGGACGACTGAATAGTTTGCAATTTTATTATTGGCTCACTTCTTTTCTCTGGCAACAGACAAGTACAATATCCTAGTCTATGCAAATTACCTAGCTCGAAGTAACTAACCAGCACCTAGCTTATGACTATGACGAAATTTTAAATTTTATATGTCGCCAAAGTTTAGTCCTACGCTCTTCTCATTAGTGGCAAGTGTTTACACATATCAACAGATCATGAAACTTTGCATACCCTTCATATAGGAAAGTGGAGACAGTATTCACACAAAGTCCGTCCACTTTTCACTAATCCTAATATGGTTATGGTTAGAACCAGCTAATATCATGATTGTGCATTGTTAGTTTTAGAATTTCCTTTGTTCGCAGCGTATGATTAACGACTAACTGACTGGTGAGACTCACTATATGAAATGTAGTTTATAGGGTTTAAATGATGCCGGACTTTATCTTTTGTGGAAAGTTAAGTAACGAACTAACTAAACTGACTGGCTGGTGAAAAGTACGACGACAACATAACATGGGATTGTGATGATGGAAAATGGGATAATGTACAAGTGTGTGCTCACTTTGACTGTATAGGAATCCTGTTGTATGGTCCACCGGGATGTGCGAAAACAACGTTGGTACGTGCTGTGGCAACATCCCATCAAACTAATTTCCTCTCTGTCTCAGCTGCCGAACTATTCTCATCTGGTGTCGGCGATAGTGAAAAAATCGTGGCTCACTTGTTTCACCGAGCCCGTATGGCTTCCCCTTGTATTCTCTTCGTTGACGAATTGGGTAATGGACTAATTAGCTCATTAATTTATGTACAAATTGTGTGAGTTCATTTCAAAAGAAACGAGTAGTGAGAGCTATTTAGTATGTACGATTTTTGTAGGGTGTGCATGCACAGCATAGTCAGTCAGGAGGGATGACAGATGGCAATTTTTCTCTGGCATGAAATGAAAGCTTTCTTTTGTACTGCGGCAATGTTTTGCTTGCTACGTGAAAGTCTTTCAGTTATGTGTTACGTATAATGTTTGTGTTCCTTTTCATTTCTTTCTTTGCATATGGATGGAAACTTTTAATAAAGAGAGCATTGTGGGAGCTCGGGAAATCTCTAAAAAGGACAAGTCGACAAATGAGTCCATTTTGTCAATGTTCTTAACTGAAATGGATGGAGTGGGTGCTCAAATAGGACCGGCGTCTACTGACGGCAAAGTAATAGAATTATCAGTGTTTTTTAACTGTATAATGTTATGAATAATATATGAATCCTATATGTTTTTCCCTCTCCTTATATTTTCCACTGACGGAGAGTTGACGATTTAATTGAGAAATGTAAAGAAGTTGGTTTACTTCTTTTTGGTTGCATTTCTAAAGTCTGGAGCTCATTAGTTTGTGGATAATTACTCTCCTCTTTTGTATAGAAAAAGATGTGGACAGGTCCCATGGTACTTGTGGTGGCAGCTACAAATAGGCCTGATTTAATAGATGCTGCTCTACTTCGGCCAGGGAGATTTGATAAGATTGTGTACGTTCCGCCTCCAGATGAGAATGGTCGCATCCACCTTTTCAAGCAGTGTACCAAAAATATGCCGCTTTCCAAAGACGTGGACTTGAATGCGTTGGCAAGGGACACGGTGTTGTATTCAGGAGCAGACGTTGTGAACCTTTGTCGAGAAGTATGTGTTGAATTTTGACATCCGATCTTCCAATCATTTCACCCTCACGGTGTATTCATTGTGATGAGTTGACTCACTCAGTCAATGGATGTAATAAAAAGTTAATATTTTTCAATTATATAGGCAGCTTTGATATCTCTGACGGAGAGCATGGAAGCATCATGTGTGTCCCAAAGGCATTTCCTTCAATCTCGAGCTATCATTTCACCATCCTTGTCATACAAAAGTGTTCGTTTTTATGAAGATTATAGAAGCTCTATCGGCTTTTCAGACTCTCCTGTGAAATCCATGTCTTGACGTGTAGTTGATCATAACAGATAACAAGTGCTATTGTATTAAATCAGGTGGGATTAACGTGTGTGAGAGATAATAAAGGGTTGTGAAATCAATGTCTAAGGTTATCTGTGTGTTCTCAGGCTTTGTTTTCATTTTATTGTACTGACTGATGAAGTAATGCATATTAGTATCTGTTTCGAACTGTGGTTATTTTTAAGTCGTTACTTTTTGTGTGCATTTGTTCTATTGAATTTTGCTTTCATTGTGCAACTTATTTGTGTTTTTTGTCTATTCTATTTCAGTTTTGCTATAGTTTATTGTTGTGTTTACCTGTTATGCATAACTAGTTTACATGAGTTGTCTGTGTCACTAGTCTAATCACTGGCTATGTTGCAGCTGCAATTCACCTGTATACAGGGGTGTATGTGCGCATGCAATAATTTAGTGTATGAGCAATGCTTCTCGTGTATTGTGTTTTGGATGCACTTGGGTTATAAGTAAGGGAATCTGCGGATTCTCACAACACTCTACTTTTAGATTTCATTCCCATAACTTCTCTGGTTTGTTTGTTGCTGGATTTTCTGATTATTTGACCGCTAGTATTTTTATATTTTTGTCTTTGACTTAGTACAATCTCTCCTTAACCATTTTTATCGTTTAACTGTTATATTTTATATTTAAGATTTTTTATCAAGTTGTTATTTTAGTTGTTGATTTTATTTA
>Ga0210040_10006145_pt1 | contig 15047 bp, 17 predicted proteins | sample CryGeyCG12114_NA_FD_185462 | JGI IMG/M metagenome (GOLD analysis project Ga0210040, IMG submission 185462) | Groundwater microbial communities from aquifer - Crystal Geyser CG19_WC_8/21/14_NA (SPAdes) (version 2) | ecosystem: Environmental > Aquatic > Deep subsurface > Groundwater | place: USA... | reverse complement strand
CGCGAGGTAGGAGATCTTCGGCCCGGTCGTCACCGTGGAGACCTTCACCGACGAGGCCGAAGCCGTGCGGCGGGCCAACGACGGTCCCTACGGGTTGTCCGCCTCGGTGTGGACCGACGACGCGCGCCTCAGCCACCGCATCGCCTCGCGCATCGACTGCGGCACCGTCTGGGTGAACTGCCACCTGGTGCTCGCGACCGAGGTGCCCTGGGGCGGCTTCAAGGGGTCCGGATACGGCCGTGACCTCTCTCTGTACGCCCTCGACGACTACTCGCGGACCAAGCACGTCATGCACAGCCTGACCAGGTGAACCCCCGGTCCGAGCGCGACCCGGGAAGCATGCACACCCATCCAAGGAGAAGCACCATGAACGTTCATCCCTCGCGACTCGCGAAGGTCGCCGCCTCGACGGCACTGGCCGGCACGATGCTCCTGGTCGCTGGCTGCGGTCAGTCGCTGGACGACGCCGGTTCCTCGACGGACGCTCAACCGAAGAAGCAGGCCGACCTGGCGAAGCTGCTGCCGGCGTCCATCCGCGACAAGGGGACCATCACCGTGGCCGCCGCGGTCTACGCGCCCGCCGTGATGACACCGCCCGCCGGCGGCGAGCCGACCGGGTGGGACATCGAGAACACCCGGCAGGCCGCCTCCCTGCTGGGACTGAAGGTGAAGTTCAAGGTCATCCCCTTCGACGGTGTGGTCCCCGGGCTGCAAGCGGGCCGCTTCGACGCCGCCACCGGCGAGATCTACGTGACCGCGGAGCGCACCAAGACCGTCACCTTCGTCGTGAACCATGTCTCCAAGGACGAGTTCCTGGTGCCCGCGGACTCGAAGCACACGAGCTTCGCCCAGGAGAGCGACGTGTGCGGCCTGGTGATCGGCGCGCAGCTCGGGTCTGCAGAAGCCGACTCCGCGGACAAGCTGGCCGCGAAGTGCAACAAGTCCGGCGCGAAGAAGACGACCGTGAAGACCTTCGCGGACCAGGCGACCGTGGCACTGGCGCTGACCCAGGGCCGGGTCGACATCAACCTGGCCAGCGGGAGCCAAGCGGCCTACACGGCCGACAAGTCCAACGGCAAGCTCAAGGTGGCGAAGATGGGCTTCGGGGACCAGGTCCAGACCGGCCTGGCGCTCGCCAGGAACAAGGACACGGCTCAGCTGGCCAAGGCGTTCGAGGCGGCCACGAACGAGCTGATCAAGACCGGGGCGCTCCAGAAGATCCTGGACAAGTACAACGGCGGGCTCGGTGCCGTCGACAAGTCCGAGATCGTCCCTGCCCCCACGAGCTGACGGGCTCGACGAGACGAAGGAGTGGACGTAGTGGCTTCCACAGGATCTGACCCGGGCAGATCAAGGACAGAACCTTCCTCCGCAGCGAATGGAGGGGCTGTCCGGACGTTGTCCCAGTCCGAGCTCGACGACGAGCTGATCGCCAAGCCGGTGGTGCCCCTGCGGCACCCCGGTCGCACGGTCGCCGCCTGCATCGTGCTGTTGCTGATCGCGATCCTGGCGTACTCGCTCGTGACCAACAAGAACTACGAGTGGTCGACGGTCGCGCACTACCTGTTCTACCCGCGGATCATGCAGGGCCTGCGCAACACGCTGGTGCTGACGGTCGTCTCCATGTCCATCGCGATCGTGCTGGGCATCGTGCTGGCGTCCTGCCGGCTGTCGGAGAACAAGATCCTCTCGATGGTCGCCGGTGCCTACCTCTGGTTCTTCAGGGGCACTCCACTGCTGATCCAGCTGATCTTCTGGTACAACCTCTCCGCCCTCTACCCGCGCCTGGGCATCGGCGTCCCGTTCGGCGGAGACTTCTTCTTCTCCGCGTCCACGAACTCGGTGCTGAGCCTGTGGCTCGTCGCCATCCTCGGCCTCGCGCTGCACGAGTCGGCCTACATGGCCGAGATCGTGCGCGGAGGTCTGCTCTCGGTGTCCGGGCACCAGACCGAGGCGGCGCTGGCGCTGGGGATGAACCGCTCGGTCACCTTCCGCCGCATCATCCTGCCCCAGGCGCTGCGCGTCATCGTCCCGCCCACCGGCAACCAGGTGATCGGGATGCTGAAATACAGCTCGCTGGTCAGTGTCATCGCGCTGCCCGACCTGCTCTACTCGGCCCAGATGATCTACACGCAGACCTTCGAGACGATCCCGCTGCTCATCGTGGTCTCACTCTGGTACCTGCTGTGCACGACCGTTCTCACCATCGTCCAGGGCTACATCGAGCGCTACTACGGTCGGGGAGAGGCGAGTCGACAGCCTGCGCGTCGCACGTGGTGGCGGCCTCGGCTGGGTGGCCGCGAGCAGCTCACGACCCCAGTCGCAGCCCCGGCCGTCGAACAGGAGGACAACGCATGAGCACCAGCACAGCGTCATCCGTGACGCAGGCAGGCGACGCCCCCATCGTGAGGATCGTGGACCTGCACAAGAGCTTCGGTCACCTCGAGGTCCTGAAGTCGGTGAACCTCGATGTCTACCCCGGCCAGGTGGTGACCATCCTGGGGCGGTCCGGGTCGGGCAAGTCGACCATGCTGCGCTGCATCAACCACCTCGAGAAGCCCAACAGCGGTGCCGTCATGGTCTGCGGTGAGGTGGTGGGGTACCAGGTCAAGGGCAACCGGCTCCACGAGCTGCGCCTGCGGGACATCGCGAGGCAGCGCAAGCTCACCGGGATGGTGTTCCAGTCCTACAACCTGTTCCCGCACATGACCGTCATGGAGAACCTGATGGAGGCCCCGCAGCGGGTGCTCGGCAGGAATGGCGCGGAGGTCCGCGAGGAGGCGCTGCGCCTGCTGGACAGCGTGGGGCTCGCTGACAAGGCGGATGCCTACCCGGGCACCCTGTCGGGTGGTCAGCAGCAGCGGGTCGCCATCGCTCGTGCCCTGGTGATGAATCCGCGGGTCATGCTCTTCGACGAGCCGACCTCGGCCCTGGACCCCGAGCTCGTCGGCGAGGTGCTGGAGGTGATGAAGTCGTTGGCGCGCAGCGGTATGACGATGATCGTGGTGACCCACGAGATCGGGTTCGCGAGGCAGGTGGCCGACGAGGTGGTCTTCATGGCCGAGGGCCGAGTGGTGGAGCAGGGACCGCCGTCCCAGGTCATCGACGCCCCGCGCGAGGAGGCCACCAGGACCTTCCTGCGGAGCCTGGGGCAGCGGAACGCCCCGACGGCTACGTGACCCCTTGTCATATCTGTGATCACAAATTAGCGTAGGGCTGCGCACCTCCCGACCCACCACGGCGCGCGCCCGCCTGCCCGCCCCCGGCTGCCACTCGAACCGAACGACGAGGGATCCGATGCCGAATCGCCTTCTGCTCCTTGCCTCCGAGAACAAGAGGCTCGAGAGACTCGCGAGCACCAACCGCCTCACCCAGCCGATCGTGCAGCGCTACGTCGCCGGCACCACGCTGACCGAGGCGCTGCAGGTCACCGAGGAGCTCAACGGCCTCGGGATCGACGTCAGCCTGGACCTGCTCGGGGAGTCGGTCTCCGACCTGGCTACCGCCGAGGCCGCCACCGAGGAGTACATGCGAGCGATCGAGGCGCTGCCCTCCTGCTCGCGCCGTCCGACGATCTCGGTCAAGCTGACCCAGCTGGGCATCAACCTCGACCCGTCTCGGTGCGAGAAGCACCTGCGCCACCTGCTCGGGGCTGCCCGCGAGCGTGACTGCGTGGTCGAGGTCGACATGGAGCACAGCTCCGCCGGTCGGGAGACCCTCGCGATCTTCCGCCGGATTCAGTCGGAGTTCCCCGAGAGCAGGCTGGCCCTGCAGGCGAGCATGCGCTGCACGTACGCCGACCTCCTCGAGTTCGACCAGCCGCCCCGGATCCGGCTCGTGAAGGGTGCCTTCGACGAGTCGGTGGACCTCGCCATCCACGATGCTGCCGACGTCACGGCGCAGTACAAGTACCTCGCCGACTGGGCCCTGGGACACCTCCCGGACCCGGCGTTCGGCACCCACGACGACACCTGCATCGACGCGGTCAAGCGCACGGCCCAGCAGCTCGGGCTCGGCAAGCAGGACTTCGAGTTCCAGATGCTGCACGGCGTCCGCAGACCTCTGCAGGAACAGCTGGTCCGCGAGGGCTACCGCGTGCGGGTCTACCTGCCGTACGGCGAGCAGTGGTACCCCTACCTCACGCGCCGGATGGCCGAGAAGCCGGCGAACCTGCTGCTGTTCTTGAGGTCCCTCGTCGGATGACTGCCTCTGTCCACACGAACCCACTGCCACCCGAGGTCACTTCATGAGCACGCACACAGCCGCGAACCCCCGCGTCCCCGCCCCCGTCAACGAGCCGGCCCGCGAGTTCAGGCCCGGCTCCGCCGAGTCGGCGTCCGTCAGCGCCACGATCGCTGCGATCCGCTCGCGCGTCACCGAGATCCCGCACGTCATCGGCGGTGAGCGCCGGTTCACCGGCGCCGGCACCGACGTGGTCGAGCCGCACGACCACTCCAGCGTGGTCGGGCGCCTGGCGGAGGCCGACCCCGACATCACCAAGGCGGCCATCGCGGCGAGCCTGGACGCCCAGCACGAGTGGTCGCGCATGCCGTGGTGGGAGCGCGCCGCCATCTTCCTGCGTGCCGGGGAGCTCGCCGCCGGCAAGTACCGCGACGAGCTGGTCGCGGCGACCATGGTCGGTCAGTCCAAGACCTTCCACCAGTCCGAGATCGACGCGGCGTGCGAGTTCACGGACTTCATGCGCTACAACACGCACCTGGCCCAGCAGATCTACGCCGACCAGCCGTCCTCGATGACCGGTGACCTGAACATCCTCGACCAGCGACCCCTCGAGGGCTTCGTCCTGGCGCTGACCCCGTTCAACTTCACCGCGATCGGGGTCAACCTGCCGAGCACGCCCGCGCTGATGGGCAACACCGTGGTGTGGAAGCCCTCGGAGAAGAGCGCCCTGAGCAGCGAGGTCAGCATGCGCGTCCTCGAGGAGGCCGGGCTGCCCCCCGGTGTCATCAACGTCGTCAACGGCTCCGGGCAGACGGTGTCGCAGACCGCGGTCGAGCACCCCGAGCTGGCCGGCCTGACGTTCACCGGCTCCACCGCCATCTTCCGCGGCCTCTGGCGGTCGGTCGGTGAGCACATCGACACCTACCGCTCGTTCCCTCGCCTGGTCGGCGAGACCGGCGGGAAGAACGCGGTCCTGGTGCACCCCTCCGCCGACGTGGACGCGGTCCGCACCGCGCTGGTCCGGGCGTCGTTCGAGTACCAGGGCCAGAAGTGCTCGGCGGCCTCGCGCGCCTTCATCCCCCGCTCGGTGTGGAACCGCCTCGGGGACGAGTTCATCGACACGGTGCGTGCGCTGCCGGTCGGTGACCCCACGCTGCAGGAGACGTACGTCGGAGCAGTCATCGACCAGGCGGCGGCCCAGCGGCTGCAGTCGGCGTTCGACCGCGCGAACGCACTGCCGACCCACGAGCTGCTCGCCGGCGGCACGACCGACACCTCGCGTGGCTGGTTCGTCCAGCCCACGGTGTTCACCACGTCGGACCCGACGGCGTTCACCATGTCGGAGGAGTTCTTCGGCCCGCTGCTGACGGTGCACGTGTTCGACGACGCCGATTGGGAAGCGACCTTGAAGGCGGTCGACGAGGGCAGTCGCTACGCCCTCACCCTGTCCATCTTCGGCAACGACCGGCGGGCGATCTCCGGCGCGCTCGACCAGCTCCGCAACGCCGCGGGGATGACCTACGTGAACGACAAGCCCAGCGGCGCCCTGATGGGGCAGGTCTCCTTCGGAGGTGGCCGCGCGTCGGGCACCAACGACAAGACCGGCTCGCGCCTGGCCCTGCAGCGCTGGCTCTCCCCGCGGTTCATCAAGGAGACCCTCGACCCGGCCACCGACTGGACCTATCCCTACCTCGACCACTGATCAAGGCGGCTGGAGACGGTCTCAGCCGTCAGCCAGGTCCGTGATCAGCACGTCGGCGAACAGACCGCCGCAGCGGCGCGTGCTGGAACCGGCCAGGCGGACGGTCCGGGTGGTGCCGGGGGTGGTGACGTCCGCGCCCGAGCGGAGCCGGACCTCGGCCTGGTGTCGGCCGTGGCGCGTCATGACGTTGAGCGCCTGCGTCGGGTGCTCGGCGTAGGCGCTCACGGCCTCGTCGCCTGCGAAGCGCACCTGGTCACCGGCGACCAGATCGGCTGCTCGGTCGCCGACCTGGAGCCGCAGGGGGCCCAGCGCGACGAGCACGCGGTCGAGCCCGGGAAAGCGGGAGAACGGGGTGGTGTCCTCGAGGTCGGCGACGCTGATCCGCCAGAGCACGTGGCCGCTGGCGTCCTTGCCAGTGGCGAGCACCCGCGTCGCCCCCGCGCCGTTGCGCCAGGGCACCGGGGCCACCTCGGAGGGGTCGAGCACCGTCACGTCGCGGTCACCGCATCTGGCCGGCGCCGACGTAGGGGTGCGAGCTCACGAGCGGCCGGCCCTCGGCGAAGCGCTCGAGGCGGAAGTCGCTGGCCGGGATGGCGGGGTCGGTGCTGTCGCCCTCGAGGACGAGGTCGGCGACCAGGTCACCCACGGCCGGGCTGATCTTGAAGCCGTGGCCGGCGAACCCGGCGCACAGGATCAGCCCCTCGAGCCCGTCGACGGGTGCGATCACCGGGTTCCAGTCGGGGAGCACGTCGTACACGCCCGCGTAGGAGTGGGTGACGGAGGGATCGGGGAACCCGGGGAAGCGGTGCATCACCTTCTCGGCGTACGCCAGGATGCTGGCCTCGCCCGCGACGTTGGAGTAGTCGTCCGGATCGACGAGCTTCTTCTGGAAGTCGCTGTGGTCGCTGTTGCCGACCAGGAACTGGCCGGCACCCTCGACCCTGCAGTACTGCAGGCTGACGAGGTCGGAGACGACCGGGAGGTCGGGCAGGGGCTCGCCGGCATCCACGACGAGCAGCTCGGAGCGGTAGGCCTCCATCGGGAGGTCGATGCCGAGGGTCTCCGCCAGCGACCTGGTCCACCAGCCCGTGGCACAGATGACCAGGTCGGCCTCGACGACCTCGCCCCCGTCGAGCTCCACACCGGTCACCCGGTCGCCGGAGGTGCGGATCCGTGCCACGGGTGCCCTCTGGCGGATCCGGGCTCCGTGCTGGCGCGCGCGCTGCCCGAAGTGGAGTGCCAGCTGAGTGGCGTCGGCGAAGCCACCGCGCGGCTCGTACGACGCCAGGGCCACGTCGTCGACGTTCATCATCGGCCACAAGGACTGGAGCTGGTCGGGGTCGATGAGGTCGACGTCGACGCCGAGGCCCTGGTGCATGGCGGTGTTGGCCTTCAGCGGCTCGACGTTCTCCTCGCCGACCAGCACGCAGTAGCCGGTCTGGCGGAAGCCGACCTCGGCGCCGAGCTGCTCGAAGACCGGCAGACTCCGCCACGCCATCGCCGCGATGGACGGCACCCCGTAGTGCGTCCGCACGATGCCCGAGGACTTCCCGGTCCCGCCGCCGGCCAGCTGGTGCCGCTCGAGGACGAGGACGTCCGAGGTGCCGCGCTCGGCCAGGGCTCGGGCTACCGAGAGGCCGATGAGCCCTCCGCCGATGATGACTGTTTTCACGCAACGAGTAGACACGGCCCGCGCCGCTACGTCCAATATCAATCGAGTGGCGATTGTGTCGCTCAGACACACAATCACCTAGCATGTCGGCTGTGGACGTCCGGCAGCTGCGGTGCGTCGTCGCCGTCGCCGAAGAGCTGCACTTCGGTCGGGCGGCCCAGCGGTTGCAGATGTCGCAGGCGCCACTGAGCGCCGCGATCAAGCGCATCGAGCGTGAGGTCGGCTTCCAGCTGTTCGAGCGCACGACCAGGAGCGTCCGTCTCACCACGGTCGGCGAGGAGCTCTACCGACGCGCGGTGGCCATCCTGGAGCAGGTCGACCAGGCGACGGCCGACCTCACGCAGGTGGCCGCCGGTCGCGCCGGACGGCTGCGGGTCGGGTTCCCGAGCTCAGCCAGCTACTCGATCCTCCCGCACGCCGCGCGCCGCATGCGGGACGTGGCACCCGAGCTCGAGCTGGAGCTGGTGCCGCTCACCAGCTCGCAGCAGGTCGAGCGCCTGCACGACGGGACGCTCGATCTCGGCATCGTCCGGGGTGAGGCCAGTGCTCTGGACCTCGCCAGGGAGCGACTCTTCGAGGAGCAGGTCGTCGCGTGCCTTCCGGAGGACCATCCACTCGCCGATCGCGGCATCGTGACGGCGCACGAGCTGGCTCGCGAGCCGATGATCTTCTTCCCTGCCCGCGACATGCCCGGGTTCGTCACCGAGATCCGGCCGATCTTCAGCGGCGGGTTCGCGTCTCGCGGATCGACTCGCGGCCCACCACGGTGATGTACGTGGTCTGGCCCGAGACACTCGTGCCCGCGGCCAGGATCTTCCGGCAGGTGCTGCACGAGGCGGCTGCCGCGGCGTCCCTGTGACCAGGTGTGTCGGTGTCCTGCCTTCGCGGGGCCGGCTCCTGGCGACCCGGTGTTCACGAGTCCCCGCCGGCCGCGGACGACGCGTCCAGGTCCAGCGCGGCGACGGCCTCGCGCACCAGCCGCGCGACCGTGTCCTCCGGGGTGCTGAGCGACCGACCGGAGTCGAAGCGTCGCAGCACGACCCGGCGGGTGCCGAGGCCGGGCACGTCGAGCACGTCGACGCCGTCGGGGACGAGCTCGTTGAGCGCCAGCGCCGGCACGACGGCGGCGCCCTGTCCCGCCGCCACCAGTGCGAGCGCCGTCGACGTCCCCTGGTAGTGGTGGATCGGGTCGGAGTGCGGACCGGTGGTCGCCCGGAGACGACTGACGACCGACGCACTGGCTGCCGTGGGGTCGACGCCGAGCCACGGCAGCGGCAGGCGGCCCAGGTCGACGTGGTCGGTGCTCAGCAGCGAGCCCGTCGGGACGACCAGCTTCCACGGCTCGTCGAGCAGGGGCTCCTCGGAGATCCCGGCCGGCAGCTGGCGGCGGTGCTCCTCGCTGGTGTCGAGCTCGACCACCACCGCGTGCAGCTCCCGACGTCGCAGCAGCCGCATCAGCACCGGGTAGTCGTCCTCGACCACCTCGACCCGCAGCTGCGGGTACTGCTCGGCCCACTCGGGCAGCCGGGGGGCGAGCACCGTGCGCAGGAAGCTGGTGAAGCCGCCGATCCGGATCGTCCCCGCCAGCTCGGACCCGCCCTCGATCCTGGCCCGCGCGCCGTCGAGCGCCCGCTCGATCTCCTCGGCGGCCTCGGCGACGACGAGCCCGGCCGGGGTGAGCACGGTGCCACGAGGGGTGCGGGTGACCAGGGCGTGACCCGCCTCGCGCTCCAGCTTGGCCAGCTGCTGGGACACCGCGGACGGGGAGGTGCCCAGCTCGTCGGCGGCGGCGAGGACGCCACCGGTGCGAGCCACCGCCAGCAGCACGCCGAGGCGACGAGGATCCAGCTTCATGTTAAGCAATGCTAAATGACAAGTGCAGTGGACTGCGATTGATCTGAAGGCAGCCAGCACCCACGATGGTGGCGACCGATCCGCACCATCGCTAGGAGAACGACGATGCTCGCCGCGTCACTGGGCTGGCTGGGGACCGCCGGCACCTTCGTGGCCTACCTGATGCTCTGGAGGGGTCGCCTGACCGCCCAGTCGCGTCGCTACGCGCTGCTCAACGTGGCCGGCGGCCTGATGGCCGGCGCCGCCAGTGCGTCATACGGCGCCTGGCCCAGCGCGTTCTCGAACTTCGTGTGGGCCGCCGTGGGGCTCCACTCGGTCGTGACGGTGCACCTCTCGCGGCGTACGTCGTCCTCGGCCCGCTCCGCGGCGACGGGCATGGTCGTGCGGCTGCAGCGCCGGTGGCACCCGGCTCACGAGGTCGTGTGCGCGGAGGCCGACGCCGCCTGAGCCGGCTGACGCCACGACGGCCTACCGTGGTCGGGTGAGTCGACCCCTGACGTTGGTGACCGGCGGGACGCGCGGAATCGGAGCCGCGACGGCCTTGCGGCTGGCCGTCGCCGGCCACGACCTGGTGCTCGGCTACGCCCGGGACGAGGTGGCCGCCGAGGCGACCCGACGGGCGGTCGAGGCGGCGGGTGCGCGGTGCGCGCTGGTCCGGGCGGACCTCGGCCGCGACGAGGGCGTCGACGAGCTCTTCGCGCGGGTGCTGGACGAGGGACGACCGACCGGGGTGGTGAGCAACGCCGGGGCCACGTTGCACGTCGGACCCTTGGCCGAGACCCCGCCCGAGGTGGTCAGACGGACCGTCGAGCTGAACCTGACCGGTGCGCTGCTCGTCGCGCGGGCGGCCGTGCGTGCGATGGGCCGCTCCTACGGCGGGGCCGGCGGCGTGCTCGTCAACATCAGCTCGGGAGCCGCGACGCTGGGGTCGGCGGGCGAGTACGTGCAGTACGCCGCGGCCAAGGCCGGCGTCGACACGCTCACCGTCGGGCTGGCCCAGGAGGTGGCCGACGACGGCGTGCGCGTCGTCGGCGTCGCCCCGGGGATGGTCCGCACGCGGATCCACGAGGACGCGGGTGACGCGGGTCGGCTGGAGCGGCTGGCCGATCGGGTGCCGCTGGGTCGTCCCGGCGAGCCCGAGGAGGTCGCCGAGGCGGTCGCGTGGCTGATCAGCGATGCCGCGTCGTACGTCACCGGGACGACGCTGCGGGTCGCGGGTGGGCGCTGATGGCTGCCACGAGGACCATCGGGCTGATCGGCGGGATGAGCTGGGAGAGCAGCATCGAGTACTACCGGCTGGTGAACCAGTTGGTGGCCCAGCGGCTGGGCGGGCTGCACTCCGCGCGGTGCGTGATGCACTCCGTCGACTTCGCCGACGTCGAGGCCATGCAGGCCGAGGGACGGTGGGAGGACGCCGCCCGGCACCTGGCGGCGGTCGCGCAGTCGCTCGAGGCAGCGGGGGCGGACTTCCTCGTGCTGTGCACCAACACCATGCACAAGGTCGCCGGTGCCGTCGAGGCGGCGGTGTCGGTGCCGCTGCTGCACGTCGGCGACACCGCGGCGCAGGCGGTGCTGCGGGCGGGTCTGCGGCGCGTGGGCCTGCTCGGGACGGCGTTCACCATGGAGCAGGACTTCTACCGGGACCGGCTCGCCGCGCACGGCCTCGAGGTGCTGGTGCCGGGCCCGGAGGACCGCGCGTTCGTCCACCGGGTGATCTACGAGGAGCTGTGCCGCGGCGTGGTCGCCGACGGGTCGCGGGCGACGTACCAGCAGGTGATCGGCCGGCTGGTCGACGACGGGGCCGAGGGGATCGTCCTGGGGTGCACCGAGATCGAGCTGCTGATCGGTCAGGAGCACGTCGCCGTGCCGGTATTCCCCACGACTCGCCTGCACGCCGAGGCCGCCGTGGCCCTCGCCCTGGCAGGATCCGACGCGTGACCATCACGGCAGCAGCGGACGGCTCGGCGCTCGGGAACCCCGGGCCCGCGGGCTGGGCGTGGTACGTCGACGAGCAGTGCTGGGCGGCGGGTGGCTGGGCGCACGCCACGAACAACCTGGCGGAGCTGACCGCCGTGCTCGACCTGCTCCAGCAGACGGCTCACCTCGACGAGGACCTGGTCGTGTGGTGCGACAGCACCTACGTCATCAACTCGGTCACGAAGTGGATGGCCGGCTGGAAGCGGCGCGGGTGGCGCAAGGGCGACGGCCAGCCGGTGCTCAACCTCGAGACCATCCAGGCGCTCGACGCCGCGGTGCAGGGCCGCCGCGTCGCGTTCCGCTGGGTCAAGGGGCACACCGGCCACGTGCTCAACGAGGCGGCCGACCGGCTGGCGAACGCCGCCGCGACGTCGTGGAAGGCGGGGGAGGCGCCGGAGCCGGGGCCCGGCTTCCCAGGCGCGGTCACCGACCACCCGCGACCGCGACCGCGACCCGTCTACGACGACACGGACCTGTTCAGCGGGCTCTGACCTGCACCCGGGGCGGGTCGCCTCGCCCCCGCGACCGGTGCACGTTTCCCAGGGTCCCCTGGGGATCGTGCACCCACCCAGCGTCGCAACGCAGGGAGCGTGACTGTTTCGCAGGGAGCGTCGGGCCGCACGAGCTCTCGGACGTTGCCGAACGGGACGTCGCGGGCCGAGGAGGGCCATCTGGGAGGCTGGGTCCGTGACGGAGCCAGCCGAGGGTGATCGCTCGCAAGCCCCGCGTCGCGACCGCCTCGTGAGGGCCGGTGCCGCTCGGGCGCGTCGGTGGCTCGCCTGGGGGCTCGTCGTGGCGGTGCTCGGGGCGCCTCTGGCGGCCGGCTGGGCGCTGGGTCGCACGACCGTGCACGACACCATCGGTGTCACGCCCGCGACGTTCTCGTTCACGACCCGTGGTCACAGCGAGGTGCGGCTCGGCATCGCCGGCACCATCTACCTGCCGCTCTCGCGGGGACCGTTCGGGGTGGTCACGACCGTCGACGGCCCGGGGGACCCCGACGCCGGCAACGACGACCTGGCCTCGTTCGTGACGCCGCGGATGCTGAGCTTGTACTCCGGGCTCTTCCACGATCCCGGGCCGGCGGTGCAGGCGTACGTCGATGAGCTCGTCAACGCGCTCGTGCACCGGGCGCTGATCACCGAGCTGGTGCTGACCGTCTCGGGCGGTCTGCTGCTCGCGCTCGCACTGCCACGGACGTCCCCGCGAGCCGTCGTCCGGCGCGGGGGGCGACGCGTCGTGGCCGTGGTCGTGGTGCTGGCGGTCGGGAGCTGCGTGTCCGGGGTGCTCCTCGCGCGCGGGCCGACCGAGGAGGCCGCCGGTTCCCGGGGCGACTACGCCCTCCCGGTGCTGGACGGGACGGTGGCCGCCGGCAGCACCACGGACTCCTCCCTGCTCCGGCTGCTGCTCGGTGCCGCCGTGCCCCGGGTGAAGACGCTGGTGGACCGCCAGGAGGACCAGGTCGACCGCTACCAGGAGGAGGCCTCGGCCGCGCTCGATGCCCAGGCGGATTCCGTCGAGGCCCCGCGTGCGGGCGAGACCGCGGTGCTGATGCAGTCGGACATGCACTGCAACGCGACGATGATCCGGCTCCAGCGGGACGTGGTGGGCCTGCTGCACGAGCGGTTCGGGGACGACGTACCAGCCGTGATGGCGATCACCGGCGACCTCACGACCAACGGCACCGCCGCCGAGGGCAGCTGCATCAGCAGCGAGCGCCGCATCGCGTCGGGCGCCCCGGTCGTCGCCGTGACCGGCAACCACGAGTCGGCCATCAGCGCCGACCAGATGCGGGACGCGGGCATGGACGTGCTGACCGGCTCGGTGCAAGAGGTCGCCGGCATCACGGCGCTCGGCGCGGGCGACCCCAGCCGCTCGGAGCTGTTCGGCGCCACGTCGCTGCGCGGCGACGAGACCGAGGCCGAGATGGGGGAGCGGCTGCGCGGGGTCGCCGACGACCGCGACGACCCGCCGGACCTGGTGCTCGTGCACGAGGCGTACGCCGCGGCCGGCTTCCTCGGGGTCGACGACATGACCCGCTTCCTGCAGGGCCGGGGGAGCGCCACCAGGCCTCACGACGACGGCGTGCCCGACGTGCCGGCGACGGCGGTGTTCTACGGCCACTGGCACCGGTCCATCGCGCCGCGGGTGGTCTGGAACTCCGACGGCACCTGGACCCTGGTGATGGAGCTGAACACCTCGGGCGGTGCCATCGACACCCCGACCATCAATCACTTCTCGACGCCGTGGTCGCCGCCGCAGCAGGAGGCGACGTTCCCGGTCGTGTTCCTCGACACGAGCTCCGGCCTGGTCACCGGCTACCAGCTCTACCGCTTCGACCCCGACGGTGCGGTGACGGTGGAGCCCCGCGTCGACGTCGGCGACCCCGCCCGCTGAGCCAGGGCGGCGGGTCAGCCGGGGACGGGATCGGTCACGGGAGCCGTGACCGCGGACACCCTCAGGAAGTCGAGCTTGGCCGCCGCCTCGGAGCCGGCCGCGGCGGTGTAGGCGACGATGCGGAGGTCGGAGCCGGCGGCGCTGAAGACGTCGCAGTCGAGCTCGACGTCCCCGGCGAGCTCGGACCTCATCACCTTGCGCTCGGACTGGTGCTCGCAGACGACGCCGCTGTCCCACAGCTCGAGGAACCGCGGGCTCGACGACCGGAGCCCGCTCACCAGCGAGGCGACCCGGCGGTCAGCCGGGTAGCGGCCGGCGACCCGGCGCAGGTCCGCCACCAGCGACGCCTCGAACGACCCGACGCCCACCGACCGGCTGACGATGCAGCTGCCGGCGACCCCGAGCCCGGCTCCGCTGAAGTGCGCCCGGACGAGGTTCGGCCGGCCCGGTCCGTCGGGGACGGGCGCCCCCAGCAGGGCGGTCCACAACGGGTTCCAGGTCAGCAGGTCCCACGCCGCGCTGAAGACGGCCACCGGGAACTCCTCGAGCCGGGTGACCAGCCGCTGCACGCCCGGCGGGACGTGGGTCGCCACGTCCTGCGCCGACGGCGGGAGCAGGCCGGCCACGACGAAGAGGTGGTCGCGCTCGGTGTCGTCGAGCTGCAGGGCGCGGGCGAGCGCCCCGGTCACCTGGGCGGACGGGTGGCGGGCACGGCCCTGCTCCAGGCGCACCACGTAGTCGACGCTGAGGCCGGCGAGAGCCGCGAGCTCCTCGCGTCGCAGGCCCGCCGCCCGTCGTACGCCGACAGCGGGCAGCCCGACGTCGACCGGGGACAGGCGGTCGCGCCAGGAGCGGAGCAGGGCTCCGAGGTCGCCGTGCACGGTGGGCATGCCACCAGCCTGGCAGAGGCTCGGGGGCACCGGGGCGCTCGTGGGTGGTACTGCGGGTCCGCACGCTGCAGCGGGCCTGGTCGCCCTCCCGCCCCCGACGCAGACTGGGGGCATGACCACGACACTGATCACCGGAGCCAACAAGGGTCTCGGCCTCGAGACCGCCCGCCGCCTCGTCGAGGCCGGCCACACCGTCTGGATGGGCGCCCGCGACACCGATCGCGGCCAGGCCGCCGCCGACGCCGTCGGCGGCCGCTTCGTCCAGCTGGACGTCACCAGCGACGACTCGGTGGCGCGCGCCGCCGAGACCGTCGCCGCGGCGGGAGGCCTCGACGTGCTCGTCAACAACGCCGGGATCACCGGGCCGCACACC
>Ga0210040_10006144_pt1 | contig 15049 bp, 7 predicted proteins | sample CryGeyCG12114_NA_FD_185462 | JGI IMG/M metagenome (GOLD analysis project Ga0210040, IMG submission 185462) | Groundwater microbial communities from aquifer - Crystal Geyser CG19_WC_8/21/14_NA (SPAdes) (version 2) | ecosystem: Environmental > Aquatic > Deep subsurface > Groundwater | place: USA... | reverse complement strand
TTACCTGGATTTTGTGCGAACCAGCAGCAAAACCCGTGAGGGTAGCCGAGGCCTGGTAGGTAGCGCCGTTATCTTGGCTGTACATATACGGCCCGGTTCCCCCCGTTACGCCGGTTATAATAATGCTGCCATTGCGGGCGCCACAAGTAGAAGAAAGGGTAGAGCTCGTAAAACCAGTTGGCGTATTTTTTCTTACTTCTACCGATGCTGATACTGTACAGTTATTCGCATCTTTGGCCGTTATGGTGTAAATACCGGAAGCCAGATTCACAAAATTGCCATCGCTATCAAAATTAATTCCATCTAGAGAATAGGTATAAGGCGCCGTGCCGCCGGTAACTGCACCAACGGCAATACTACCGTTATTATCCAGGCAGGTAGCGGCCTGCGAAGTAGCGGCCACGGCACTAGGCCCAGCTATATTGCTCAGGTTAAATGATTTAGAGAAGATACAACCATTGGCATCTTTTACATAAAGTAGATAAGTAGCAGCCGGCAAACCAGGAATGGTAACGGGGAAATTTATACCGGTGGCTCCATTGTCGAGATAATGAAACCCATCCAAACTATAAGTATAAGGAGCCGTGCCGCCCGTAACGCCCGTCAGGGTAATTTCACCATTGCTATTGCCGCAAGTAGATGGTTTCAGCGTAGCGGTAATATCCGTAGGCCCGGCGATATTATCCACCCGAACCGTTTGAGCCACCGTACAGTTATTCGCATCTTTTACCGTAATGGTATAGGTGGTAGCAAATAAACCGGTAAAGGTAGCGGCCGCCTGGTACGTAGCGCCATTATCTTTACTGTACATATACGGCGCCGTGCCCCCGGTTACCGCCCCTACTATAATGCTGCCGTTGCTGGCCCCGCATTTAGAAGCTACGGCAGAGCTGGCAAAACCGGTAGGACCTGTAATATTCTCCACCACTACTAACTGGGTTGCAATACAGTTGTTCGCATCTTTTGTTTGAATAGTATATTCTCCCGCCAGTAAGTTCCGGAAAATAGCTTCGGTGCCAAAGCTACCGCTGCCCAGCGCATAGGTATAGGGTCCGGTACCTCCCATTACTTCATTAATGGTGATAAAGCCATTGTTACCGCCGCAGGTAGATGACGTAGCCGCCGCCGTGAAAGCCGGTCCGGCTATATTCTCCAATTCTACCGCTTTGGAAAAAGTACAGCCGTTGGCATCTTTTACATAAAGGTTGTAAGATTGGGCGGTTAACGAAGAGAAAGTAGTATTCGAACCGTACGTAATTCCATCCGTGCTGTAGGTGTAAGGTGCCATGCCGCCGGTAATGCCACTAATAATTATTCTCCCGTTCTTATTCCCGCAGGTCGAAGGCGATAGGATAGCCGCAATATCCGTAGGACCGGTAATATTATTTACTTGCACGGTCCGGGCAAACGTACAGCCGTTGGCATCTTTCACCGTAATAGTATAATCCCGGGCTAGTAAAGTTGTAAAAGTAGCTTCGTTCTGGAAAGTACTGCCGTTTCTGCTGTATTGATAAGGCGCACTCCCCCCCGTTACGCCGGTAATGGTAATACTACCGTTATTACTACCGCAGGTAGCCGAAACTGTGGTGCTGGCAAATGCCGTGGGCGTATTTTTATTTACGATGATGGAAGTAGTAACAATACAGTTATTTGCATCTTTGGCCGTTACCGTGTAAGAACGGGAAGCCAAACCGGTAAAACTGCTTCCGGGCTGAAAATTGGTACCGTTGATGGAATATACAAATGGCGCAGTACCGCCGGTTACCGTACCAACCGTAATACTGCCGTTATTATCCAAACAGGTAGCTGCTTCGACCGTAGCCGCCACTGCCGTTGGACCGGCAATGTTGGTGAGAGTAAACGTTTTGCTGAAGATACAGCCGTTCGCATCTTTTACATATAAAGTATGTGTTCCAGCGGCTAAATCACTAAAGTTAGTTGTAGTTTCAAACGCCGCATCGTTGTTCTTCCGGTAAGTATAAGAAGCAGTGCCGCCGGTAATGCCGGTAATACTAATGGAACCGTTTGGATTGCCGCAGGTAGAGGGCGTCAGGACGGCCGTAATATCTGTTGGTCCGGTAATGTTATTAACCGTGATGTTCCGCACGAAAGTACAGTTATTCGCATCTTTTATCCTTATTCTGTAATTAGAAGCCGTTAAATCAGTAAAGATAGCTGACGTTTGGTAAGTAGCTCCATCATCTTTGCTGTACAGGAAGGGCGCGGTGCCGCCCGTTACTGTTCCTACGGTAATGCTGCCGTTTCTGGCGCCGCAGGTGGAAGAAACGGATGTAGTGGCAAAACTAGTAGGCCCCGCGATATTACTCACCTGCACTTCCTGCTCATACGTACAGCCGTTCGCATCCTTCACCGTAATGGTATATTCTACGGGAAGTAAAGCGGCAAAAGTAGTCTCGTTTTGGAAGGTTGAGCCATCTGTACTATACTGATAAGGTGCGGTGCCCCCGGTTACGCCCGTTACGGTAATACTGCCGTTGTTACTACCGCAAGTAGCCGAAACCATAGAAGTAGTAAAGGCGTTAGGCGCGTTCTTAATAACTACCACCAATGAAGTAACAGTACAGTTGTTGGCATCTTTGGCCGTTAGGGTATAGGTACCGGAAACCAGACCGGTAAAACTGGTGCCGGATTGGAAACCGGAATCATAAGCCGGATTAGCTTTACTAATTGAATAGGTATAAGGCGTCGTGCCCCCCGTTACCGCACCCACGAAGATTCGGCCGTCATCGTCGGAACAGGAAGTTGCCTGCGAGGTTGCTGTTACGGCCGTTGGGCCGGAAATATTATTTACCTGTACTGCCCCAGAATAAGTACAATTATTAGCATCCTTGACAATGATGGTGTGCGAGCCAGCCGCAAAGCCGGTTAAAGTGGCTGCTATTTGATACGTAAGACCATTGTCTTTGCTATATTGATAAGGCGCACTGCCCCCGGTTACGCTCGTCATGGTAATGCTACCGTTGCTGCCACCGCAGGTAGCCGAAACTGTGGTGCTGGCAAATGCCGTGGGCATATTTTTATTTACAACCACCGAAGTAATAACGGTACAGTTATTCGCATCCTTGGCCGTTACCGTGTAAGAACCGGAAGCTAAGCCGGTAAAACTGGTTCCGGTTTGAAAACTAGTACCGTTAATAGAATAGGTGTAAGGCGCGTTGCCGCCGGTTACGGTACCTACCGCAATGCTCCCGTTGTTGTTTAAACAGGTGGCCGCCTGCGCGGTGGCTGCTACTGCCGTAGGACCGGCGGTGTTGGTCAGGTTAAACGATTTGCTGAAAATACAGCCGTTGGCATCCTTTACATATAAAGTATGGGTACCGGCGGCTAAATCATTAAAGGTAGTAGTAGTTTCAAAAGTAGCATCGTTGTTCTTTCTATAAGTATAGGGCGCATTACCGCCAATTATACCAGTAATGCTGATGGAACCATTCGGGTTGCCGCAGGTAGAAGCTTTTAGTATGGCCGTAATATCCGAAGGGCCGGCAATGTTGTTTACCTGCACCGTCCGGGAGAACGTACAATTATTGGCATCTCTTACGGTTATAGTAGGATTTCCCGGCAACAAACCGGTTAAGGTAGTCTCATTTTGAAAAGTAGTGCCGTCTTTACTGTACTGATAAGGAGCCGTGCCTCCCGTCACGCCGGTTACCGTAACACTACCATTGTTGTTGCCGCAGGTAGCCGAACTTGCTGAACTGGTAAAGGCCGAAGGCGCATTTCTCGTTACCACGACCGATGTCGTAATGGTACAGCCGTTCGCATCTTTCGCCGTTACGGTGTAGGCCCCGGAAACTAAGCCGGTAAAACTGGTGCCGGATTGGAAACCAGAATCATAAGCCGGATTAGCTTTACTAATTGAATAGGTATAAGGCGTCGTGCCCCCCGTTATTGCACCTACGAATATTCGGCCGTCATTATCGGAGCAAGAACTGGCCTGCGAAGTTGCCGTTACAGCGGTAGGGCCGGCCACGTTCGTTAAATTGAATATTTTTTCAAACTTACAACCATTGGCATCCTGCACGAATAATTTATGCGGACCTGCCGCCAGGTTATTAAAGGTAACTGTTGACCCGAAGGTAATACCGTCTTTGCTGTACGAATAAGGAGCAATACCACCCGTAATACCGCTAATGCTAATGGAGCCATTGGGTTTACCGCAGGTAGAGGGCGTTAGTACCGCTGCAATATCCGCAGGACCGGCCATGTTATTGATAGTAATGGTTCTGCCGAAAGTACAATTATTCGCATCCTTTACTCTAATCTTGTAATCAATTGCGGATAAAAGGTTAAAAATATTACTAGTTTGGTAAGTAGCGCCATCATCTTTACTGTATTGATAGGGCCCGGTGCCCCCGGTTACGCCGGTAATAGTGAGGCGGCCATTGCTGGCCCCGCAGGTAGACGGAACAATAGTACTGGCAAAATCGGTGGGGGTATTTAGAATTACCTCCACCGATGTGGTAACGGTACAGCCATTCGCATCTTTCGCCGTTACGGTATACGTACCCGCGGCTAAGCCCGTAAAATTAGTACTGGTCCGGAAACCGGAATCGTAAGTTGGATTGGCTTTACTAACCGAATAAGTATAAGGCGCCGTGCCGCCGGTAACCGCACCAACCGCAATACTCCCGTTGTTATTTAAACAAGTAGCCGCCTGCGCCGTGGCCGAAACCGCCGAAGGGCCGGGTATATCCGTAACATTAAACGTCTTGCTAATACTACAGCCATTTGCATCCCTTACATATAAGGTGTAGCCGTTATAAGCAGGCAGACCAGGAATGGTAAGCGGAAACTTAAGAAAACTTCCATCAATGGGATAATAGGTATTATCATCTAAACTGTACGAGTAAGGCGCCGTGCCCCCGCTAACGCTATTAATCGTTATCTCGCCGTTGCTATTTCCGCAGGTTGATGGCTTAATAAAAGATGCTATATCCGAAGGACCCGGCCTTTCGGTTACCGTAAAAGTCCGGACCACGGAACAATTATTCGCGTCACTGATCGTAACCGAATAAGTTCCTGCCGGTTTATTCGTAATGGTGGCGGTGGTTTCGTTTGTATTCCAACGGTACGTGATGGGTGCCACGGCCCCGGTTACCATCGCGTTAATAGTAGCCGTGGAGCCACCGCAAATAGTAGCTGTACCCGTCAAAGTCGCCGCCACTTTATATAAGTTTATCCGGACCTGATCCTGAACCGCCGAACAGGAACCATTACCGGTAGATGTTAAAGTCAGGTTTACAAAGCCGTTATTTATTTCGTTCGCCGTGGGAGTATATACCGCATTTAAAGTTGTGTTATTCGGGCTGAACGTTCCGCCTCCTCCACTCCAAACGCCGCCTAAAGCACCCGTTACGGTGCCGGCTAATTGTACCGGAGTAAGCGAACAAACCGTCTGGTCGGCTCCTGCATTGGCGGCTAAATTGGTTACCACCGAAACCGTTTTGGTAAAGGGAATACAATTGGGGTAATTGGCAGTTTGGACCTCTAACTTGTAATCGCCAATAGCTGTTGCCCGGTAATCTTTTGTAGTGGCTACTATTGCTCCACTGGCATTTGTCCAGATGTACTTAAAGTTTCCATCGCCTCCGGTTACATTGCCAATTAAATCTACTCCTGAACCGCTCGGGCAAATTATAGCCGGATAAGGACTGATAGAAATTACTGGGGGAGGATAAAAGTCGACCCGCACGACATCACAAAAAGGTATGATAGCACAATTAGTTTCTCGAGAAGTACCACAAACTTCAAACTCTATAAAGGGAGGTGGATTTGTGCCCGGAGTTATTGTTGGATTGGCACACCCTGACAAGCAACTTAAGTAACTATTATACCGACCATCATAGGTTTTATCTCTCCAGGAAATCGTACTTGCTTCAAAAGCTTTAGGTGCCTGTAAGGTAGTCGTACAACCCACTGTTACTGAAGCATCAGGAACTGGATTAAATGCCGCTATTGATGTGATTTTGAATTGGTTTTTAGCATTACCCGGCATACAAATAGTTATTGTATGGGGACCAGGGCCTGAGATACAAATAGAATCACCTACTGGAACAGGGTTTTCACAACTATTTACCATGTAAAACATTGCCCCCACGGGTTCTGGACCAGAAATTACATCAAATGATAACAATCCAGCTAATTTATCCAACTTAACATTAAACTGAACACACTTTTGGTTTGAACTAGCATTACACAGAACAGCGGTTCGGCTAGTGTTTGGTGATATCCAATCACCATTAGGATTTCCAGTTAAATCTATTAAATCGGAATCCTGCGCAAAGCCATACTGATTAGGAGCTAGTAGGAAAATCGAGGTAATGACAAAAAAGATTAAAAGAAAAGATTTCTGAGTAAAAATTCTTACCATATATTATAAAATAATGAAGCTAAGGAGCAGCTATGGTCGGCTTGGTTTATATTCTAATTTTCAAATCAAACAAAATCCGGAAAGCCTAATAACAGCCTTACTAAATTTCAATATTTAAATATACAGCACCATTTCTTTACTTGTATCTAAGAAAAAAACAAAAATTTTAAAATTAGAATATTATAATATTTTATAAAGGAATTAGTCAATCACAGGCGTATTTTGCACAAAAATTCTATTCAACAATTTAATTTATTGCTTTACATTAACTTTTATAATTTGCACAATTTTAATATTAATTACTCTTAATACTTTACTAATTTTAAGCCTTGAAAAACTATTCTGTAGGTATTCAGAAACTTATATATAATTAAATTAATATATTAGTTAAGTAGAAAGGTTATTACCTGAAAATCTTCAAAAAGATTTAGCAATACTTTTAGCTACTTGCAGCTAGGGGTACATATAGGGTAATGCCGGTAAAAAGGGTTCTTATAGCAGGAAAAATAATCTCTGAAATCTAAATTTAATTATAAATATCGCTTAGTAATTAGAGTGACTTGATTTGACCTCTGTTTGCACTTGCAAAAAAATCCCTTTCACGCTGACTAAATTACCCCAGCGTGTATTTACTTGTATTGGCTAAGGTTGCCCAGGAGTAACTGCTGCTTACACTCGTTCTAAACCAAATAAATCAATACAGAACTACAGCTAGATAAATACGTAGAGAAAATTGCCGGGCCAGACGTGTTCAATATTCGTTTAGCACTACCTAAAACCTTTTTACCTCAGAAAAATGGCTAAGAAAAACAAGAAGAAAAAAAATAAAAACAACTCATTCTATAAAACCATTAAACCGTTTATTCAGGATAATCGGGTAATCTATTCTATTTTGGGCGCCGCGGGCGTGGGCGTAGCTTTGGCCTCGGCTTTTGGTACCGATAAAGGCCGTTCGCTGCTGGATATGGCCACCGGAGCCTTGCAGAATTACGGCTTGTTGCCCAAACCCGAAAGTGATACCTCGCTCCCGGACCAGGAAATAGCTAATACAAAAAAACCCAAAACGGTTCGCAATTCAACTTTATAAAGCAAGCTTTATTTTTAATTTAAAACACAGATCAAATAAAAAGCAAGCCAATTAATAATAGTTGGCTTGCTTTTTATTTTTGCCACATGTTAACTCTAATTTAATAACATTAGGCCTACTACAATAAAGTTGTTTCATTTGCCGAAGCTGCTTTCTACTTGCTTCCCTTCTGTTTTATTTCGGCAGTAACTTTAATTTATTTGCTTTACTTTTCAGGTAAATGCCGAGTAGCAATTTTTTAAACAGCATTATTATTTCAGTTTGCTTTAAATTATTGAGCTATTAGATTCTGGCAATAAATAGCAAGCAAAAACCAGTGCACAGCGCTAGTACAGCAATATTTAACCTAAATAGCTTTACTGAAATTATGCTTGTCCGAGCGTGCTGCGTTTTTTAGTTTAAGGTCAAAAATTGTACAAATATTACGAATAAAAGCTTTCCCTAAATCGGTTACCTCTAAGCCCGTGTTCGTTAAAAAGATTAAGCCTTCCTCTTCCATTTCTGTTAACTGGTTTTTTGCCGCATCATCCAGCAGTTCCGCTACGGCTTTGGTCCAGGTTAACTTATTTTTACAGGTAATAGATAAAATAGCCTCTTTTATTATCAAGTCTTCCCCGGTAAGTAAATGACCTTTGTATAAGGATAACTCGCCGCGGGCAATACTGGCTTGATAAGCCTCTACCTTTTTCTCGTTTTGTAAGTAGCCGTATTTGGCATCGCTGATAGAAGAAACTCCTAAACCAATCAGCAACTCGGTTTCGCAGGTGGTATAACCCATAAAATTTCGGTGGAGCGTGCCGCTTTGCTGTGCCCGAAACAACGGATCGTGCGGCAAGGCAAAGTGATCCATGCCCACATCGGCATAGCCCAAAGCGCTTAATTTTTCCAGACCTAGTTCGTACAAGGCCCGCTTACCGGCACTATCGGGTAAGTCTTTTTCGGAGTAACTTCGTTGGCCCGGTTTTACCCAGGGTACGTGCGCATAACTGTAAAAAGCAATCCGGTCAGGCCGCAAGGTGGCTACCTGGTCAATGGTTCGGCCCACACTTTCCGGGGTTTGGTACGGCAACCCGTAAATCAAATCAAAATTAACCGATTCATAACCAATACGGCGGGCCTCAAGAGTAGCTCTCTTTACATTTTCGTACGGCTGAATGCGGTTAATAGTCAGTTGTACCAAGGGATCAAAATCCTGAATACCGTAACTCACTCGCCGGAAACCCAGATCATAAAGAACCTGCAAATGTTCGGTAGTAGTATTATTGGGGTGGCCTTCAAAGCTAAACTCCCGGTCCGGATGAATTTCGGCCGTAGCATAAATACTTTCCAGTAATCGTTTAAGATTAGCCGGACTAAAAAAGGTAGGTGTCCCGCCGCCCAGGTGCAACTCCCGGATTATAGGTTTAGCCGGAAAAATATTGAGGTATAATTGCCACTCTTGGAGCAACGTATTTATATAACCGCCTTCTACGGAATGGTTTTTAGTAATGCGGGTATTACAGCCGCAATAGGTACACAAGGCTTCGCAAAAAGGCAAATGCAGGTACAAACTTATGCCTTTCTCGGCGTTTGATTCGCTAAAGCTACGGTTCACCACTTCGAACCATTGGTTAGCAGCCGGCGCTTCCGGATTCCAGAACGGAACGGTAGGATAACTGGTGTACCGGGGGGCCGGCACATTATACTTTTCGATCAGAACTTCTGGAGCTGGCCGGAGCGCCGCCGCTTCCTTATTATTTATACCTGTTGTCATCTTGCATCAATATATCGCAAAAATAACGAGTACTCCTACCGCCCGAAATGACCTGGATTGGCCTGAGTAATGATCTATGTCAACAATTTACAGGTGTATTTACTTTATATAAATAACAGAAAAGAACTAATGGATTTTTTTTCTTCGGGTAAAGTTACTATCCCGGCCCTTCCTAGAACAGGCAGGAAAGCCATCACCAATTATACCGCTCCTAAAAAGTTAAGGCTCTTTAAACAGTATCTATTAAAAGTTTTAGGTTGATGTTGAATATATCTTTCAGAGCTCGCCGGGCGGCATGGTAGCCGCACATGCCGTGTACCCCGCCACCGGGCGGCGTGGAAGACGAACAGATATACAGGCCCTTTTTTGAAGTACGATAAGGTGAAGCCCGCAAAGCCGGCCGGGTAAAAAGCTGCCCGATATCGGCAATACCGCCATTAATATCGCCTCCAATATAATTGGGGTTGTAACTTTCGATTTGCTGCGCATTCATTACGTGCCGGTCTAAAATTATATCCCGGAAACCGGGGGCATACCGTTCTACCTGCTGCTCAATAGTCGTACTCATATCCTTATCAGAGTTATTGGGCACGTGGCAATAAGCCCAGGCTGTGTGCTTCCCCGCTGGCGCCCGGGTGGAGTCAAAAAGGCTTTGCTGGGCCAGCAATACAAATGGTTTGTCGGGGTGTTTTCCGGTGGAGGATAGCTGTTCGGAAGCAGTGATTTCTGCGAGCGTGTTGCCCAGGTGTACCGTTCCGGCGGCCCGGCAAGCGCTGTTTTTAAAGGGAATAGGCTCATTTAAGGCCCAATCCATTTTAAACACACCCATGCCGTAGCGGTAGCCTTGCAGTTGTTTCTTATAAGTACCGGAAAACTCGTGCCCCGCAATTTTTAAAATTTGTTTCGGCGTTAAATCAAACAAAACCGCGTGGCTGGAAGGAAGCTGGCTGAGCGAACTAACCATAAAATCTGTCTGGATTTTACCGCCCAACGAAGTAAAATAAGAGGCTAGCGCCTGCGCTATAGCTACCGACCCCCCTTTGGGTAGCGGCCATCCCTTGGCGTGGCTAGCGGCCATTAATACCAAGCCAATAGCGGCGGTGCTCACGTTGGTTAAAGGTTGAATGGCGTGCGCGGCCATGCCCGCCCATAAGCCCCGGGCTTGTTCTGTTTTAAACATCTTGGCCAGGATAGTGGCCGGCAGAAGCGCTTTTAACCCGAATCCAGCCAAAGCAAAAGGCTTCGCCGGTATATGCAAGGGCGCTAAAATTTCTTTTACCAATCCCGGCCAATCCTTCAGAATGGGCCGGAACAATTTTAAATAAGCATTTTGGTCTAAACCCAGCCCCTGGGCTGTTTCTTCTAACGACTGGTGTAATACCCCCACCGAACCATCATCTAAAGGGTGCGCGGCGGATACTTTAGGGTAAATAAATTCTAAGCCGTGTAGTGAGAGAGGCAGAGATTTAAATAAAGGCGAGGCTGCTGCCATGGGATGGATCGCGGAGCAGATATCGTGCAGGAAACCCGGTTGGGTCAGTTCAGCGGTTCTTAAGCCGCCGCCAATACTTTCTTTTCCTTCCAGCAACAATACCGAAAGGCCTTGTTGCTGCATAGTAATGGCGGCCGCCAAACCGTTAGGTCCTGATCCGACCACGATGGCGTCAAAATCTCTTTTTTCCAAGCTTCAGGTTTTCTAGGTAATTACTTATTATAAATACAAAAATACTTTTTTAATGTTTACACAAACAAGATCCTTTATCAATGGGCCGGAAGGCCAATAACTTACTGGCTAACCAGGGATGCGGCGTTAACAACTCCGGTTGATTGCTTTTGCCATTTTGCACTTGCAGTTCTTGCAACTTTCCGTTCCGCTTATAACGCACATAAAAATCTTTCTTTAAAGAAGAAGTTATGCGGCGAAACTCAAAAAAGGTAATTAGCTGGTTGTTTTGGTGATGGATCTTTAATTCAGCCGCATCCGAAGAAATAATGTCGATTAGGTCTGTTTGCAACGTGCTCGATTGGAGAGAGAGCGGAACAAATAAATGGTTTGTAATATTGCCTTCGGTTCGTAAGTTACTGAACATTGAAAAGCTGGTTTGAGTTTTAAAGCCGAAGTAAGGATTTAATCCGTTTAGAAAAACAATAACCGGAAATACCCACATTACTTTAAGCGGAAGGCTAAAAATTTTCTGTTGATAAATTCTCGGGCCTTGGAAAAAAATCAACCCTATCGCAAAAAGAGCTATTAGCAGGATTCCCAAAATCAGCCATAAGAAATAACCCATTACAAAAAGCCGGTACCAGGTGCGGCTAAAAGCAACTACCAGCAGCAAAATAGAGACAGGGAAAATAAATCTGGAAAGCGTTAAGAAACCCGTAAGCTGGCGCCAGTATTGCCCGAACAGGCGTTTGCCTGCAGCGGATACATCTGACAGAAAAGTATCGGGTACAAAAAGAAAATAAAGCGAAAAAATTAGCGCCGAAAAGCTGTATATACCCCGGTGCGGATGGAAAGCCAGAATAAAGTGAAAGACGAGCCCAATTAATATACCGGCCCGCCGGGTTTGTTTAAAACAAAGCAGCAATGGTATACCGCCTTCGAACAAGAGCGTACCCCAAACTGCCCCCATTCTGATAAATATATTGTTGTTGAGTGCTGGTATGCCGCTGGTAAAATGTTCCATTAAATAAGTACTGCAACTAATAGCGGGGTTAACATAATCAAAGTTAAGTTTATGGAATACCGCAAAAAAGTAAAGAATACCCAGACTAATTGCTATAGGAGGACGGAAAAAATCGAAGGCAGCATCCCGCCAGGCGCTGTTGTTCACAGTAACACTAGCTAATTTGCTCTTATTATCCACCAAAAACAGCTTATATATCAGGCTAACTAGAATATTAATGTTTATAATAAACTCAAATAGCAAATGATTAGGCGTAAAAGGCATCCAGTAGATATAATCTATAATCCGGCAGAAAATCAGGCCCATAAAAAGCCAGATAGATCCCGGAAACAGAATAAGCGCGCAGGAAAGAACCAAGGCAAGCCATATTCCCGGGTTAGAACTGGTTAAGCGGTCGCTAAATGATAGTATATGAATAAGAGAAGCTATCCCCCAAAGCAGACTAAAAAAGGTAAGCTTATCAAAATTCAGGTTGATAATTGTTTTTAGAGACTTTCGCTTGACAGGGCTGGCATGTTCCAAGGCGTTTAATTGCACATTTGGAATATGAGAGTAATGCATAAATTAATTTTTATGGCTAGGAAATTAGAAATTTATAACAATTGGCAGGCAGCTTATAAAAGGGCAACTATACGAAAAACAGATTTGAGTCATTTAGATAAACCGGGCAAAGTTCCACCATTATTCCATTCTGATATTAAAGGTAGGAAGGATATTTTTAAATATCACTACTTAAAAAATAAAATATTAAAATTTAATAATATTTTAATTCTTAGATTGGGTACTTAAAATAAGGCTGAATTATTTGCTAAAACAGGAACATTGAAGTGGGTTAAGAAGAAACGAATGGCCTCAAAATGGTTCTACCAGAATTGAGAGAAAACGCATGTATTCTCACTAATTTGCTACAACGCTGGCGTAAAGTATGCTTTATGGGTTCTATTTAGTAGTTTGTTTTGACTTGGGCGATTGCTCGCAGAGATAGCCTTTCCTGTAGTAAACGTTTCCATAAAGATTACTTTCTTAATCCTGCTTCTGTTTTCTTCTCTACCAATTACCTTTTACCTAAATAATGTTTATAGTTCTGCTTCCCATACCAGGTCTTCCCATTTTCATTATTTTTGTTTGTTAATAGGGAGGACACTTGTTCATTAAATTAGAATTTGGTGGCTCCTCTTTTACGAATACTGGCCTATATTATTTTTTTGTTAAATAATTACTCCTTATTTTTTATATACTGCCTATTTTTGTAGTTTTACAAGATTAAGCCAAACATATATTGGCCTTGCTAGTATGTCCCGAAATTACAGTATAGACTTTTTCCGAGGATTCTTTCTTATCATCATCACTATTGATCATTTTTTTTCTGATGATAATATAATTAAGTTCTTTACCCACGAATTTGTAGGTTGGGTTTCTGCCGCCGAGGGCTTTGTATTTTTATCCGGCCTTACGGCCGGCTTAATCTATACATATAAAATTAATAAGAAAGAGCCCTTTAATATTGCAAAAGCCGCCCGGAAAAGAGCCTGGACTATTTATAAGTACCACTTTGTTTTGTTATTGCTAACGCTGGTAATACTAGCCTCGCACTTTTACATAAAAGAATTCTGGACCGTACGATTCGAGTTTTTAATAAACAACCCCCTTGCCGCTATTTTAACCGGCAGTATTTTTCGCTACCAGCCCATATACCTGGATATTTTACCCATGTATACTATTTATATTTTACTGGTACCTGTAGTGATTAAGAGCTTTCAGGAAAATAAGTACGGGCTAATTTTATCACTTTCCGGAATATTGTATGCGATTGGCACCTGCGATATACAACTACCTTTCGTTTCCCGACTGTTCCCAACGCCCGTTTATGATACTGGCAGTTTTGATTTGCTTTGCTGGCAACTATTATTTATAGGTGGCCTCTTCTTTGGTTTTTTAATGTATCACGGCAAAACAAGTGGCCTGTTAAACAGCAAAATTTTATTATCCCTGGCGGTTATTTGTAGCTTAGCGTTATTTATTACTAAATTGGTGTATGCTCAATTAGAAAGCCAAACCCTGCTGACCTGGCTCGGCAAATACGCCTGGATAAGTAAGTTCTCATTGGTAGATAAAGAAAATTTAAGGCCCTTCCGGCTGCTTAATTTTGCCTCCCTAACTTTTGTGGTAGCCTTTATGGCTTCTCACTATAAAAAAGGCTTAAACTTTAAACCGTTCTGTTATTTAGGCAAATATTCTTTGGAGGTTTTTTCGTTTCATATTCTATTGATTATTGTTTTCAAACCTTTTAAAGAATATTCCAATCAGTATTATGCCTTGCCGGTAACCGATAGTTTGTATTTTTACCCGTGGGCTACTTGTATGCTGTTCTTTATTCTGCTACCGGCTTTATTTCTGGCACCCCTCATCAAAAATAATATTAACGCTATTAAACTTAAAAGTAAACCCACTACAAGTTAAACAAACTCTGCATTACAAAGCTCATTTAACCTTAGTAGGTAGAAATTAGTTACTAGCCGCAACTTGTAAAGCCCCAGTAGTTTCTTGGCAGAAAGAACAACTACCCGTACATGCCTTTTTCTTTTCCTGGTACAGGTTCAGAAGTGGGATAGCGGTTTGGCAAGACTGCGTTTTCAGGTAAGAAGGCTCAAAGTAATGGTGGGTCAGGTGAGAATCTTTAGTAGCCAAAATAAATAAATCTACCGGGTTATGCTCCGCATAGTCTTCCAGGCCTTCTATCATATCTTCCTCCTCGATAAATAAATACTTGGCCTCGGTATCTCTTAAAAGCCAATGCAGCTCGGCTCCTCTTTTTTTAATTTCAACTAAATGGTTGCGGTCGGTGCGAGCGTAAAAATGCAGCAAGGTAACCGAAGCCTTCAAATTTTTCGCAAATCTTTCCACCAAATCAATTACAGCGGGGTCCTGATCCGTAAAATCGGTGACAAAAACCAGTTCTTTTAAAGGTTGATAATTGGCTTTTTCGGGCACCCAGATAATGGGGCATTGCTCAAAAAGCTGCAACGATATTACTTCCGTTTCTTTTTGCAGGTGCGCTAGTAAACCAGAACCGGCCACTACCATATCGGGCTGATGCACCTGAATTAAAAGCGGAATGGCTTCCGCCC
>Ga0210040_10006143_pt1 | contig 15056 bp, 8 predicted proteins | sample CryGeyCG12114_NA_FD_185462 | JGI IMG/M metagenome (GOLD analysis project Ga0210040, IMG submission 185462) | Groundwater microbial communities from aquifer - Crystal Geyser CG19_WC_8/21/14_NA (SPAdes) (version 2) | ecosystem: Environmental > Aquatic > Deep subsurface > Groundwater | place: USA... | reverse complement strand
TAGCCCCACCACCTGTGCAGGAACACCAACCACCATTACAGCTACTATTAGCAATGGTACTAGCCCGTATAACTTTGTCTGGACCGTACCGGCAGGCGTGACTAACCCGGGCAACGTAGCTACTTTCCAAGCTTCTGTAGCCGGAACTTACAGCGTTAGTGTAACCGATGCTAAAAGCTGCAAAAGTGTAAGCAAATCGGGTACATTAACGGTAAATCCTCTACCATCTGTCTCTTTTACGGGCTTAACGGATGGTCAAATAGTGTACACAGATGGTGGAACTAAAACGCTTACGCCATCACCAACCGGTGGTAAATTCTATGTAAATGGCAGTCCAATGAGTGGCTCCACCTTCGATCCTAAAAATTATACTCCCGGCGATTATACTATTTATTACACTTACACCAATACAAATACCAATTGCAGTAATTCAACAACTCCAATAACTGTTACGGTTAAAAAATCGGTTTACTCAGTAGTAGTTTTATCAGATATTAAACCATTTTGCAATGGAGTTAGAACAGATCATTGGGTACGTGTTTACCGGGATGTTGAACATATCGATTATCCTTACCTGGTAAATAGTGAAAACCAACCCGTAAGAGCAGATGGGATTACGGTAATACCAAATGGCTCATCTAACTACCCAGTCGGTAATCCAAATTTTGGTTCTTATAATACTTCAGATAATATATCTTTGGAAGGGGCACCACAAGCCGTAAAAGATAATGCTTACCGGTATTACAACCCGATTGTTACGCTGGGTACAAACGGCGTTGAACTTACAGGTAACCCAGCATACAATGGCCTTATTACTTACGAATGGACCAAAAACCACGATAATTTTATAGGTGACAAATCCCAAAGCTTCGGCAATGCTGGTTTATCGTCTCAGGAGTATTATGCATCAGAAGTTACGGTGGATCTTACCAAGTTTGGCGGTCCTAAATTTACCCGCACCTCAACCAGAGCTTATACTGCGGTTTTACCTGGTTATGCAATTACTTTAAATATAACGCCAAACCCAATTTGCCCGGGTACTCCTATTACCTTTACCGCCAGTCTCAGTCTGCCATCTGAATTTCCTTATTGGGCTAGTATTGGCCTGAATTTAAACTTTGTTTTGACCAGAGGCGGCACGACAACCACCTTACATACCGTAACTAATTATACCGGTGATGCCGCCCAATTGCAGTTTACCAGCACCGGCCCCGGTGGAGCCCTGGGAAACTTTGTGAATGGTGATCGGGTAGCCATTGAATTTACTTCGGATATTAATGCTTATGCCGGTTCTAATTGCGGTGGTGTTATGACTTCTACCCCTGTAACCATAAATGTAACGCAGCCTGCGGCTATAGCTGCCAACGGACAGCCAGCAGTTCTTACTAATGTATGCGTTGGCGGTACTGCGAACCTAAGCGTAACAGCAACCGGTGCCACTCCAATTTCTTACCAATGGTATAAGCGCACCGGTGATGCCACTAGTGCTGGAACATCAATACCTGGTGCTACCGGAAGAACTTTAACATTTAGTAATGCTAGCTTATCAAACGCTGGTCTATATTATGTAGTAGTGCGCAATACGTGTGCGGAGATTACTTCTAATAATGCCCAATTGGTTGTAAATCCGTTACCATTGGCCCAGACGGTAGTTGCCCCAAGTTACTGTGCAGCTACCGGCAGTGGTTCCAATATTAGCCTAACCAGCACCCAAGCTGGCGTAACTTACAGACTCAAGGACGCACGTGGCAACGTTCTAACTACTTTAAAAGAAGGTGCTCTTGCTTTTGACGGAATCTACCCAGTTGGTAATTATACAGTTGAAGGCACAACAGCAAATCCAGGTGGTTGTTCAGCTCAGGTTGGTTCTGTAATTATTGAACATACCCCGGCTATAATCAATGCTATACTAAGTATTTCTTGGGAATCGCCTAGTGGTGAATTAAGAAATGATGAACCAGTTGTGTATACCGTAACACCCAGAACCATAATCGATCCTTCGTGGACTTATGAATGGACTATCAACTACATCAATCGTGATGGAAGTACCAGAAATGAAAAACAAGCCGAAACAGGCCCTGTACTTACTATTGATAAAGTCCGTCCGGATATGATAGGTGTTTCTGCTATCCAGATTGCGCCTAATAGTATTTGTCCTGATTTCACTACATTTGCTTTTAATTTAACCGACCTTAAACCACTTCCAGTAGAACTTATTTACCTGAAAGCTACTAAACAAGAGAAAAACGTAGTAAAAGTAGAATGGGCTACTGCTCAGGAAAAGGACAACAAAGGCTTTGAAGTACAGGTATCGCAGGATGCCAAAACTTACCGGACTTTGAGTTTTGTACCCACCCAGAATGGCAACACCTTACTGCAACAGGTTTATACTTTCTACGACAAAGAAAACGGTAAACATGGCACCCGCTATTACCGCCTGAAACAAGTTGATAATAATGGCGACTCTGAGTTCTTTGGTCCGAAAGCCGTAACCATGGACGAAGCCGGCTCCGCCATGACGGCTTATCCGAACCCGTTTGTTAACGAAATAAACCTGCAGTACACGGCCGAAGAAAGCGGCGATATGCTGGTGGAAATTACCACCGTGGCCGGAGCGAAAGTTTACGAGCAGAAAGTGAAAGTACAGAAAGGCTTTAATACCGAAACCTTAAAACTTAATTCTAGCCTGGCCAACGGGGTGTATATTATAACTACGCACCAGGGCGATAAAACAGATTACATCCGATTGATGAAACAGCAATAAGCTTTATTAGGGTTAAAGCTGAAAGGGGCAGGTATTTTACCTGCTCTTTTTTTTGCCTTGTAGTTTATTGATCTATCTATTCAGTAGAGTAAGTCCATTCGCCACTGGCGGTGTTATCACTGCCATTTATATAGCTTTAACTAGACTACTTGCCGGTGAAAACACCCTATCCATCAGGCTAATGAAAACTTGTTGCAGGATCAAGCTATTACTTTTATGCACATGAGCGTGTGGCAAGCATGGTCTTACCCAGCATAAGCGGCATGAGTAAGTCCCTTCGACAAACTCAAGATGACCAGATAAAGGGTTTAATCGGGTAGAAGTATGAACGAAAGAAGTGAAAATCCCTTAACCTGACGGCTATATTGAAGACACACGGCAAGGACTACTGATTAATAAATTTAAAAACTAAAAGGCTGCTTAATAATTCAATGAACACTGAAACTTCTAACTTAAATATGAAATTATTTATGAAGTTGTATAAGTAACATATAAGTTATTCAGCTGAGAATAACTTTTTTCCGCACTAAATTTGTATCTAACATAATATTTGCCTGCCTCTGCAAACATTTTCCTTTCTTTAAGGTTTGATGCTAGTTTTAAAATAGCATTTTTCATCTCTTGCAAATCTTTATTCGGGACTAAATATCCGGATTTCCCATTCTCAAACAATTCTGCCGGTCCCCCACAATCGCTCGCAATTAAAGGTACACCATAAAATAAAGCATCTAAACACGTTAAAGAAAAAGATTCCGATTCTGAGAAGTTCAATAAAATATCCGCCGCTTTCATTCTGCTCTCTACATCCTGCACAAATTTTTCAAAAGTTACCACCTTTTCTAAACCGCTGTTTACTACATCTTGTTGTAGTTCCGCTTTAAACGCCTGGTTTTTTTCCAGCCCCATATCGCCACCCGCAAAAGCTAACCGGAGGCGTTTATTTATTTTATAAGCTTCCTTAAAAGCAGTTAAAGCGTAATCCTGGCCCTTACCCCGGATAAAGTTGCTAAGGTACAATAAATGTACTTCCTTGTCCTGCTGTTGTTCTGTAGAAATTACTTTGACCGGATGATTTTCGCTCTCCGGTATAGGGTCAGGGATAACAATTACTTTATCTACAACAGGAAAAAAAGCTCTGACGGCTTCCGATACGCAGATTATATGCTGCGCATATTGCAAATTAAGCTTAGCCCAGGTGTTTGCCAACACTGCCATAAAGCGTTGGGGCATAAACCGTACGTGCGTTATAATACTATAATTAGCGCCTAATAGCTTTGCCCCAATACCTACCATATTATAAAAATCGTTTACATGCACCACCTGAACCCCGTAGCGATTGGCCATTTTTTTTAGACGGATGGCATTTAAGAGCAAATAAGGCGCATATAAAATTAAATCCTGGGGGCGCTTGCTAATCTCGGAAAAAGGCAGCTTATGTACTTCAAAACCATTTGCCCTTACAAATTCAGCTGCTGTTGTTTTCTGCGGCAGCACAAATATAAACCTAAATTCAGTGCTTAAATGAGACGTGGCATTTACAATAGCTTTTAAGGCGCCGGTAATAGCAATAGAATTATCTATAATTAAGATGCTTTTTCGATTTCCTGCTCCCACTGTTTTATTATTTTTTCGGGCGTAAAGTCTAACATGCGTTGTTTGGCCAGTTGGGCATAATGCCGGCGCTGCGCCTCACTGGTTAAAATATTTTGTAGGGTGGCTACCCAAACATTAATAGCTGCATCATTTGCTGCCTGGTTTAACAACGGCATTAAAACACCGTAGGGCGCCAGTTCTGCCTGAGCTATCTTTTTATTCGGCGCGGTATCGGGCGCCAGAATTTCTCTGGGCCCGGTAGGGCAATCGGTCGTAATTACGGGTACGCCACAGATCATGGCTTCGCATAAGGCCATCGGGAAACCTTCCCAGGAAGAGGGGAAAGCAAAAACAGTAGCCCGCCGGATAAACTGAAACGGGTTCTTTTGGAAGCCCAGGAAAAAAACATCAAAATCATCATAATTAATAATGTTTTTATTTTCCCAGATTGTAAAAGTACGCAGACCTAACTGCCGGCTATAATGCAGCAGTTCATCCCGTAATTCCCCATCGCCCATAATTACTAACTTAGCAGGTACCTGCTTTACTAACTGCGAAAAAATAAGTAATAAGGGGGCCTGATTTTTTTGTAAAGCCAAACGCCCCGAAGTAATAATAGTTTTGTACTCTTGAAAGAGCGGCTGAAAACTTGTTAGCGGTTCCTGGGCGCGGGTAGTTATCTGCTCAAAATTAAAAAAGTTATTAATGGTTTTAATTTTATAGGGTTTTACCCCAAAACCAGCTATTAATTCCGCATTAATATCCCGGCTCACCGTAATAATTTTGTCGGGTATGTTATACAGGTAAGGCATTAATATTTTTTTGCGCAGCCAGCCGATAAAACCAACAATATTTAAATCGTGTAATTTTGAACCGTGAATGCACAGTATTACCTTTTCGTTTCCTTTACTCAGGATATTGACATAATCGGCTCCTTCTAAATGGCTAATGCAGGCATCTATTTTATATTGCTGTTTTAGTTTTTTTAACCGGATACAGCGCAGATAAAAATAATATAGTTTAAGTAAAGCATTTTTCCCGCCCGGTACTTGTAAGTCTAATAACTCATTATCTGTAGGAAAAGCTACCCCCTCTTCTTTATTAAAAACACATTCGTATACCTTATATTTTTTAGCAAGCGCTACACTATGGTCGTGAAATACCCGCTGGGCTCCGCCAAAACCAAGATTGGGAATAAGCAATAAAATATTTTTCAATTTATAATGTTAGTTTCCGTTTTACTTTCTTCAGTGCTTTTCCGGTGAAATTAGTAATAATAGACGTAATCCAGGTGAAGGTATAGGAACCAACATTATCTAAAAAGAAGCCATACTTGGTAAAATTAAAAAAATCTTCATTTAGTTTAAGGGGCACGTTAAATAACAAACTAGATTTATAAACCAGGAAATGAAAAATATAAAGCTCATTTCCCAACGAATCTGTTAATTTTCCTTCCTTCCAGGTCAACTTTGCCTGCTGCGGAATTCTTTCTATATTAAAGTTAGAAAAGTAAGCATTTACCTTAGATTTACCTTTATTTTGAACGACGTGGGTCATGCTTTCAATATCACTTTCAAAATCAAATATATTGTGTCCCTCCCATAACTTACTTATCACATTACCGGCCTCATCAAACGATATATAATTTTTAACTAAGACAACTTCTTTCCAATCTTTACTTTTAAAAAACAGGGTGTTAACCTCTCTGGCATTCTTATATAATGAAAAAGGGCCAGCCATATACTGCGGATGACTGGAAATAATATCATACTTCTCCAGAACCTCGCTTGTAAGTATATTTTTCAAATCACCCAAAATAATATCGGTATCGCAGTAGCCCCAAAAATCATATTCTTTCAGGTAGTCTTCAAAAATTAAACCGTACATGGGTTTAAAATCACACAATTTATAAGCATTCGTAATATTTACTTCGGCTCCCAGCTTGGTACTCGCCAGCGCATTAAATTCGGCCAAGGTTGCAGGTATAAACTTAATATTCGTAATGTTTTTGTATTCTGAAGAATCATTATCGGTAAAGACCAGGAAAGTTATGTCTTTATTATAGGCACATGTTCTAAAAAAGAAATGAATATAGGAAGGAAATTTGCCAAAATAAGGCAGTAGTATAACAATTCTAAAACCGGACATTTATTATTTTTTGATTGGTGCACCCAATTGCTTTGAAAGCAGATTAAATTTTAGACGCATATTTTTTTCTCTAAAATAATCCATTTTACCTAGTTAAGAAAATCCGGTTTTGCATTTATAGATTCTCCTAGTTTAGGAAAGAAGTTTTAAAACCTCTCTAGTTTTCTTTATTATTGGTTACTGGCTTACATATAAAAATAAGACTTAGAAAATAAATTTATTTATAATTTAAGGATTGAAATTTACAATTAATAAATAACTTTTTGTTTAATATATTCGGCAACAATTTCTAAAACTCACTTGATTTTAATGGCGCTTTTCCAGAAGAGGTTTCTTTCTTATAATGCAGTATAATAGAAGACATCTGATTTAAACTACTGGCAAACTTTTTAATATATTGACTTACGTTTTTTTTACTATTTTTACTTAAAAAAGGGTAAAGCAGAAGATTTGTAGCTAAATTTAATAAATTAATAAATATATATAATATATATCCACTATATCCCAAAACCTTTAGGCAAAATAATGCCTGCGATAAATATATCTGCCTAGTCATATTCCTTTTTTCATTTTTACTACTTTGTTTATCAAAATGAATAATTTCTGCAAAAGGATAGTAAATTATTTTAAAGCCACTCTTTATAATCCTATCACACCATTCTAAATCTTCAGAATACATGAAGAAATCATTATCTAATGACCCGGCTCTGTCTAAAACCTCACCTTTAACTAACATAAATGCCCCATATATTACATTAGTTTCATAAATCTCATTCTCATTATAATTAGGAAGACACTGCTTTTCATTATTGTGTTTAGACCTATTACTTAGGTGAAAATAAATAGGATTGTTTTGTAACTCCTGAAAAATTAATTTTTTCAATGAATACCCATCTACATTTTTACCACCAGTTGAGGTTTGAATGCTTTTATCCGGGTTTAATATTTTACAACCTAAAACTCCAATATCAGGACTACTTTTTTCTAAATACTCCCATGATTTATAAATGGCATTATTCAGTACAATTGTATCAGAGTTCAATAAAAGAACATATTTGCCTTTAGATGCTTCAATTCCCAAGTTATTTCCTCCAGCAAAACCTAAATTTTTTTGGCTTATTATTAATTTCACTTCAGGGAACCTACTAATAAATAGTTTAGGATTGTCTTTAGTGGATTTATTATCTACTAATATTATTTCGTAGTTAAAGTTAACACCCTTAGTCTCATCAATAATTGATTTTATACAATTACATGTTAATTCGAAAGTATTATAATTAATAATTATAATTGAAATATCTACCGTTGCATTTACTGCTCTTGTCATTTTATATGGCGTTGTCTCAAGTAGAGACAATATAGATTAATGAATTATAGATTTAAAAATCTTTTTAGAAAATACCATTAATTTAAAGTTTTTTAATGTATTCTTTTACTAAATAATCATTAAAAAAACTTTCGATAACTTAAACAAATAAACATCATTTAAGAGTATGTTTAAATTTTGGAATTTGAATAAATATACTGTTTAATGCATACTCAATTAAGAAATTAAAGACACTCATTACCCTTAATCACCGTCATTCCGCAGGAATTTTATCAGTTACCTGCCAATAAGATTCCTGCGGAATGACAGTTTTGGATGGTTTATGCAAAATTTAAACATGCTCTAATTATTTAGGTTAGTAATGTTTTTATATTCTGAAGAATCATTATCTGTAAAGACTAGGAAAGTTATGCCTTTATTATAGGCACATGTTTAAAAAAGAAATGAATATAGGAAGGAAATTTGCCCAAAAAAGGCAGTAGTATAACAATTCTAAAACCGGACATTGATTTTAATTTAGTAAATGCACTCAGTAATCTTGAAAGCAGGTTGAATATTAGAGCCTATAATTTCCTCTAAAACAATAGAGAATTATAATTAAATATCCTTATTTAGAAATTAAAAACGAACCTAAAATTTTCTACCTGCCTTATTCAAATTCATTGATTTGGGTAGGTTAAAAAACATCATTTTACTAGATAGGTTATTAATTTCAAAGATTTAAGTTAAATAATTACTTCCAGCTTTATTTATTAAAATACTGTCTTACTAACCTAAATTTATTACTTTCTGTTAAGCCTTAAGTGTATAGGTTTTTCTATAGCTTCATAGGTTATAATTCCTAATATTAAATTCGCTAAAAAAGCAATAGGTACAACATATAAATCATAAGATTTAAATTTATGTTGTTCATATAAAAAATACAAAGCGAACATTAATGCGCATTGAATTATATAGAAGCTATAGCTTATTTTACCTAAATAAATTAAAGGTTTGAAAGAGATTTCGTAACGTATTAGCAGGCATAATAAAACCAGAATAGCGGGTAAAACAAAGATATTATGCACTACATAGCCGATTAATCTAGGAGAAAAGTACACAAGATATATCGCTGCAATCATGAAAGTTACTATTACTACTACGATATGAGGGCGAATATTAAATCGGAAAGTAAGTATTCCTACTATCATTCCTGCAATAAATTCACATATTCTTAACGGAGGGAACGCGTACACTAATTTAAAACTTAATATACCATATTGATGCAATAAACCGGGTACAGAACTTAAAACTAATATAAAACATAATATCAAATATAAAATCCTTTTACTTTCAATTTGAACCAATAAGGATAATATCAGAGGGAATAGTAGATAAAAGAACATTTCAGTACTTATTGACCATGCGCCACCATACCATATTAATGTTAAATTATAAAAGTAAGATTGCAACATAAAAGCATTTATTAAAACCACATTCCATAATGAAATTTTATGAAACCAAATATCAACACCTAAACTAAGAAATAATCCAAATAAATAAACCGGATAGAGCCTAATTAATCGCTTGTATAGAAATTTTTGATATTGTATGTTTTTGTCTAAGTAGGTATAAACTAAAATAAATCCAGAAAGAGCGAAAAAGATATTAACGCCTAATGGACCAGCTAAGATAATATTTTTAATCCACCAAGGAGTTGGCAAAGGAAAAACCTCATTAATATGGTAAATAAATACATATAGGGCTGCTAGGAATCTTAATGAAGTCAGACCATTTAGTTGTTTCATAATGCAAACATAAAAATTACAATTCAAAGCTACTATAAACAGTGGCTTTCTTATTGTTTTAATACTACTTACTTTTCTAAAGAAGAAGTCCAGCAAAAAATTAAGCAAGTTAACTGAGCTGTTTTTTATACAAATTCAGTTACCATTTGTTTTATCTTATCCTGCAACTCCTGTTCATCAATAATAAAGCCACCGCTTAATACTTCTTTGCCCGGTTTGCCTTTTATCGCATCGTACTGAAAGTTAAACATAGCCGCCAGCATAATATAATGAAAGGGCAAGTACGGCATGGGGCTGAATAATTCCAGTACTTTCATTTGACCGCCCTGCCGGTACATCATATTGGTTAATCCGGCCCCGTGCACGGCCACTAAGCAGCCGGTTTGGGCAAATAAGGTTATTTGTTCCGCGTAGGTTAAACCTGCTGCATCCACTATCTCAAAGCCATAGCTTTTTACCAGTTCTTCTACTTTCTCCATGTTTTCTATATACCGTAAAGTACTCCGGGACCTGGTTAAGAAAACGCGTTTTTGAAGGCGTAAATCTGCTTCCGGCCGGGGTAAAAGTTTTAAAGCTTCTAAGTAATAGCTTTTGGTGTGCGTAAGCGGTTTACAGAAAATAGCCCCCTCCGCTTCAATATATTCCTCACTGTTTTGCGGCAGCCAGTTAAACCGGCCAATGCGGGTATTTTCTAAAAAGAACTGAAAGTAAGGTTTTTGGTATAACTTCGTACTAACTATAAAAAGCATTTCGGAAGCTATTAAATGGTGTTCTTCCAGCAAAAAGAGCTTGGGTAATACGTCATTAAAAAAATGAAAGTAGTTTTCCTCACCGGTATCCCGAAAAGATACAATGGTGGAATTTATTTTTTTTACAGTCTTTCTTCTCCGAAACGACCAGTAATCCGGCTTTTTCAGATAGGGCGCGCCGGAAAACCCTAAAGAGGGATAAATAAGCTTTTCACTTTCCGATAAAGCCCAGCCATACGTAGGCTCTATTATTATTTTATTTTTATATTCCAAGATGTATTCATCCTGCACCCAGGCGGGGTTATTCCAGATAGAAAAATCCTGCGCCAGTTCATCCGAAAAATAACTAAGATTTATGTTAAGGGCAGCAAACGGATTTAATTCTCTTTTTAGCAGGAACTGGTTATCTTCAATTATTGCTTCCGGGAATAGAATTTTATCTAAGGTTTTTGCTTTAAGTACATTTACTTTTAAAGCTATATTTCTTAATAAAACCAGCGGAAAAATTTTCTTCAAAACCTTTTTAAAGCTTTCTGCCATTATAAGTAGCTGTTAGTAATTATTGTTTACCTGATCAGGCCCAGTATGAACACCCCTATAATCCCCTCTAGGGGATAGTTTCTAATAATGTAATTTAAAATTTGTAATCATTTATAGACCGCGACAAAACTAGTCGGAAACTAATCTAAGAAAAACAATCACCCCTAACCCCGCCTAAACTTAGGCGGGGAACTATTTACCTTTTTCGGAAATTTTTAATTCCGATAAGTCGTGACGCTTTCTATATAATGAAATGGCTCTACCCACAAGGGGACAGTTTAATTTAGAATGAAACAGCTATACATCCGAAGGAGACTTTTTCACTGTTGTTACATTTATTTAAAGGTCTGCTTTATAAAAGATGCTTAAGAGAAGCCCAGAATCTTCGTCTTTTTACCACCATAGGCTCCGCCCTAAAAGCTTTACTTATATATTTCAAAGTCTCCAATCGTCTGTTTTTGGTTAAAGCTAAATTCAAGCTAAAGAAAGTATACCTATCCGCGATGAAAATAGGCAGAAATTTCCGGTACGTTTCTTTAAAAGCAGCATCCTGTAACAAAACCTGCATCAAGAAATTATCCCTTTCTATTATTCGGTCCGGCGACACCGTATTTAAACTACGCTCCGCATGTTCTATCATGGCAAAGGTAATGGTATTACAAGATTGTAAAGAATGCTGGCTGCTGATGCGCAGCCATATTTCCCAATCTTCGGCGGTGGTTAACTTTCTATCTTCAATAAAAGGAAATTCAAAGGCTAACTCCCGGCTCAGGAAAACACTATTGCAGGCTAAATAATTAGATTTGATAAGTGCCGCCCGCCAGTCTTGCGGGAAATCACTAAATTTTGTAATAACCTCACCTCCCTCACCTACTATTTCATAGCCAACATTAAAAAAAATGGCTTTATGCGCTTTTATGAACGTTGCTGCTGTTTCAAAATGGTTAGGATAAAGAAAATCATCCGAATCAAAAAAATTAATATAATTTCCTTTACTCTGCTGCACACCATAATTACGGGCCGCTCCGCGTTCCCCATTCTGCTTTTTAAAATACCGGAGCCTGGGATGCGGCATTGATTTTATAACTTCTTCCGTATTGTCGGTACTACCATCATCTACAATTATTATTTCGAAGTGCGGGTATGTTTGGCTTAAAACAGAAGCAATGGTTTTAGAAATAAAGTTTGCGCGGTTATAAGTGGGAATAATAATAGAAAAAAATGGTTCGTTGAGCTCCATGCATCAGGACTGATCTTTTATTATAAATAATGTTACGCAAGGTATTAGAGAAAAAATTATGAGCAGGTAAAAGGATTTAAATTCTGTCATTCAGAAGGAAACTTGTTTGTGTTCTGCTAACAAGTTTCCTTCTGAATGACAACTTTGACCTGAATTAGCTTATATTTTATCTCCTGCTTAACATGAGTTATAATTAATAAAAAATAAACTAATAGGTAAGATTAGTTTTTGTAAAAACTGCCGGTTATAACCCTAGTGCACAGCCAAAAAATATTTGGAATAAATCTGAGTCATAAAATGAAGGGTAAAGTTACATGAGCAAAAATTTCTAATTCATAATTTCTAATTTTTATTTTGGCGAACTACAAATGATCAGAACTTACCAATGAAGATTTTAGGTTCATAATTTTTCTAAATATATCCAAGGCTTGCTTTCTCCGGAACAAAGAAGTTTTAAAGTTATTTATCAACCGCAGCATTTCAAAAGTATCGGTATATTTTTCATCTTCGGCCCAGAACAGATAATGTAATAAAGTAGCCGGCTTTTTCATTATTTGCAACAGTACCCAAATAGTTCTTTTAGTATAAAGATAATTAAACTTCTTTTCACTAAGGTCTGGATAACGGAAAACAAAATAATAAACGATCGTGGTTAGACTGGACGTGGCGGTGCTTTTACCTAATTTTAACAGATAATCCCAGTTCAGTCTTTCCTGGTACATATAATGGATAAAAGTTAACCGGTCATCGTACCACAAGTCATAGCCCGCTAACTGCATCGCGTGGCATAATTCCAGATCTTCCCCACCCGATAAGACTTTCCCGCGCTTGGCACTGGTATTAAATTCAAAATAATGTTGATGCAATTTTTGCCAGGCCGACTTTCTAATAACAGAACCAGCCCCATAAACATAACCCGCATCAAATTTGAGCGGCCCGGAAACCCCATTGTTCTGAGAACCAATCGCATAAACGGCTTCAAAATTCTTAAACCAATCCGGTGGATTTATTTCGTATTGGCCTATAGCCCTGGCACCCAAAATACCAATAGAAGCATGCGCTGTCATGACCTCAAAAGCAATATTTACATAATCAGCACTTAACCAATTATCGTCATCAACAATGGAGACATACTCATACTGAGCAAGTTCTAAACCTTTGATAAGGGCATTTTCTTTTCCTGGTTTATCTTCTGCCTCTACTCTAAATGGTACCTTCACTCCCATCAGATCCCATATTTCTTTTGCCGCTTCCATGGTATTATCAGTTGATGCATTACTGATAATTAATACTTCCCAGGGAATATGTTCCTTTACTTTTAACTGAGCAATATATTCTAATGTTGAGGATAATCTTTGCGCACCATTATGGGTACAAATAAGTAAGGATACGCCCTTCATTTAAAACTAATCTTTAATACTAAGTACACTGTGCATCAAATAAGTTAATAGTTATCTTTCCCCGGCCTGTGCCCTCACAGGCCGAAAGAATAGCCTATTGAATGGTGTTGGCCTGTCAGGGGACAAGCCAAGGTCTGGGACAACTTAGTAAATATATATTTACTTTGTTTACAGGGCACTAAGTGATAGGACGAAAATGAATATAGATTGTCATCAGGTGTAATTTTACCACCCCTACCCCTCCTAAAACAGGAGGGGAGCTTTTCAATTCATTTTTAATGAAGTTACATGTATATTTGTAATTGTCCAACTACTTAGCTGATGTTACGCATTAAATTAAAAAATTTATCTTTTTAAGCGGGCGTTCACCTCTGACATTTTGGAGAAAAGTATTTAGCCCGCTATCCCATAGTTCCCTCCCAAATTCTTAAATTCCCGGGATAACAACGATGGGTCTCTTAAACTTATTAAGCTTTATGCGTAATATCGGTTTATGATACAAGATCCTTTTCAAAGTCAACTTTATATGGCTGCAATCTTATATAATCATTTCTTAGCTTTTTAACAATACCATCCAGATTACCTGTATTTTGGTACACCCATTTCCAAAAGGCCGTAAAGTACCGGTAATCCAGGTAACTTTTATCACCTTCCATAAAATCCTTGGGAAATAAGGAGTAGGTCAACGTTCTTTTATTTAACAATCCGGAGCCAGTGTACCTGATTAATAATAAAAGGAATTGGTATACACTAACCGGTTTATTTTTATCAACTCTATCGCCAATATATTCATATAGCCTTATAAACACCGAAGTTCTGGCAAAGCCTTCCGTCATATTTATATTATTCTGCCAATTTATTCTGCCGGCCGGCATAAAATGATAAAACAAAAGCTGATCATCAAAATAATGGCGGTACCCTAAATAACGAACAACTAATGACAATTCCGAATCTTCTCCCACGGCTTTTCCTTTTCCTTTACTGGTATAAAAACTATACTGGGCTTTTCTTAAGTCCAGCCATATTTTCTTTCTGAAAACCATACCGGCTCCCCAAACCAGCTTTTTTTCTTTCGGGAAATAACCTGTTTGGGGTAACGGACATCCTACGGCATAAGACGAGGCATACAACGCAAACCAGTCCGGTTGCTCTTTTTCAAAAACAGCAATGCCTTTGCCTACAGCCTGGCCAACCTGCGGCTTGTTATGTATTATTTGAAAGGCTCTTTTTACATAATTTTCTTCCAGCCAGTTATCGTCGTCCACGGTTATTATATAACTATATTGGGCCGCATCATACCCGGTTTCTACCGCATAGCCTTTACCAGGCTTGGATTCATTTAGAATTTTTAAGGCAAAAGGAGAGCCTTCTTCCGACCAGATTTTATCTGCTACCAGCACCGTATCATCGGTAGAACTGTTATTTACAATTATCAATTCTAACTTTAAATCTTCGATGTTCTTTTGCCGGGCTAAATAAGCCATGGTGTCAGGTAATCTGCCAGCGCC